>JGI24712J26585_10000265_pt1 | contig 45130 bp, 31 predicted proteins | sample BioPla3DNA2_FD_26585 | JGI IMG/M metagenome (IMG submission 26585)
TTGTTTGGTTTTCTTAAGTTGCTACTAGATAGCGGATTAATTATTGGACAATTTGTTGCATATATTTTAGGTAATAGAGTGTTGCGACTGAATGTCTCTTTTAAATACAAAGAGATGTTAAGTTATAAATACAAGGATTTAAAAACAGTATTACATAGATATAGAGACTTCCCGCGCTACGCTTTCCCCGCAGGATTGGCTAATGCAACCACGTTGAATATTTCCAACTTATTAATCACATCTATATATTCAGTCAATGACGTAGGTCAGTTTTCATTAGCAAACAGAATAATAGGAGCACCGAATGTACTCATCGCTCAGAGTGTTTCACAGGTTTATTATCAAAAAGCTTGTGAAGAAATTAAAAATCATGGAAATTGCAAATCAATTTTTTTATCCACACTAAAAAAACTCGTTGTTCTAGTAGTTCCTATTTACATCCCTTTGATTTTTATAAGTAAGTGGATTTTCCCTTTTATTTTTGGGTCCGAGTGGGTAGATGCCGGTGTATTTGCAGGTTTTTTGTCAATACTGATGGCAGTTAGATTTGTTTCATCCACACTATCAAATACAATTAATGCTGTTGAAAAACAAAAAATTGGGCTGATTACCAATATAATACTGCTTTTTGTTAATTTGATTGCATTTGGAATTGCTTACTTTCTTAAATTTAATATATTAGGTTTTGTCATTCTGTATAGTTTGTCTCTGACTGTAGCTTACGCACTTTTTCTGATCATATACTATAAAATTGCATTAAAAGGGAAATAGTAATAATTGTATATATGAAAAAACTGTTTATAATATCATATTCTTTTCCACCGTCTAATGCACCTGCAGCACAACGTCCATATTCCATTGCTTACTATTTAGGGTTAGAGGGGTTTGATGTTTCTGTACTGAGTTGTAAAAATCAAGACAGTTCACTAGGTATTGGGGTAAATGATTGCAATAATCCCAAATCTTTTAAACATTACCAAGTAGGCGGTTTCTCAATAAAACGTTTTCGTAGCGGTAACACAAAACCACTAAACAATAAGGAAAACAAAAAAGAAAAGATTGGCAAAAAGAAAACTACTAACAGACTGAGAAAATTTATTTTTCCTGACAAGGCAATTAGTTGGTTCCCTTTTGCATTGGGTTGGATATTGTTACATCCACGTAAATTTATTAAAACTACACTTATTACAACTTCTCCACTAGTTACCAATCATCTGTTAGGTTTGATTGTGAAATTTCTATTCAGAACTAATTGGATTGCTGATTTTAGGGATTTCCACTATATTCATAGCATCGAACATGGCGAGGCAGTAAGCTTTTCTAAATTGCACTTTAAACTTGAAAAACAAATCATAAAGAGAGCAGATAAAGTAGTGTTTATTTCCGAATCAATGAAGATGCTATATGCGGAGGCTTATTCAAAGTTTTCAAGTAAATTTCATGCTATTTACAATGGATATTATCCAGAGGAAATTTTAGATGAAAAATTAATTGACAAAAGCAAATTTTCTTCTTTGCCTATCAAAATATTTTATGCCGGCTCTTTTTACAGGGGTGTCCGTTCTCCTTTTCCTTTAATAGAAGCACTACAAAAATTAGTAGATGATGGTGTCATACAATTAACAGATGTAATTATTGAAATAGCTGGAAATATTGACGGTAAATTATTGATTCAGCTTGAAAAATATCAACTGTATCAGCAAATCAGTTTTATTGGTCAAATACCAAGAGAAAAGGTTCTGGAAAAATTAGCTGACTCACACTTACTTTGGCTAATTGTAGGTGAAGCAATTAACCATAGTGCAGGCATTCCATTAAAAAGTTTTGAATATATCGCTTCCACTAGACCTGTTTTATGTTTTGCTCCTGAGGGTACAGAGACTACAAATGTTGTTGAAGAGTTAAATGCAGGTTGGAGGTTGTCGAATGATTTGGAAGATAAAGCATATAATGTAGAAGTGTTAAAACGAATATTTGTAGATAAACTCTACACAAAAAGCAATAGTAGCAGTCTTATTAAAGAGAATAAAAAGTATAGTAGGTACTATCAGGCTTTAGCTTTCGGGCAGTTGGTAAAATAAGCATATGGATATATGGCTTTAAAGTTTTCAAAGTTTTTTATAATACTTTTTATCTTGACTAGCTTTATAACACAAAGTTTAAGTGAGTCGGGAATTCTTTATCGTATTACTCCGCCTGATATTGCCGGCGCATTGGGATTATTTTTCTTTGTTTTAAGCGGAAGATCTTTTAATTTCTCATATAATCAACCTATGATACTTTTCATTATTACGCTGTTTATAGGTGGTCTTGTTGGACTAAACCTCTCACAGTCAATTATCGAGGTTGTTATTTTACTTTTTTTACTTCTTATTTTCTTAGTTCTGGTAGATTTATTCGGATCTGTAAATGGTTTTTGTGAATTAATATATTATTTTTCTTTAGCAGGCATTTTAGCTTCCGGGCTTGGTATCTATGATTATTTCTCTTACATTATTGGCTTGCCACGAATTTTTCCTGAAAGAGCAGAGGGTGAAGTTTTATCCGGCTTTAGAAATGCAGGACAAGCTGGCTCTTATGCCATGATTATCTTAGCTATTTTAATACCGGCTATTACATCAAAAGTATATACTGTTTTTAACAATAAACAAAAAAGAACACTTGTTATTAGTTTGGTAATGGTATCATTATTTCTTTTTCTAACAGGAAAGATGGCTGCGTATATAGGATTTGGCGTAGGTTTTTTTCTTTTCCTTTTAATGAGAAGAAATTACAAAACATTTTTAATCTCTTTAGTTGTTGGTTTAGTTTTATTAATTGTAGTTAAGGAGCTTCCAATAATAGCACCGGATGTTCATACAAGAATTGTTGGTAAATACGAAACACGTTTAGCCGGAACATTAGAAGGAGAGTCGGGCTTAACTGATGAAGAAGGTTTTTTTCGAGACAATATATCTAAATCAATAGCCGCATTTAGCGATAACCCCATTACAGGGACAGGGATAGGAGCATTTGGAGGCAGTCATTATGGCAGACATGAGGTACACAGTACTTACTTTAAAATGATAGGCGAGACAGGTATAATTGGCACTATTGCTTATATCATATTTATGATTTTCTTTATGAAAAAACTGAGGTATAAAAAACACAAAGATGTGTTCTCTGAATTTTTGTATTTTGTATTACCTTTTATTATTGGTTGTTTGGTTTCATGGGCATACACTTATCATATGCGAAAGCGTGAGTTTTGGATCATGTTTGCAATTATTTTTATCGCAGATTTTTTTGCTAAAAGTGTACAAATCAACAATAGAATTAAAACAGGATTAAAACAAAACCAATCACAATAAGAGATTTTAATCACTACTATTATGGCATTTTTGGAGTATCTATATAAATTGTCACCTCATTTCCTTCACAATATTTTTGTAACGGGATTTAATATATTGGCATATCGTAAACGATATGATAGTAAATACTTTGAATATTTAAATCTGTTTAAAAATCGTGAAAAATTATCAAGAAATGAATTATTGTTACTACAAGCTCAACGGCATGAAACTTTTTTAAAGTTTGCTAATAGACATTCCGATTACTATCGGGTACAATTTGAAAATATACCAGAATTCTATAAAATTGAAAACATCCATAAACTGCCCATCTTAAGTAAAGAGGAGTTACGAGCAAATATAAATCAGATTTGTACCATAGAGAATAAAAAAGATGCTATTGAGTCCAAAACAGGAGGAACAACAGGCAAATCCTTAAAAATCTACCTTACTCATGATAATATTCAAGAGCGCTTCGCTATGTTAGATAATTTTCGGGGTTGGTATGGTTATAAGCTGGGGAAACGGACAGCCTGGTTTAGTGGCAAAAACCTATTGACAGAGAGGGATATTCGTAAAAACAGGTTTTGGAAGACAGACCTCAAATACAAAGTACGATATTATTCTACCTTTCATATCAAGGAAGACTATTTGAAATATTATGTAGAAAATATAATCCGTTTTCAACCGGAATACATGGTTGGCTTTCCGTCTACTATCATAGAAATTGCCAGGTACGGCTTAAAATATGGCTATACTTTTCCAAGGGGAATTTGTAAAGCGATTTTCCCTACAGCAGAAAGTGTCACTCAAGAAATGCGGAACATCATTGAGCCTTTTTTCGATTGTAAAATGTATGACCAGTATGCCTCATCCGAGGGAGCACCCTTTATTTTTGAATGCAAAAACGGAAATTTACATTTGGAGTTACAAAGCGGTGTTTTTGAAGTCTTGGATGACAGTGATAAGCCCGCTACGTCCGGAAGATTAGTGGTAACAGCATTTACAACTGAAGGAACACCATTAATTCGTTATGACATAGGCGACAATATTTCTTTAGAAGATACAAATAAAACTTGCTCTTGTGGAAATAATAACCCCTTAGTAAAAGAGATTTTGGGTAGAATAGATGACTTTGTCTATTCACCGGAAAATGGAAAAATAAATTTGGGAAATGTCTCTAACACTTTGAAAGATACGAAAGGCATTGTGCGCTTTCAAGCCATTCAGAATGAACTAAATGCATTGGAAATACTCACAGTAATTGACAAACAGGAGTTTGACGAAAAATCAGAACAGAAATTTATACAAAATTGGCGTGACCGTGTTGGAAATAAAATGAAAATTGACTTCCGTTACGTAGATGATATTCCAGTAGAGAAAAGCGGAAAGTTTCGGATAGTTAAAAATAATATTAAGGATATAATAGAGAACAACTATTAACCCTGATAATTAAGGATACTTAGGTAATATGAAGAAAAAGAGCAAGGTTTTACGCGTATTTACCAGCTCGGTATCTATAGGACTATTAAAAGGACAACTGAAATATATGAAGCAACAAGGGATGGATGTTTGTGTTGCTTCAGGAGAACCTTTTAACATAATAGATATTGCTGCCGCACAGGAAGAGGTAGAGGCGTTTAAACTTAAACACTTGACAAGACCCGTAAGTATTGTACAAGATTTTTTGGCTCTATTTGAAATGGCACGATTAATCAGGAAAATAAAACCTGATATTATCCACACACATACCCCTAAAGCTGGTACAGTTGGAATGTTGGCAGCCTGGATAACACGTGTACCTATTCGCCTGCATACTGTAGCCGGAATGCCCTTACTTGTTCATAAAGGAATTAAAAGGAGAATACTTAATTTCGTGGAACGAACAACTTATATGTGTGCTACCAAAGTTTATCCCAATTCGCACGCACTGAAAGATATTATTATTAAAGAAAAATTAGCTCCCGCCCACAAACTTGATGTGTTGGCAAATGGTAGCTCTAATGGCATAAATACCGACTACTTTTCACCTTCACATTTTACAAATAAAGAGACCGGAAAACTCAGAGAAGAGTTAAATATTTCCAAATCAGACTTTGTTTTTATTTTTGTTGGACGACTAGTAAGAGATAAAGGAGTAAATGAATTGATTTCTGCTTTTTCAAGATTGAAAGCACAAAACATAAAGCTTTTGCTAATAGGTACTTTTGAAGAAGAACTTGACCCACTATTGCCGGAAACATTACATGAAATTAAAAATAATCAGAATATTATTTCATTAGGTTGGCAAGATGATGTTCGTCCATATTATGCTATTTCAGATGCACTTGTGTTTCCAAGTTACCGTGAAGGATTCCCTAATGTGGTTATGCAAGCCGGAGCCATGGGATTGCCCAGTATTGTCACAGATATAAACGGTTGTAATGAGATAATTATTGAAAAAGAGAATGGAGTAATTATTTCACCACAGAATAAAGAACAGCTTTATGATGCAATGCTGTACTTTTTAGAAAATATTGAGGAAGTGCAGCGAATGGCTAAAAACTCAAGAGGATTAATTACAGTTCGGTATGAGCAACATATTGTATGGGAAGCCGTATTGAAAGAGTATCAGAAATTAAAAAAAACAGATGATGAATGAAAAATATAATTTAAAAATTATAGACAAACAAGATATTTCGGAAGCAGTATCTATTGTTCGTTCATCTTTTAATCCGAAATACTTATATGCGTCTATTTATAGAGGACATGGCATCGTCTCTCATATTCAAAATGAATTAGAAAATTCATTTTCTCCATACTATTATATGGGGTTATATGAAAATAATATCTTGGTTGGCTTCGTAGAGTATAAATTATTTAAGGAAGACAATTTGTCATTTCTAAATATGATTGCAATAAGGAATGACTATAAAAGCTTAGGCATAGGAACGATATTATTTGAAAAGACAAGAAATTTTTTCGCAGATAAAGGATTTGGGTTTATTGGACTGGATGTGTTTGCATCGAACACTACTGCCTTAAACTGGTATTCAAAACTCGGATTCAAAATAGAAAACACAACTCCATTTAGTAAAGTAACCATAAAAGAGAGCAATAATTCAATTGATTTTGAAATATTAAATTACCCTCAATTCAAAGTTGTCAACAAATTTTATGGTTTTTACTTTATAGAGTTGCAATATGGAAACCACAAAGAATCAGTTAGATACATTGACAGTGATTTAATAATAAGAGGCTCGAAAAACAAAGAGCTGGAAACAATTATTATACATTTAAAAAAGATAGTACCTATAAAAAATGTTTATTTTATCGGAGATAATTGTCCTTTTAGCAGCTTTGAATTAAAAGACAAAATTTTAAGAATGAAACTTAAACTATAATGATAACCAAAAAAGCAACTAACATTAATAATTATCTAAGAACCTGGCATTTGACAGAGTCTGCAAGAGAAGCCTGGAGTTTAATAATAGAAATATACAAGAATAAAAATCCAAATGGAGTAATTCTATTGCCATCATATATTGGTTGGTCGTCAAATGAGGGTAGTGGTATTTTTGATTCTGTGCTAAATTCTGAAATGTCTTTTGATTTTTATTTGTTAGACAGTGAGCTTCAAATATGTTTTAAAGACCTAAAGGACAAAATTAAAGTCCATGAAGATGTTTTAGTACTGCTCGTTCATTATTTTGGGTTTTATGATAAAAATTATGAGAATATTTCCGATTATTTACTTGAAAAGAAAATTTTCTTTGTTGAAGATTGTGCACACGCTTGGTTAACAGATTTAATAACGGGTGAATGTGGACGTAAAGGAAACTATTCTTTTTATTCATTACATAAACTTTTACCTTTGGATAAAGGTGGAATGTTAGTAAATAATTATCCTGAAAACTCAGATTCTGACGGAAACCCCTTTGTTGAGTTGAGTTACGATTTCTTATCAATATACAAAAAAAGAAGGGACAACTACAACTATCTATTAGAACAATTAAAGAAGATGAAGGGGTTTAAAATATTGCATAGCGACTTAGGGAATATTTGTCCTCAAACACTTCCGATAATATTAGATGATTTCGATAGGGATGTGCTTTACAAAACGATGAATGACAGAGGGTTTGGCATGGTCAGTTTGTATCATACTATGATTAAAGAACTTCAAGATAGCAAGTATGAACTCACTAATAAAGTTTCAAAAAAAATTTCTAATTTTCCTATTCATCAAGATGTTAATTTTGAGGATATTCAAGAAATGGTAACTGTGTTAAAATCCATATTGTATGTTTAAAATATTAGATTTAGGGAAAGGTGAAGATGTAAAAGAGTACGAAAAATTATATTGTAAAATAGGGAAAAAGGATCCATATTTTCTAATCGACTATATAAACGTATTCAACAATAGAAAAAAAGAGTTAATCTGTTTTGCATACGAAACCGACAGTTCTGTAATAATTTTACCCGGATATCTTCACGAAATTGATATAGAAACAACTGAAAAGTATTATGATTTTGTTGCTCCCTACGGATATACTGGACCGCATATGTCAGAAAATGCGACAAAGCACGAAATTGAGTTTTTTTGGAGAAATGTGGGAACATGGTACCAAAATAACAATGTTATAACCGAATTTTTAAGGTTCAACTTGTATGGCAATGAAAAAAACTACGATGGGAATCTAATTCCCACACTATTAAATGTAAAAGGTAAAATTATTGATGCCGAAACTCAATGGTCGAATTTTGAACATAAGGTACGTAAGAATGTAAAAAGAGCCCAAAAAGAGGGTTTAAGAAGCGAAATTTTCCACTTAGAAGAAGTGTCATCACAAGAAATAAAAAACTTTCATGACATATATATTCACACTATGGAGAGAACAAATGCTCAAAAACGTTTTTTCTTTCCATTTGAAGACTTCTTATTCTTTATTCAAAACAACCCCGAAAGTTCTGCAGTTTGTAATATTTATTTTCAAGATAAAATTATTTCTTCTGAGTTAATATTAGTTTCTGACGATTCAATTTTCTCTTTTCTTGGAGGAACTGATGAAAACTACTTTGATAAAAGACCAAATGACTTTCTTAAATTTGAAACAATTAATTGGGCTAGAGATAACAATAAAAAATTCTATGTATTAGGTGGTGGGCATGGATATGAAGATGGTATTTATAATTACAAAAAATCTTTTTTCCCAAACGATATTGTTACCTATTATACAGGAAGAAAAATAGTTAACAATCAAATTTATCGCGAATTGGTTGAAATAACTAATAAAAAAAGACAAGAAACCGGTTTAGACTTATTGGACATTGAAAATTCTAATTATTTCCCCTTATACAATAAAAAAGATTAACTTTTCATTTTATACACACTTATTGGAATAGTGTTCTATAGCACTTAAAGAACTGTTTGATTATCACTTATTATATGCAGAAAAAATCATACATAATTGTAAAAAGAGTGTTCGACTTTACTGTTTCGTTAATTTGTTTAGTTGTTCTTTCCCCATTGTTAATTCTTGTATCATTAATACTTCTTTTTTCAGGAGAACACTTGGTTTTTTACTGTCAGGAAAGAGTTGGTTATAAAAATAGACCTTTCAAACTAATTAAATTTGTTACCATGACAAAAGAGAGTGGAGTAGACATTGGAAAACATCCTACCACTTTGCCAGGTGACAAAAGAGTTTTACCCTTTGGTAAGTTTCTACGAAAAACAAATATTAACGAACTACCTCAGCTGATTAATATTCTCAAAGGAGAATTGTCCTTTGTAGGACCCCGACCTCTTTCAAATTTTGGTTGGCAAAGGTATTCTGAACATATCCGTTTAAATATTTACAATGTAAAGCCCGGTATGACCGGCCTTGGCTCAGTTGTCTTTAGTGATGAGCCCACATTAGTAGCCTCATATAATATGGACCCTCTTACCGTTTATGACCAAATAATAATCCCTTACAAAGGCGAATTGGAGATGTATTACCAAAAACACGCTTCAATGATTACTGACTTTAAAATTATTTTCCTTACCGCATGGGTCATTCTGTTTCCTAAAAGTAAACTTTATAATAAGTTCTTTAAAAATCTGCCTCAATCTGTTAACAATTGCCTAAAAACCAGCGTGTTATAACATTAAGCATTTCCTCGTTAGTTGTGAATCTATCTATTTCCTTATATTATAAACCTCAATTTTATTAATTCTACTTTGCATGCGATATATTATTTCTCTATTAGTTACACCTCTTTTTATTTTTATTATATTAATTGTAGTTTCGTTGATATTGTACAATAAAAAGAAACTCCGATGGGCAAAGGCTATTTTTATTTCTGCTTTTGCATGGCTTTTTATTATAACTACACAATTGATATCAAACTATCCTACTAATTTTTTAGAAAAAAAATATACCCCATTAATTATTGTTCCCGACTCCGTTCTACATCGAGAAACACACGTTTTAATCTTAGGCAGTGGTCACGAAAATGACTTTACTCTGCCGTTTCGGGAACAACTTAACGGTATAGCTTATGGCAGACTTATTGAAGGCATTCGATTATACAAACAAATACCAAACTGCAAGATTATCACTTCAGGCTATAGTGCAGATCAAATAATGCCACAAGCCGAAGTTCTAAAACGAGCTGCGTTAGAAAACGGAATACCTGACAGCGTAATTATAACCATAAGTGAGCCTTGGAATACTAAAAGCGAAGCCTTGGAATACCATAAAAGATTTGGGACACAACACAATCTAATATTAGTTACAGATGCTGTTCATATGCATCGTTCACTATATCACTTTAAAAATATTGGTTTAAATCCATTACCTGCGCCCGTCAACTTTATTGTTAAAAAATCTAATAACCCATTCTATAAAAAAATCGTACCTTCGGGCGGAAATATAGTAAATGTAGAGCGTACAATGCACGAATACATTGGACTTTTATGGGCATATATTGGTGGTAATTAATGGTTTATAACATAATAGCCAAACTAAAATTAATTCTATGACACGTTACTATAAAATAGTTGATTTTATCCGTGAAACATTCCAGGAGCCTACTGGTTTTATTCCTTTACACGACCCACGTTTCATTGGTAATGAACGTAAGTATTTGACAGATGTAATGGATTCAAACTTTGTCTCGAGCGTTGGCGAATATGTTGGGAAATTTGAACAACTGTGCGCTCAATATACGGGTGTTAAATATGCCGTGGCTGCTGTAAACGGAACTGCAGCTCTCCATATGGCTTTAATTGTCGCTGGAGTAAAAGCCAACGAAGAGGTTATAACACAATCCGTTACTTTTATTGCAACAGCAAATGCCATTTCATATACTGGTTCATATCCCGTTTTTATTGATGTTGACAAGGATACAATGGGAATGTCACCGGAAAAGCTCTCCGATTTTCTGAATAAAAACTGTGAAGTTAAAGCAGACGGATTCACATACAACAAAAACACAGGTCGAAAAATAGCTGCATGCCTACCAATGCACACTTTCGGACACCCTGTAAGAATAGATGAAATAGTAACTATTTGCGACAAGTTTAATATCCCATGTATCGAAGATGCTGCGGAAAGCCTCGGAAGTACATACAAAAACCGTCATACAGGCAGTTTTGGTTTGTTGGGAACTCTAAGTTTTAACGGCAACAAAATAATTACAACTGGCGGTGGTGGTATGATTCTAACCAATAACGAACAACTCGCTAAACAAGCTAAACACCTTACTACTCAAGCTAAAAAACCTCATAAATGGGAGTTTGTTCACGATCAAATAGGGTACAACTATAGACTTACAAACATCGCGGCAGCTCTCGGATGTGCACAAATTGAACAACTGCCACTTTTTGTTGAAAAAAAGCGCGAACTTGCACTAAAATATCAAAGTTTCTTTAAAAATACCGATTTCGATTTTTTCACAGAACTCAAAGAAGCTAAATCAAATTATTGGCTCAATGCACTAATATTAAAAGACTTAAATGAACGAAACGAATTTTTAAGCTACACGAATCAAAACGATATAATGACACGCCCATTGTGGGAATTGATGACCCGTTTGCCAATGTTTAAAAACTGCGAAAAAGGGAACCTTGACAACTCAGAGTGGCTGGCGGATAGAGTTGTTAATTTACCAAGCAGTGTAATTATCCCCGGATATAAAAACAACCATACTAATCCTTTGACAAAATAAAAACAATGATACGTTTCAACCTCGAAGAGTTTATTAGTCAACACGTTACTAAGCGTGATGAGAGCTTACTAAAAGCCGACCTTGAAAAATTTAACAAACAGCTGTCTGAAAGATTAACCAACAAAAATGTTTTGGTTATTGGAGGAGCAGGAACCATTGGCTCGTGGTATATTAAGGCTCTTTTAAAATTCAAAGTTGCCAAACTTATTGTTGTCGACATAAATGAAAATGGACTTACTGAACTTGTACGCGACTTGCGTAGCTCAACACAATATCATATACCAAACGACTTTATAACTTATCCAGTAAATTTCGCCGATCCCGTTTTTGAAAAAATATTGAAACATCACGGTCCTTTTCAAATAGTGGCAAACTTTGCAGCACACAAACATGTCAGAAGTGAGAAAGATATTTTTTCAATTGAGGCAATGGTTGAAAACAATGTTCTAAGAGCACAACGACTTATTGAACTGATTTCAAAATCAAACGTTGAACACTTTTTCTGTGTCTCAACTGATAAGGCTGCAAACCCTGTAAACATCATGGGGGCAAGCAAAAAGCTTATGGAAGAGCTAATTATGGCATATTCCAAAACCATTCCTATTACCACCGCCAGATTTGCAAATGTCGCTTTCTCAAACGGAAGTCTCCCGTTGGGATTTCTCGAACGATTAGCAAAAAAACAACCCTGGTCGTGTCCAAAAAACATTAGACGCTTTTTCGTGTCACCACAAGAGTCGGGAGAACTGTGTCTAATAGCCTCTATTCTTGGTAGTTCTGGCGATATTTTCTTTCCGAAGTTAGATCCGGAAACTGATATGATCCCCTTCGACGAAATTGCGATAGACTTACTTAAAACATTAGGCTACACCGCCGATATTTGTAAAACCGAAAATGAAGCAAGGGAAAAGGCACTTCTGTTAAACGAAAATTCAAAAAGTTATCCTATCTATTTTTTTGAATCTGATACATCGGGCGAAAAACCATTCGAGGAATTTTATACAGAAAAAGAGGAGCTTGATACTGACACATTCCATGCATTAGGTATAGTTAAAAATTCAAAAAAACGTTCTGTCGAGGAAATCAACAAAATTATAAAATCTTTGCGCGCAGTTTTTGATAAGCCATCATCCGATAAATCTGAAATTGTTGCGGCACTTAAATCATATCTTCCTAACTTTGATCATATTGAAACCGGAAAAGGTCTTGACTCTAAAATGTAAATCTTAACGTTCTATGTACAAGTTTCTTAAGCGTTTGCTCGATATTATTATTTCTCTGTTGACAATTATTATTCTGTCGCCTTTATTGTTGCCCGTAATAATAATTTTGCTTTTAACCGGCGAACACTACGTTTTCTATAAACAAAAACGCATTGGATATAATAATAAACCGTTTAAAATCTGGAAGTTTGCAACAATGCTTAAAAACAGTCCAAACATAGGAACAGGTAGCATAACATTGAAAAACGACCCCCGAGTATTCCCATTCGGCAGATTCTTGCGAAAAACAAAAATTAACGAATTGCCACAAGTTTTTAACGTATTGCTTGGTGATATGTCGATAGTCGGACCTCGCCCACTTATGGAAGTCGATTTTTTACGATATCCCGAAGAGATGCAAAAAACAATTTACAAATCAAAACCCGGAATAACCGGTATTGGATCAATTATTCTGCGTGATCAAGAAACCTTGCGCAGCAAAGCCCAAAAAGATGGCGTTGAAAACTTTGAAAATTCATTAGCTCCTTTCAAAGGAGAACTTGAAATATGGTATCAAAAAAATGCGTCTTTTGGTACCGATTTAAAAATCATATTCTTAACAGCTTGGGTAATTATATTTCCTAAAAGCAACCTTGCCTACAGACTACTGCCTGAACTTCCCCCTACTCCTCCTGAATTTTCCCTAACCTAGCTTGCTCGGTCTAAAAACATTGGTTTTATTTTAGTCAAAATTATCCGAACCTATATTTTTTGACAAATTTTAACAACCTGTTTTTTCAATGAGAAGTTTGAAGTTATCTCTACGCTAAAATATTACCCCTATCTTTCTCGTTTTAATCACTAGAAACCCAAACAAATCTTATTGAATTTACGTAAAATTTATTGTCATAATAAGTATTTAATGAGCTATTTGCTTATTTTTGTAAAAAATCACGGAACATGATACCTTATATCAATATTCTATCGGCTTTTTTTACTGCATTTATTATTACTCATATAGTTATTCCTGCAATAATTAGAATATCGGTTAATAAAAACTTGGTTGCTCAACCAAATGAACGAACATCACACACAAGCTTAGTCCCTAATTTAGGAGGAATGGGTATTTTCATAGGTTTTATCCTCTCCTTTACCCTATTTTCAAATTTTGAATCTTTCCCAAGCTTGCAGTACTTTCTATTTGCAATGATTCTGATTTTCTTTTTGGGAATTAAAGATGATATTACTGCTCTGTCTGCTTCTACAAAATTTTTGGGATTACTCGTTGCCGTAGGGATTCTGGTTATTCTAGGCGATGTTAGAATTTCAAGTTTTTACGGAATTCTGGGCATATACGATATTGGATACTGGCCCAGTGTACTATTAACTATACTCGTTTTTATGACGATCATTAATGCGATAAATCTTATAGACGGCATAAATGGTCTTTGCGCTATATTAACAATCATCTCTTCTATTGCTTTCAGTTTTTGGTTTATTTTAGAAGGTAGTGAAGTTAGCATACAACTTACTACTCTTGCAGCAGCAATAATCGGTTCTTTGTTAGCATTCCTAAGATTTAATGTAACTCCTGCAAAAATATTTATGGGTGATACAGGTTCTCTAATGCTAGGCTATATTCTTGCTTTTATGGCTGTTATGTTTATTGAGGTTAACGCTACATATCAAGGAGTTTTTAAATTACGATACTCTCCAGTTGTTGCTATCGGCTTTTTAGCCATACCTCTTGCCGATATGCTTAAAGTCTTTTTAATCAGAATATTCAGGGGTCAATCTCCTTTCTCTCCGGATAAAAGACATGTCCATCATCTTTTGGTTGATCTTGGATTAACACACATGCAAGCTACCGCACTTTTGTCTTTAGCTTCTATTTTATTAATATGGATATCGATTGTATTACAACGATATAATGGTAGATTAACCACATTTGTTATTCTTTCTGTTGGTTTTTTTGTGGTTTGCATTCCCAACATAATCAATCGTATCAAAGGTATTAGGAATAAAAAAAATGAAAATTAAGTTTTTCGGATTTTTAGTTTTTCTTTCACTTGCGTTTACTTACTTAAATGCACAACAACCCTACAATTTAATTTTCAACCACTCATACCAACATATTGAGCGTGATTTATATAACTCTGATTCACGTTTCCATACTGCCATAAAACCATATTTAAAAAATCAAACTGATACAATATCAAATTATGATGATGTGTTGCAGATTGAGACCACAAAGAAAATTTGGGATATAGTATTTAATAAGAGCCTCATTAAAAAAAAATATAAGCATTTTGAGTTTAGTATTGACCCCGCAATAAATCTAGAACTAGGATTTGATAACGACTATGATCAAAAAAGCTGGGTTAATACACGTGGAATATTTATCAGGGCTGGGATTGGAGACAATTTTGCTATGGGAACCCAATTTTTGGAAAATCAGGCTATGTTTAACGATTTGAGAAATGACAGGATAAAACAATTAACTCAAAGAGTAATCCCGGGTCAAGGACTTTCAAAAATTTTTAAGCAAAAGCCAAATGGTTACGACTACTATTTTTCAGACGCCTACATCTCTTACAGCCCCTCAAAATACTTTAACTTTCAATTAGGTACAGGTAAAAACTTTTTTGGAGATGGATATCGTTCGCTATTGCTGTCGGACAATTCATTTAACTATCCACATTTCAAAATCACAACAGATATTTGGCAGATTAAATATGTAAACCTTTGGGCACAGTTTCAGCATTTACGCGACAGTAGGCCAGATGTAGCCATGAACACAAAAAAATGGGGTGCTTTTCAATACTTGAGTTGGAATGTAACACAATGGCTAAACTTAAGTCTTTTTGAAGCCGTTATATGGCGCGATCAAGACTCAATAAGGGGGCATCGTGGATTCGATATTCATTACGCCAATCCAGTAATTTATCTACGACCTGTTGAGTGGTGTGTTGGATCGCCTGATAATATTATAGTTGGAGCTGCAGGTAAGATTACTTTACTAAAAAAAACAGCTCTGTACGGACAATTAGTGTTCGATGAATTTAAAATAAGTGAATTAAGAAAAAGAGATGGTTGGCACGGTAATAAATGGGGTATTCAAGCCGGGTTAAAATCTTACGACCTTTTTAGTGTTGAACGATTAGATTTTCAAACCGAGCTGAACGTGGTTAGACCATTTATGTATTCACACGACCCCGTTACAAACTATACACACTTTAATCAACCTCTTGCACATCCTTTAGGATCAAATTTTGCCGAAGCTGTTACTTTCTTGCGATACGGATATAAACGCCTCTTTTTTGATGTTCAATTAATATTTGCAAAACACGGAGCCGATACCGCAAACTTAAATTACGGAAACAACCTGTTTTTGCCTTACTCTACTTACGCTCAAAATTATGGCAACAAGTTCTTCCAAGCTGATGAGGTTAATTTAAAAATCCTAAATGCAACTGTTTCTTTCTTAATTAATCCTGCATACAACCTAAACGTTTATACCGGAATAATTGTACGAAACGAAACTTCGTCTACTATTAACAGACAGCAGAAATTAATTGTCTTCGGAATTAGAACATCTCTACATAACTTCTATTGGGACTTTTAATGACATTCAATAAACATCTGGCACAAAATTTTGGTCTGTAATTGGAGGTCTGACATATGCTCCGTCGTCAACACGTTTTGGCAATGTTATTGGCGGAGGAGTTATGTCTTCATAATCAACTTGTTGCAAAAGATGATGAATACAGTTAAGTCTTGCTCTCTTCTTATCATCAGCCACTACAACATACCAAGGAGCTTGTTTAATGTCGGTGTGAGCAAACATAGTATCTTTAGCTTTTGAATATTCAACCCATCGGTTTCGAGATTCAATATCCATAGGGCTTAGTTTCCAACGTTTTACGGGATCTTCATTTCTTGATTTAAACCTACGCTCTTGCTCTTCATCGCTGACTGAAAACCAATATTTTATTAACTTAATACCCGAGCGTACCAACATGCGCTCAAATTCGGGACAAGAACGCAAAAACTCAAGATATTCCTCCTCTGTACAAAAACCCATGACACGATCTACACCCGCTCTATTATACCAACTTCTGTCAAACAATACCATTTCCCCAGCTGCTGGCAAATGTTGAACATATCGTTGAAAATACCATTGTGTTTTCTCTTTTTCTGTTGGTATCCCTAAAGCAACTACCCTACAAAACCGAGGATTCAACCTCTGTACAATAGTGCTAATAGCCCCTCCTTTGCCCGCTGCATCGCGCCCCTCGAATATCACAACTACTTTAAGCTTCTTAGCTTTTACCCATTCCTGAAGCTTTATCATCTCTATTTGAAGCTTGTAAAGCTCCTCTTCATAAAACTTATTATCTATCTTTTTTTTATCGGTAACTACCTCATAATGCAAATCTTTGTTATCGTTACCCTCAGAAGCTTTTTTATGACTCTTGGCTTCACCATTTTTGTTTTTATTTTTCGACATAACTCTAATGTTTTGATTAATGCCCTACAATATACAACCTGATAATGATAATTAGAACATTTTTAATCAAAAAAATTAAAAATAATACACGTTTTTTTGTATAGACACCATAGCATGGCGTCTCAACTGCTGCGATGTAACATACAGACAAAAAAACACCGCAAAAGCATTTATGCCTATGCGGTGTAACTTAATTGTTTAATTTTTATTATCTGTTTGCGTTATATTGTAAACCTAGTCAGCGTCTGCCCCATGGTGTTCGCCAAATCAACCAACTGTTCAGCTCCTGCGCTAAGCTCTTCCGAGGTACTTGAGTTTTCGTTAGTAATCTGCACTAACTGGTTTAGCGCGGTGCTAATCTGTTCAGCTCCTTGTCGTTGCTCTCCACTCGCTGCTGCAATTTCATTAATCATGGCAACAACCTTTTGTATATTTGGCACAACGGTATCAAGCTTCAACCCCATCTCCTCCACAGCTTTGGCACTTTCTTGTGAAATACCATCAATCTCATTAGATGCCTTTTGACTTTGGTCAGCCAAATGTCGCACTTCAGCCGCTACCACTGCAAAACCTCTTCCATACTCTCCGGCTCTGGCAGCTTCAATTGCTGCGTTTATTGCTAATACATTAATTTTACGGGCTATTTCACTTACATTGACTGTCTTTTCGCGAATGTGATCCATTGCCTTTGAGGTTCTATTAAACGCCTCACTAACCTCTTTCACTTCAACGTTTACCTGCTTCCCAACATTGGCACTTTGATTTGCATTTTCTAAGTTTTGATTTATGTTGCTAGACATCTCTTCCATTGCCGACGAAATTTGCTCAGTAGACGCAGATTGATCGTTTGCTCTGGTTGCAATATAATTAGATTGGACTTTAAACTGTTCGCTCGCTTCAATTAGCGTGTGCGATACATTATTACTTTCCTGCAAAATTTTGTGAGTCTCTATCACCACTCCCTCAAATGCACGTGTTAACTGACCTATTTCATCAATACGCTGGGTAAAGCTTTTAGAAGCGCGCACTGTGAAGTCTCCAGTGTTTGCCAGCTCCTCCATTGCCGAAATAAGCTCACGTATAGGTTTTTGCACCATACGTAAAATAATAAAAAAAGCTGTAAATCCAATTGTTATAATCGAGGGTATCGTTATCCACATCACCCAATTACCAAAAACAGGCGCAACATAACCAGCAATGGCAGTAAGTACAATTATAAAAGCAATTACTACAAAAGCTATTCTTAGAAACGATTTACGAAACACTACCAACAACACAGGAACTACCGTTATAATTGCAGCAAACATTAGAATAAGAAAAAATGTTAAATCACTCATAATATAAATGTTTAAATAAGTTAAATTAAATAAAAAGCACTCCCCTGCAATATTAGCAAATATTTATGACAACTAAGGTGTTTTGGTGTTTCTCCAAAACCTTAAATAAAAAAAACAATCTGTAGTATATTTACCTGCAAATCACTGTATATCTTACATTTGCGCTTATTGGTATTATATTTTAGCTCTTTATGCATATTTTATAAGTTGCACTTTTTTAAATGTTAACCAACTATTTTAGTAGATGAATATCTCATATTCACGTCATAACAATACGAGTCTTATACAAAATCAGTATTTTGATATTAAAATAATAAAAAAGTAAGACCAATCACAATTACAAATGTTTTTAAGAATAAGACAAACAAACATAATTGATTTTTGTTTGAATTAATTATATTATAACAAATGAAAAACTTTTCGTATAATGATTGCCATTTCAAGCCCACACACAACTAATATTCATACAATATCCTACAAGCCGAAGCAAATAATCACTAACTTTGTCATTCCTAAACTTGAATTAAAATCATTATTAAACGTAAAAATTATGGGAGCATTTCACGCATACGATATCAGAGGGGTATATAACAGAGATTTTAATCGTGACGATGCATACAAAATAGGATTCCATTTGGTTAACTTGCTAAAAACCAACAAGGTATTAGTAGGACGCGATGCTCGCACATCATCGCCCGAAATATATGAATATCTGAGTAGAGGCATTGTCGATGCAGGTGCCGATGTTTATAACATTGGCTTGTCTACCACGCCAATGGTATATTTTGCCACAGCCAAACATGGTTTTAAAGCATCAGTGCAGATTACAGCCTCGCACAATCCACGTGAGTATAATGGAATGAAAGTTTCGCGCGAAAACGCCCTCCCTGTTGGATTAGACACCGGATTAAACATAATAAGAGATAAAATCACCGAAGACGCCCCAATAACCCCTGCAAAACAAAAGGGTAAAATAGTTGATTTTGAGGTCAAAGAGCAATATCTAAGCTTTTTGAAACAGTACATAACCGATTATTCAGAAATGAACGTCACAATTGATTGTTCAAACGGAATGGCAGGCTTACTTATTCGCGATATTTTTGGCAATTCCCCAAAATTTCTGTACGAAGATATCGACGGAACGTTTCCAAACCACGCGCCGAATCCGCTAGATTTAAAAAATGTTGTCGATTTGCAAAAAGCTGTTAAAGAAAACAAAAGCGATTTGGGAATAATCTTCGATGGCGATGGTGACAGAGTTATGTTCGTCGATGAGAATAGCCGTTTTGTATCGCCAGACCTTATGATAGCACTCTTAGGTCATTACTTTTTGGAGGAGCGAGGCGAAAAAGGGTACGTTATTCAGGATATTCGTACATCAAAGGCTGTTGGGGAGTATCTTTTGCCAATGGGTGGAAAAATGCACACATGGCGTGTTGGTCGCGCCTTTGCTGCTCCTAAATTACGCGAAATTAACGGTATCTACGGCGGAGAGTTAGCAGGACACTACTATTTTCGCGATTTTTTCTATTCCGACTCGGGCTTATTGGCTTGTATATTGATTATGAATGTAATAAAAAAATTCAAGCAACAAGGAGTCACCTTTTCACAAGCAATTGCGAAAATTGAAACCTATGCCAATTCGGGCGAAATAAATTTCAAAATCGACAAGAAAAAAGAGGCTATGGATGCTGTAAAAAACCATTTCATCAAACTCGAAACGCCAACAGCTATAATGGATTTTGACGGATACCGTGTTGAATTCCCCGATTGGTGGTTCAATATACGCCCATCGAATACTGAACCATACTTGCGTTTTATAGCCGAAGCAAAATCACGCAAATTACTTGATGAAAAAATAGAGACTGTTAAGAATATTATTCAAACATTTAATTAACAAAACTGTATCTTTGCACAAAATTTTAAACAGAGGAATTTTTACTATGGATTTGGTTTTATACAACACGCTAAGTCGCAAAAAAGAGAAGTTTGAGTCGATAACCAAAGGTCACGTTGGAATGTACGTCTGCGGACCTACGGTTAGCGGGGAAAGCCATTTGGGACATGCTCGCCCTTATATCACATTCGATTTGCTTTACAGATTGTTAACGCACATGGGAAACAAAGTTCGATATGTGAGAAACATAACTGATGCAGGGCATTTCGAGGAAGAGGGACGCGAGGGGGAAGATAAAATTAGTAGTAAAGCCATACTCGAAAAGCTTGAGCCAATGGAGTTGGTTACAAAATATACCAATCTGTTTCATTGGGCAATGCGACAGTTTAACAATATCGACCCAACGATCGAACCAACAGCTACAGGGCATATTATCGAACAAATCGAGATGATTAAAAAAATTCTGGCGGAAGGGTACGCCTACGAAATCAATGGAAACGTTTATTTCGATCTGAAAAAATATGTTGCCGAATATAAGTCCGAAGTACCTTATGGCAAGTTAAGTGGCAGAGTTTTGGAAGATATGTTAGAGACAACGCGCGAACTCGACGGACAAGACGAAAAACGCAATAAAGCTGATTTTGCACTATGGAAAAAAGCACCCGCCGAACATATTATGCGTTGGCAAAGTCCTTGGGGCGAAGGGTTCCCCGGATGGCATATTGAGTGCTCGGCAATGAGCCATAAATATTTGGGAGATCAGTTCGATATTCACGGCGGAGGAATGGATTTGCAGTTTCCACACCACGAGAGCGAGATTGCACAAAGCAGTGTCTGCCACAGCGGAAAGGTTATGGCAAGATATTGGGTTCATAACAACATGATTACCATTAACGGCAAAAAAATGGGTAAAAGCTATAACAACGTTATAAAACTTACAGAGCTTTTCAGCGGCGAACACACTCTGTTAGAAAAGGCTTACGACCCAATGACCATTCGATTTTTCGTCTTGCAAAGCCACTATCGCAACACTCTCGATTTTAGCAACGAGGGATTACAGGCAGCCGAAAAGGGTCTTGAACGCTTAATGCGTGCAGTAAACAGAATAAACAATTTACCTGAGTCAACTTCTTCAACTTACGAAGTTCAAAAGCTCCGTGATGAGTGCTGGGAAGCGATTCTTGACGATCTTAATTCTCCAATTTTAATATCGCACCTTTTCAACGCAGCCAAAGCAATTAACAGTATAGCAGACGGTACATTAAAAATTACCAAAGGAGATAAAGAGATTTTAAAGAAAACAATTAACACCTTTGTTTACGATATTTTAGGATTAAAAGCCTCTGATGAAAACAGCAACGATCGTGAACGAATTAATCAATTGGTTTCAATGATGATTCAACTGCGAAGTGAGGCAAAAGCAAGAAAAGATTATGCCACTTCTGACAAAATTAGAGACCAAATGCTCAATATTGGAATAACATTAAAAGATACAAAAGATGGTTGTGAATGGGAATTATCATAACAAGATAAACCCCTATAAATAAAACACACTAAGTAGAGACGGAGCATGCTCCGTCTCTACATTACAACCTTTTAACGAAAAAAGAATAAAAATATGAAAAGAATAAAAGTTTCAGAACTAACAAACTCCGAAGATTTTGGAAGTGAAGTTGTTGTAATGGGATGGGTTAGAACTGTCCGCGTAAGCAAAAACGTAGCCTTTATCGCTCTTAACGATGGTTCGTGTTTACGTAATGCACAAATTGTTGCCGATTTTTCTACAATTAATGAAGATATATTTAGCCGTATCCACACAGGCACATCTATTTCTGTTGTGGGCAAGTTAGTGGAGTCAATGGGGAAAGGTCAAAAAAATGAGGTACAAGCCATAAAAATCGAAGTTTTGGGCGACTCTGACCCCGACTTATACCCTATGCAGGCAAAACGCCACTCTTTAGAGTTTTTAAGAGAGAACGCTCATCTGCGATTCCGAACCAATCTGTTTGGCGCAATTAGCAGAGTTCGACACCACATGATATTTGCAATACACAAGTTTTTCAATGACCGTGGTTTTTACAACGTTCATACGCCAATAATTACAGCCAGTGACTGCGAAGGGGCAGGAGAAATGTTCCAAGTGACCACATTCGACATAAATAATCCACCTCGCACACCTCAAAAAGAGATAGATTGGAGTGAAGATTTCTTTGGTCGCGAAACATACCTCACAGTTAGCGGACAATTAGAGGGTGAACTTGCTGCTTTAGCTCTATCGCAAATTTATACCTTCGGACCAACGTTTAGAGCTGAAAACTCAAACACAAGCCGCCACTTAGCCGAATTCTGGATGATTGAACCAGAAGTAGCTTTCGCCGATATCCACGACAATATGGATTTAGCCGAAGATATGCTTAAATACTTGGTACAGTATGCTTTAGACAATTGCGCAGAAGATTTGGAATTTCTTGAACAACGTTTAATCAACGAAGAGAAAGAGAAGCCCCAAAACGAACGCTCTGCAATGACTTTAAGGGAAAAATTAAGGTTTGTTTTAGACAATAAGTTCGAGAGAATTACCTACACCGAGGCTATCGATATTTTAAAAAACAGCCCCGACCAAAAGAAAAACCGTTTCGCCTACCCAATCAAAGAGTGGGGAGCCGACCTACAATCCGAACATGAGAGATATTTAGTAGAAAAGCATTTCAAAAAACCTGTTATTCTTACCGATTATCCGAAAGAGATAAAAGCATTTTACATGAAGCAAAACCCTGATGGCAAAACAGTTGCCGCTATGGACGTTCTGTTTCCACAAATCGGCGAAATTATCGGAGGCTCACAACGTGAAGAGGATTTAGACAAACTAACCACACGAATGAAAGAGATGAACATTCCAATTGAGTCAATGTGGTGGTACTTAGATACACGCAGATTTGGCACTGTTGTTCACTCGGGCTATGGTTTGGGCTTCGAACGGCTAATGCTATTTGTAACAGGAATGGGCAATATCCGTGACGTGATTCCATTTCCAAGAACACCAAAAAACGCTGAGTTTTAAGCAGTTAAACCCACAAACCGCATTTCAATATCCGTGCCTTTTAGGGCAAGGAGATTCAATACTGTAGATTGTACATTGTTCGCGTAGGCAATGTTTTCAACGTAGAGACGGAGCATGCTCCGTCTCTACATCCAAAACACTCGCACTAACATCAAATCCATATCACCCACGTTCAACTGTTCATTGCACACTTCGGCATCGTTCAGTGCAAGCATTACTAATTGCTAATTGATTAAGGGCTTAAGCCCAAAAAATATTTGTGTCAACCTTATCAACGACTTAAAAATCGTGGCAATTGATTGATACTCTGTGTACTAATTGTTAATTGTTCATTGCACATTGCTAATTGCTTTTACCTTTATTTTCCGTATAAACATAAACGAAACCACAGTCAGCCCCGCCCCAATCAAAAAGGGCAGTTTTCTGTCTATAAGCCATAGCGCGCCTCCAAAAAGGGGGATGATAACTGCTGATATGTGGTTTATAGTAAATCCAACAGCTGTCAAGGAACCTAAATCCTTTTTATCAGCAGTTTTCTGCAAATATGTATTAATACCAATACTGAAATTCATAAAAACACTGTCAAGCATAAACAAACCAACAACCACATAAACATTTGGAATAAAAGCATAGCCCAAAAACACAACTATAAGGCTAATGCTTTCTAACGATAGCACAACACGCTCGCCGTATTTATCAATCGCTTTCGATATTTGCGGATTTAACAAAAATGTTAGAGCATAGTTTACGACATATATCCCTGCAACTGTAGAAACACCAAGCTCAAAACGCTCTACCAACAGAAATATGGCAAAAACCGTAAACACTTGTCTCCTTGCTCCCGTCATAAAATTTAAAACATAATAAAGCCAATATTTCTTCTTAATTACCAACTTTTTCACCTGATACTCTTTCGTTATTTTCAATGGATCTTTAATAAGCATATAAAGTCCTGAAGCAAAAACGAAAATTCCCAACAGAAGAAAGATTGTTTTGTATGGTAAAACAACTGTCAAAACCCAAACAAATGCTCCAACAGCTATGTTTGCTAATGCTCCGTAACCCCGTAATCGTGCAAAAACAGTTGCAGTGTCGGATTGATTAAAGTGCTGGACTGTAAGCGACTTGTTAGTTGTTTCAAAAAAATGAAAACCTATTGACATTACAAGAGTTGCAAAAATAATTCCGCCAAAAGACGTAAAAAAACCTGTTATAGCAATACCAAATCCCATTAACATAACTGACCATGCCGAAAGACGATGCTCCCTAACAACGAGCATAACATAAATAGCCAAGAAAGTAAGAAACCCGGGAAGCTCCCTAACCGACTGTAAAACACCCATTTGAAACCCATTAACACCTGCCACTTCTTTGGCAAAATTTGTGTAAAGAACTGTCCAACCCTGTAATCCTGCACTTGCCGTAATAACAAGCATCATAAGATACTTGTACATAGGGTTTTGTCTTAAATGTCCCATTGATTATAGTTTATAAACGGCAAAGTTAACAAAATCAGGGCCACTTTATTTTCGATTTTGTGTCGGTGTTATGATATTTAACGTAAAAAATGGGTAAATTTGAGCTTTGTTTTAATAAAATCAATAAATAAGCAACCTATGAAATTTATTAACTATCTACTTATGTTCTCTATTTTGGTGGCTTGTTCGCCTCAAGACCAAAGTTCCAAAAACCCCTTCTTTGTCAAGGATAATCAACCTATCGACTATGCAAAAATCACAGCCCAGGACATTGAAGATTATGCAAATCACACGCTTAAAACTATGAGCGAAGCAATTGAACAGTTGAAGAATTGCAATGAAATTACTTTTGACAACATTTTTGTTGCTTTAGATGACATTTACAGCACAATTTACACCGCAGACAACAACTGTTTTATGCTCTACTGGACATCTCCCGATTCACTATCGCGAGAAGTTGGTTTGAAAGGGCATTTAGCTCTCGATTCTCTATCGACAACACTCTATTCAAACAAACAGATTTTCAACAAAATGCAAGCTTTCCTGTCAACAGATGAGTACAAAAGCTTGCAAGGACACAGAAAAATATTCGTTGACGATTTGATTCTGCATTTTACCCAATCTGGTGTAAACTTAGACGGAGAGAAACTTGCTGAATATGAAAAGTTAACAAAAGAGATTGGTCTTTTAACATCAGAATATTCCAACAACATGAACTCGGCAAGCGAAACAGTTGTTGTTGATGAAAAAGGAGCCGAAGGTCTTCCCGAAAATTTCAAAAACACATACAAAAAGACGGACAACAGCTACGAAATACCTGTTATCAACGCCACTCGCGACCCGATTTTGAAAAACGCAGCATGTGAGAATACTCGCAAAGAGTTTTTCGTAAAATACAACACACGTGCAGCCGACAAAAACTTGGATATACTAAACAACTTGGTTCAAAAGCGTTACCAACTTGCACAAGTAATGGGATATGAAACCTACGCAGATTACAATTTAGTCCCCAAAATGGCAAAAGATCCTGAAACGGTATGGAGCTTTATTAACGATTTGGTTGAAAGAGCCAAACCAAAAGCCAAAGCAGACATTGAAGAACTAAGGCAAGTAAAAGCTGCCGAAACTGGTAACAAAAACTGTAAACTCGAACCGTGGGATATAGCCTACTACAACAATCAGATTCTAAAAACAAAGTTTGATGTCGATTACGAAAAGGTAAGAGAATATTTGCCAATGGATCAGTGTTTACAGGGGATACTTGATATTTTCAACGAACTGTTAGGACTTGAGTTCCGCAAAATCGAAAACGCTTCGGTTTGGCACCCCGATGTTTTGATGTACGACGTATATGACAACAACACATTAAAAGGTCGCGTTTACTTGGATCTGTTCCCTCGTCCAAATAAAGAGTCGTGGTTTTATGGTGTACGTCTAACAGCTGGCAAAAAAACAGAAGGGGAATATGAAATACCCATTTCAATGCTGTTAGGAAATTTCACTCCTGCAACAGACGAATTGCCATCGCTTATAAGCTTCAAAGAGCTTAATACACTGTTTCACGAGTTTGGGCACATTGTTGATGGAATGTCATACGACGGCGAATTTGCACTACAAGCCAGAGCAAAAACCGATTTTGTAGAATCGATGTCACAAATATTCGAAAACTGGACTTGGGATTACGACATTCTGAAACGTTTTGCAAAACACTATAAAACCAACGAAGTGTTGCCTAAAGAGTTGTTTGACAATATGGTATCTGCGAAAAATGTATCATCGGGCTATTTTGCACTAAACTCATTAAGGAACTGCATTTACGATATGAACCTATACAACTTATACAATCCTGAAAAACCGTTAGACACCGATGAGTTATGGCGTAAAATTGACGAAGAGCTCGGTATTATGAATTTCTACGTCGAGGGAACACACCCACAAGCAAGCTGGATACATATAAACACGCACCCAGTTTACTACTACGGGTACTTATGGGCAGAGGTTTACGCACAAGATATGTTCACCGAGTTCGAGAAAAACGGCTTACTCGATTTAAACACAGGTTTACGCTTCCGCAAACTTATTTTATCAAACGGCAAACAACGTGACGCTGTAAAAGCTGTTGAAGAGTTTTTAGGACGACCCTCGAACAACGAAGCTTATATTAAAAGCTTAGGATTAAATTAATGGTAAAGTTATAAGATGCAAGGTGTTTATGCTTTAAGTAATTGAAACATAAACACCTTTTTTGATAAATCAAAAAACCTTGTGTTTTCAGAACTTTTATCGTATCTTTGAGCTATTCCAAGTTGCTATAACTGTCAATCCCGAAGGGATGACAAGATTATAGATACAGAAAAAAGGAAATGATTAACCCCGAAGGGGGTGATATATAATCCCTTCAAACAGCAAACCAAACCAACCTAATGTGCGAAAACACACCCTATCACTCGCAGAGTGGTAAATTGCACATTGCTAATTGTTAATTGATTAAATATGGATTTAAGTAATATCGAAAACATCGAATTAAGCTACCTAAGCATTGACGACTACGACGAGTTAAAACAGATAATGATTGATATCTACTCAGACGGACCAGATGGATATTGGAGAAAAGAGCAGATTCAAAAGCTAATAAATATTTTCCCCGAAGGGCAAATAGTCATAAAAGTAAACGGAAAGCTAGCGGGATGCGCACTCTCCATTATCGTAGATTATAAAAAATATGGAGATAACCACACATACAAACAAATCATAGGCGACAACTTCAGCACACACACTCCAAATGGCGATGTGCTATACGGTATCGAAGTTTTAGTAAGCGAAAAGTACAGAGGTCTTCGATTAGGCAGACGTATGTACGACTACCGCAAAGACCTTTGCGAGCGGCTAAACTTGAAATCTATCATCTTCGGTGGAAGAATGCCCAATTATCATCTCTACGCCGACAAGCTTTCGCCACGTGAATATATCAGGCGAGTGCGCCTGAAAGAGATGGACGATCCCGTTCTAAATTTCCAAATATCGAACAACTTTCAAGCCGTTCGGATACTTCGCGGATATTTGCGAGGAGACGAAGAGAGTAACGAATATGCCGTGCTAATGCGTTGGAACAACATCTATTACGAAGAACCAAGCGACGAAGCCTCCATCGCAAAAAAGATTGTCCGTCTGGGGCTTATTCAGTGGCAAATGCGACCGTACAAAGATTTGGACGACATGATGCAGCAAGCCGAGTTTTTTATTGATGCCGTTTCTGGGTATCATTGCGATTTTGCACTATTCCCTGAATTTTTCAACGCTCCATTGATGGCAAAATACAACCACCTTTCCGAACCAAACGCCATTCGCGAACTTGCAAAATACACAGACGATATAGTAAACCACATGTCCGAGTTAGCTATCTCGTACAATATCAACATTATAACAGGAAGTATGCCTAAATTGCGCAACAATCATCTTTACAATGTTGGGTATCTCTGCCATCGAGACGGCTCGCGTGATAAATACGAAAAAATCCACGTTACTCCCGACGAAGCCCGCGTATGGGGAATGTTAGGTGGCGATATAGTAAAAACTTTTGACACCGACTGTGGAAAAATCGGCATACTGATATGCTACGATGTTGAGTTCCCCGAACTTCCGCGTCTGCTTGCCGATGAGGGTATGCAAATTCTTTTCGTCCCATTCCTAACTGACACACAGAACGGCTATTCACGTGTAAGACACTGTGCTCAGGCACGTGCCATTGAAAATGAGTGCTTTGTTGCAATTGCGGGATGTGTGGGCAATCTGCCGAAAGTTCACAATATGGATATACAATATGGTCAGGCTATGGTTTTCACGCCTTGCGATTTCGCATTTCCAACCAACGGCGTCAAAGCCGAAGCCACACCCAACACAGAAATGATACTTATTGCCGATGTGGATTTAGATTTGCTAAACGAGCTAAACCAATTCGGAAGCGTAAGAAACCTAAGAGACAGAAGGACAGACATTTACAACTTGTCAAGGCGACAAAAAAAATAATGTAGCGGTGCACTGGAGCACGGTCACTAAGCCTGTATTTCGACAAACTCAACAACCATCGAAGCGGTGCACTGAGCTTGCCGAAGTGTGACTGTCATAGGCTCCTTTGTGGTGGCCTCGACAAGCTCAGCCACCGGTAACGGTGACTGTGCGAAGTATTTCGAATGTCTATTTACCTAAAAATTCAGGGTTTGAGATTAACCCATTCCAAGACTTAAAAAAACATGGCTACTAGTTGAAAATCAGTCACTTAATTGTTAATTGCTAATTGCTAATTGCACATTGCTATAGCATTAATCCGATGTTATCGAACTTTTCGTTGTAATCCTCAACAGCAAGACGAATTACATGTAATGCCTCGTCACGTTTATATATATGTGTAATTTCTGTATTTCTGTCTTCATTCGGCATATCCTTGTAGGTTAGGAAATAGTGTTCCAATCTTTTAATTGCAATTTCAGGAAGGTCGTCTATACAATCGAAATGTCCATATATTGCATCATTTTTTAGAACAGCAATTATTTTATCATCGGCCTGACTACCGTCAATCATTCTGAATCCGCCGATAGGAATTGCATTTACCAATAAATCGCCGTGTGAAAGGTCTTTTTCGGTTAACACACAAATATCCATTGGGTCGCCGTCACCAACGATTCCTGTTCTTTCTGCCTTTTGACCACAATATTCACCAACCCTTTTCCCACAAAAGGTTTGGGGGATAAATCCGTATAGTGCCGGAACAACGTTCGAGAATTTTTGAGGACGGTCAACGCGCAAATAACCGCTTATTTTATCAATCTCATATTTTACAGTATCGGTAGGCACAACTTCGATAAAAGCTGTAACTTCTTCGGGTGCGTCTTCACCGATAGCGATTCCGTGCCAGGGGTGAGATTTATATCGCAATCCCATTAATCTTCCAATTGGGTCTGAAAATTTGTCCATTTTATCTTGATTTTTTTACAAAAGTACAAAACTATTTTTGAAACTAAATAATATTGTTGTAATGGTCGTTCGGAAGCCCGTTGAATAACAAATATTTACCAAAATCCGAAGGGGTAGCATAATTAATCCGTACAACGGAAAACATTGATTATCAAAACATTATTTCACATCTTCGGGGTTAATTAGGGTCTACTGAAAAAGTCTTATTCTTTTGATTTTAAGTAAGATATATGCGTTTTTCCTTATTTAAGTGCAAGGTTTTACTAATATTTGTCGAAAAATCCGTGCACTAATATTTAAACTTAAATTTAATTAGAAGTCGGAATTGTCCGTAGGACAACATGTGATTAACCGTAAGATTTATCTTACGGAAACGACACCCCCCCGACTTTCGCCCGTAGGGCGACACTTATGCGTTAAAGTAATGTGCCACCCTAACGGGTGGGATTGTGTGCTGTTGCACACCCATAGGCTTGCGCCTATGGTTAATCATATGTTGTCCTACGGACAAAAAACAAACACTAATCCGAAAATATGAATCTTCAAAAATCAACCATATCATAAAGACACAATCTTTCCTAAATGTTCCTTAACTCCTTAATGGTTATTTAGTTAACGTCACCAATCACTAACCACCAATCACAAAACCTACACCCTAAAACAGCATAGACTTTTTCAGTGAACCCTAATTAACTGTTTCTATTTTTTTACATTTATTATCATGTCAACCTTTCAGAATTGATTATATGTATTTGTACAATCGATATTCTAAACTATTTATATTATTTTTGTTGTACGATTGGTATGATACTCCAACCTGTAAAAAGCGAAATGAAACACTCCATCATTATATTGCTGATTAGTCTCTTTCTCTCATTTGTAGCCGTAGCACAGGAAGAGTACAGCACTCCACAGCTCCCCGACTCGTTAGTTGAGAGGCTGAAGGAAAACCGTGGCACTGACCTTAACCGCGCCATGGCTTTAGATGATGTTATTATGTTTTATTTTGACGACCACAGAATTGTTGATGCCACAAGCTTTATCAATGAATTGGGAGATGTTGCCAACAGCATACACGACAATTATTGGATAGCAAAAAGCCACTATTACAAAGCGCTTTGTGTTTACTATACTTACAATGCAGAGTTCTTAGCCCATGCTAACAAGGCACTCCGTATAGCAGAAACCCTTCGAAAAAACGAGGCTTCGCAACTGCTTCTGGCAAGAATTTATTTGGCAAGAAGTGCCTACTTCTTCGACAACAACCTCTTCCCAGAATGCCAGGAAAGTATTAACAATGGCTTAAAAATCGCTGAAAAGAATGGGTTTCATAGTTTGAAACACCTCTTTTTAGGTAATTTGGGAGCTATGCTTGAGCATTTGGAAAAATATGAAGATGCCATTGATATTTTCAAAGAAAATCTAAAAAATAAATTTAATTTAAGTGCTTTGCCAAATATAGCGGCTTCATACAGAGAACTCCATCAATACGATTCTGCCGTTTTTTATGTAGATTCCGTCATTAGCTATGTAACAAAGATGGAAAAAATGAACGGTAATGATGGATATCAGCTAATAAGAGCTTATCAGATAAAAGCTCTTGTTTTTATAGATCTTAATCTTTGGGATCAGGCTATTAAAAGTTTAGATGCATCTAAATATTATACGGCTCAGTACGGTGACAAATCATTATTTTCAAGAGAATTACTGCTTCGTGCAGATGCATTGAATGGCTTGGGGAAATATGAGCAGGCTCTCAAAACCATTGACAATGCCATTGATATAGCGAACACCTCTAATTTAATTAATATTGAATGGATGGCAGTGAAATTAAAGTCAGATATTCTGGATAATATGAAGGCATACAAGCGAGAAGTGGAAACCTTGCGTTATTTTATTACCCTAACAGATACCCTTAATAATAGGGAGAATGTCGAGAAGGTACAAATTCAAAAATTCCAACAAGAGACCATGGCTATGGAACAGCAGTACGAACTCCAGCAGGCTGCTATGCGGCAAAGGCATCGTCTTATATGGCTTTCATTTGCATTCTTGTTTGTAGTGGGTGCCTTATTAACTGTTATCTTTATGCTTAACCGAAAGCGTAAATTAGAAACTATAGCTGCAGTTCTTGATACACGCAATCGCGAAGTAACTTCTAAAACTTTAGAGCAAATGCATCTCAACCAGGTACTGCAAGAAGTGGTAACTAAACTCACTTATTTTGCCAACAATCCAAAAGGCAATAACAACGCTGTAGATATTACAATTCGCGACCTAAAAGGCTTAATTGACAACGGCTCAGCAAAAGATTTCGACTATTTTTTTACCCAGGTTCACCCCGATTTCTACAAAAAATTGCAAGCCGATTTCCCCGATTTGACACCTAATGACTTACGATTATGCGCCTATATTAAAAGCAACCTGAATGTAAAAGAGGTGGCTGAATTAACAGGCGTCAGTGCTGATAGCGTAAAAACAGCACGCAGTAGATTGCGTAAAAAATTATGTATTACAGACCCCTATGCCTCTCTTTCCAAATTTTTAGGAAAGTATTGATTTTTTGTAAATTAAATATGAGTGTCACCTAATATACACCTGCTTTTTTTGCGTTTACACCTCAAGTAAACCGTGAATTTCTTGACACTAACCCAAAGCGATTTATTTTTGCTATAAGAAAATCAATCACAAAGTTCAAACTAAATTTTAGCAAAATGAAAATGAAAAAATTCTACCAATTGCTTCTTATGGCAACCTTAATGCTGGGTGCCACAGGTCTTAAAGCCCAAAATCGTTGCCAAATTGGCGATGGCAAAACATTTTTGAGCACAATTCAAACATCTGACGACCAAATAGTGAAAAAGTTAAGCGACAATATCGTCACTGTCACTTCAAAAGTAAAAAATAGCTCTGTCATGAGTGAAGGCAAAGCAACTTACACATTAACAATCGCACCTGAAGGAGATTGGAGACAAATTATTGTCAATAATGACGAAGGATATGAATTCTATCAACGCAGACAGGATGGTCCTTTCGAACAGGAAGTCTCAGAAGGCAACTATGATATTGTTGTAAGGGGTCGTGCAGAAGATTTTGCACCTATACCCATAATACTCGTATATGACCAGTTTGAGGTTGCAAGAGATACCATATTCAATCCTTCAATGAGTGAAGCTACTAATTATATCCACTTAGACGGCTACGATGAAAATGAAACCGCTTTTGCGGAATTGCCCATCGACTCAGCGTCAATCTTAGTTCATACTTATTTTGTAATGAGTCACGGCTCATGGAACTTTCATATTATTAAAGGCCTTTTTATTGCAGAAGATTTCAACGAATCCAATAATACAGGTCTGTTATTCAATGATTTCGGCAATCGCAGCGCCATATATAACACAGTGTCGTTTTCTGTTGAAAACCAAAAAGCTTACGACATTCTATTTCCTACCATAACCGAGGGTATAAATGGAATCTATACTTTAGCCAACAATCCACAAGATTTATTTTCACATAAAGAGTACTACAATATCAACAATCCTGACAGTGCCTATTTTTCATTGATTAGCTATAAATTTGGTCCTAGACCAGAATCTTATTATTTTATTAGTAGCTGGAACAGTTGGCAAACATTTGATCCTTTCCAACCATTAACAGTTGTTACCAATGTAAAAGTTAGTGATGAGCCTTTGACGGCTGATGGTACTTTGATGAAATTCATGGCTGCTCCAATAATCTATGAAAGTTTTGATCCCTTTAATCTATTTTTTAGTATTAATGAAGATTTTGTTGATGCTATGACTCTATTCCCTTACGCCTTAAATGATGATGGAGAGATGATACGAGAACCTTATGGCTTATTTTTGAAAACGGGATTTGGAGAAGCAAGTTATCCGGAACACATTCCTTATACACCGGCAATGTACACCTACAATCCTGAGAAGACTATGACTTTTGGCTACAGAACCCCCATGTTATATCAGCATGCTGTTTCGTCTAACGCCGACAACAGCCCAGACGAAGAGTCTTTCTTTGGGGGTAAAATCGGTTTTTTAGGAGATGGCGGTTTACAAAGAATGAAAGACGAAGAGCGCACTTTGAGAATCACACACAACGGCGTAGAATTTTTCAACGACAGTCTCTATTTGGCAAACAAAATCATGATGAATTTTGCTGATGCAGCCGAAGTTGAATATGATATTGTAAACGATAATCTTGTAGTTGATGGCATTGCAAAGACTAACACAGCGCATATCTCATACGACATGAACAAGGCGGATGGTGTACCACCAACACTTACAATTTTACAAATTGTAAATAGCGAAAATGAGGAGTCGATTGTTGTTGATTATAATGGCAAGATAAATTTTGCCGCTGGCGATTTCCATGTTGACCTTGAAATGTATGGGAACATGGTTTATGAAGAGGCAGCCAATATTGAGCTTTATTATAAGACTGCCGACAGCGATTATCAGCCATTTGAATTTACTGAAAACACAGCTATGTTTCATATCAACTACGGTAACTTCTATGAAGCACCCATGTCACAACTTATTGGGAAAGTCAACAAACAGTGGGTCACCGTTAAGTTTGTCATTACCGACGAGGAGGGCAACCTTCAAGAGCAAGAACTTCAGAACTTATTCTACGTTGATGACTACAATTCCATCTCTGAAATCTCAGGCCTCAGCCATAGTGTCTATCCTAACCCATTTAGCGGCATGGTTCGCATCAATTCAAGCGAAACCGTCAACGGTGTGGCTCAGGTAAGTGTATATAATATCCTCGGCATACAGGTCTATACTGAAAGCATAAGATGCATCGAAACCACCGAATTTGTAATCGACGGCAGCGCACTGAATAGTGGTATCTACTTCTACAACATCGCCACCAAAAACGGCAATATGCAAGGAAAAATCGTAAAAGAGTAATATTTTTTCATAAGAATTCAAGGAAGGCGACTCGCAAGAGTCGCTTTTCTTTTGCGTGAAATCCGAGAAGCTGTCTAAAATCATTCTGCGTAAATCCGTCTAATCTGTGTGTTCTGCGTTCTATTTTCTTTCGACACTTAGATGGTTATTGAGCCTGCCGAAATACTACACTTAGTGCACCGCTTTTAACTTTAATCGCCAATCCCGAAGGGATGGAATTATTATAGCCCATTGAATATTAAGGATTTATAAAACCCCGAAGGGGTGGCATAATTAATCTGCTAAACCCGTGTCAACCATGTTTCAGTTTTGTAAATCTAAAGTCCAACTTTAGAAATACATGTAAAAATAAAGTTATCGAATGGTGATTTCTTTGATAACTAGCCACTTAAGTGTTAATTGTTCACTTCGGCTTAGCTCAGTACATCGCATTGCACACTACAACTACGCTCACTGCACTGCATTACTAATTGCTGATAAATTCAAGGAATATAATCCGCAAATTTCATCAAATTCACGGATTATTTATTTATCTTCGTAAAAAATTAGAAATATGATTACTCGAATTTTAAGCAAAGAGATAGATAAACGCTTGTTTGACGGAAAAGCGATTATTATTCAGGGAGCAAGACAGGTTGGAAAAACATCATTGCTTTATAGTAAATTTGATGGAAATCCTGACGTGCTTTGGTTAGAAGGTGATAACTTGGAAACACAGCTCTTATTTGAGAATTTTAGCCTTCCATTTGCTAAAACACTAATTGGCAATAAGAAAATTTTGATTATTGATGAAGCACAAAATATTCTGAATATCGGCATTAAGTTGAAAATCATTATAGATCAAATGAAAGATATTCAGGTAATTGCAACAGGAAGCTCATCTTTTGACTTAGCTAATAAAATCAATGAACCGCTGACAGGAAGAAAATGGGAATACAAATTGTATCCCATATCTTTTGCTGAAATGGTAGCATATCACGGTGTCTTTCAGGAATATAGCATGTTGGAACAACGCCTTGTTTACGGTTACTATCCCGAAGTGGTAATGCAAAAGGCTGAAAATATGGTAGAAGTTTTGCAGGGACTTGCCACAAGTTATTTGTACAAAGATGTGCTAAAATGGGAGAATATCCAAAAAAGCGACCGAATGGTAAAACTTCTGCAAGCGTTGGCTTTTCAAGTAGGATCGCAGGTTTCATATACCGAATTGGGTAGAATATGCGGATTGGATGCCAAAACCATTGAGAAATATATTTTACTATTGGAGCAGGCTTATATTATTTTTCGATTAAATTCTTTCAGTCGCAATCAACGAAATGAGTTGAAATTCAGTAAAAAAATCTATTTCTACGACAATGGAATTCGTAATGCATTGATAGCAAATTTTAATCCCGTCAACTTGCGAAACGATGTCGGCGCACTGTGGGAGAATTTTCTGATTTCTGAAAGGCAGAAAAAGAATCATTACTCTCGCTCGTATGCCAATTCGTGGTTTTGGAGAACACAAACGCAAAAAGAGATTGATTATTTAGAAGAAAAAGATGGTGTAATCTATGCTTTTGAAATCAAATGGAGTAAAAATAAAAAAACGAGTGTTCCCTCCGACTTTATAAAATCATACCCAAATGCCATTTACACCACTATCACTCCTGAAAATTTTTATGAATTTATCGGTATGGAACAACTATAATTTCCGCAAATTTAATCAAATTCAAGGAATATAATCCGCAAATTCAATCAAATTAACGGATTGTTGTGCCAAAATCTAATGCGTTTAACTAAAAAACTGTGTTAATCCGTTAAATCCGCATCTTCAGTGTTCCAATTAAAAATTTGATTACTTTTGCTACTCACAAATCTAAAACACATGAAAATATCCAGAAAGCCCGAATGGCTTAAAATACAGCTTCCCAAAACCAACGAATACAAAGCCTTAAACGATTTAATCGTAAAAAATAATCTTCACACTATATGCACAAGTGGCAAATGCCCTAATATGGGCGAATGCTGGGCAGCAGGAACAGCTACTTTTATGATTCTCGGCGATATATGCACACGAGGCTGCAAGTTTTGCAACGTTACCACAGGCAAACCGTTAGCTCCCGATGCCGACGAACCCCAAAAATTAGCAGAAGCCATACGTTTTCTAAAGCTCAAACATGCAGTTATCACGTCAGTCGATCGCGATGACTTGGGAGATGGCGGAGCCAACCATTGGGCAAAAACAATTACAAAAGTCAGAGAGGTAAACCCCAATATAACAATAGAAACCCTTATTCCCGATTTCGATGGCAAACACCATCTGCTTGATATTGTGGCTAAAAGCAAACCCGATATCATATCACACAACTTAGAAACCGTTGAACGTCTGACCAATCAAGTACGCACAAAAGCACAATACAGAACATCGTTAGAAACTTTGCGTTACTTAGATTCTATAGGCGTTACCACCAAAAGCGGTATTATGCTCGGACTTGGCGAGACGAAAGAGGAGATTTTGCAAACAATGGACAACCTTTTAAGCGTCAATTGCCATATTATGACCATCGGGCAGTACCTACAGCCTTCGCCCAAAAATTTACCCGTAGAACGTTACGTAACGCCCAAAGAGTTTGACGAACTAAAACAAATAGGCTTACGAAAGGGCTTCCGATTTGTTGAAAGCGGTCCCTTAGTACGTTCGTCATATCACGCCGAAAAACATTTATAGGAGAAACAAGACTTAACAAAATCACAAAACATGCCTAAATCCACAATAAAATATCTTGATTACGGACTAACCGACTACGGTAAAGCATGGGAAATGCAGCAAGAAATCTTCAACCGTCAAGTAAAGCTAAAGACAGAGAAACAACCTACCGAAAACCATCTGATTTTTGTTGAGCATCCACATGTTTACACTTTAGGCAAAAGTGGCAACAGTCAAAACATGCTTATTAGCGACGAGATGTTAAAAGCTATTAACGCAACCTACTACAAAGTTGACCGTGGTGGCGATATTACCTATCATGGACAGGGACAAATTGTAGGATATCCCATTTTCGATCTCGAAGCTATGGGATTAACCTACAAAGGATATATCAACAAGTTGGAAGAATCTATTATCCAATATTTGAAAAAGGAGCACAATATTATTGCCTATCAATTAGATGATGCTACAGGAGTATGGGTTAGTGCCGACAGAGGTCCTGAAAAAATATGTGCAATAGGCACAAAAGCAAGTCATTACATTACCATGCACGGATTTGCATTAAACATAAACACCGATTTAAGATATTTTGGATATATCAACCCATGTGGATTTACCAACAGGGGAGTAACAAGCTTGGAAAAAATCAAGGGTAAAAAGTTTGATTACGAAAATGAGAAAATCCTGCTACGAAAGCATATTGCCCAAGTCTTTAACGCTGAATTAGTGATTTAAACCAGTAATTCCGACCACTTAACAGGATCTAAGCCCCCAAAATTACCAGACGACATCAAAAGTATAACCGCACCCTTTTGCCACTCACGCGCAATTTGCTCAAACATTAAACTGTTTTCAGTATAAACCTCAAGGTTCCAGTGTTTAAAACTTTCTGCCACAAAAGTAGGCTCTATTTCAGGCATATTTTTATGTTTCAAAACATCGCTGTTGTAGTAAACAAAAGCTTTATCAGCTTTATCTAAAGTGTTGCTATAATGAGGTATAAACTTTCGGTTTAGCGAACTAAATGTATGCAGCTCATAACAAGCAACTACCTTTTTGTCAGGGAACATTTGGCGCACAGCCATAACAGTTGCTCGCACTTTTGATGGAGCATGTGCAAAGTCGAAAAATACGGGATTTTCCGCGTCTTTAATTTTTTGTAGCCTTCGGCTTGCACCCTTAAAATCCCCCATAGCTTTTAAAAAGCTGTCGCTATCTATGCCCAACTCGTTGCAAACGAGCATTGCAGCATTCATATTCTGAAAATTGTGATTTCCAAACAGATGCGACTTATACTCCTTGCGATTAAATTTTATAACTGTATAGTCATTGCGTTTTTCCCAGTCCAATCTCTCATATGGTTTCAAATCTGCTTTTATGCCAGCTGATTTGGCAATACGTTGTAATTCAATATCTTCTTTATACCAAAACAGTTTGCCGGTCTCTGGAATTGCATCCGCAAAGCTTCTAAAAGTAGCCACATACTCCTCAAAAGTTGGAAAAACATTAACATGATCCCATTCAATACCTGTTATAATAGCTATATCGGGCTTATACCAATGAAACTTACTTCGCAAATCAATTGGCGAGGACAAATATTCATCTCCCTCAAAGACAGCTATTTCTGCGTCGTCTGATAAACCTACCATAAGCTCAAAACCCTCTATTTGTGAACCGACCATATAGTCAAACTTACGGTTAAGCGTTTTCAGAACGTGCAGTATCATGGCAGTTGTAGTAGTCTTGCCATGACTTCCGGCAACAACTACCCTAAGTTTATCTTTTGTCTGATTATATAAAAACTCGGGGTAAGAGACAACAGAAACACCTAACTCCTTGGCTCTTAAAAGCTCAGGATTATCGGCTTTTGCATGCATCCCTAAAATAACGGTATCTATAGAACGCGTGATTTTTTCGGGGAACCAACCAAACTTCTCCGGCAACAAACCATGTGCTTCTAATCGTGAACGTGAAGGCTCAAATATTTCATCATCTGAACCGGTAACATTAAATCCCTTGTTTTTTAAATCAATAGCCAAATTGTGCATGGCTGCACCACCAATGGCTATAAAATGGATATTTCGCATAACAGTTTTTTTCAATCGAAACAAAAGTAACGTTTTTTAAATTGCTATTTAAGAAATAACCTTTAACTTTAATCACTAAATTACAAAATTGGTATTTGTTAATTGCTTTCGAGCTACTTAAACATAATAACCCATGAATACAAAAATTGAAATTGTTGCCGGTTGGACACTTCCAAAACTTATTGACGAGTTGGAAAAAGGAAATATCAAAATCCCCATGTTTCAACGTGATTACGTATGGGAAAGACCAAAAATTGTTCTGTTGCTTAATAGTCTCTATTTGCAATATCCCATAGGAACATTTTTTATGTGGATTGCACCTCAGGAGTACAACCGTTTTGTGAGAACAGTTGACGATTTGCCAAATCATAATACTGAAAACCAACAGTTTCAATTTATTCTAGACGGACAGCAAAGGCTTTTATCTCTTTACAGGACATTCCGTGGTTTGGAAGCCGAAGGAATTGATTATAAGCAAATATGCTTTAATCCTGCCAGAAAGAAATTTAAGGTGCCTCGTCGCAAAAGCGAAAAATATAATATACCCGCATATAAACTGTTTGACAAAAAAGAGTTTGAAGAGACTCTAAATGCCCTTACCGCAGATTCACCAAGATTTGCCGAAAACTGGAAAAATGCTCGAAAACTTCTGCTTGAATACCCTGTCAGCATAGTTAAAACCCTGAATTATGAAATTGATGATGTAGTTGAGATATTCGAACGTATTAACCAGGGTGGCAAGCGATTAACATCGTTCGATCTTGTTCATGCAACTACGTGGAGCACTGAGTTTGATTTGAAAGAGAAGATGAAAGAGTTTAATTCAATGCAGAAAGTCGCTAAGCTTGGGGCACTTAACGACCGTGTTTTCACCTTTTCTCTCGCAATGAATGCTTTTGACGATTGCCGTTCAAGCTCGCAACTTAAACTAAATCCGGAGATTGCAAAAAACATCTGGACTAAAACTCGAAATGCACTTAGCAAAGCAATTGATTTCCTGATTGATATGTCAATAAAAACCGATATTTCAACCTATCAAACCCACTTGATTGTTTTACAATACTACTTTTTTAAAACCAACAGCACAGAGATACCCGAGGAACACAGAAAAACGGTAGAAAAATGGTTTTGGGACTCCCGATTTGCCAAACGATACAGCACATTAGCCTACAAAAAAATTAAAGATGATGCTATTTGGATGGTTGAACTACTAAGCGAATAATACCATAAACCAAAAAAGTGACATTACGCAATTAATTAAAAATAAGCCACTATGAGAAAATTTTTACTATCATTTCCATTGTGCATAACTATATTAGCAGTAGCTATTACAGCTTATAGTTTTGAAAACACTACCGATAATGTTACTGCAGATATTAAAGGCAACTACCCTACTTTATTTGCTGAATTTTCTACAAAGGGAGATATTAACATAACGGGCTCAATCGTATTTCAGGATAATAACTTTTCCGGCATAGGAAATGACAATGAAGAGATTTTGAGAATACAACTAACAACTACAGGAAATAACCCCTCTTCATTTGAGAACTTAGTAATGAATCTGAATGGCACTACTGATATAAATGATATTGAAGAGATCAAAATTTACACAACAGGAACCTCCACTCTGTTTGACCCACGTAACCCGATTAATGAGTTTACACAACTTCTCGCTACTGCGAATCCCGAAGAAAATGAAATAGTTATTCCTTTAAATGGAGATATTACACCCGGAAACAATAATATTTGGGTAACTTTCAAAGTGAAAGAGACAGCCAAAGAGGGAAACAGACTTGATGCTGAGGCAATTTCTATTTCCACGGCAACTGAAACTCACACATTTGATAAAGGTAATCCTATTGGAAGTCGTGAAATTATGCTTGGTAGAAAACTGATTTACGCTCCCGGAGATTACGGTTCAACAAACTATCGTATTCCAGCTATCACGACTGCTTCAGACGGTTCGTTGGTGATATTGACAGATAAGAGAAAAAACAACGCCAATGACCTCCCTGCTGATATTGATATCGTTGCTAACAGAAGTACCGATGGTGGAAAAACCTGGTCAGAGCCTATTTTGGTGGCTCAAGGAAGTCCAAGCGGGGGATTTGGTGACGCCGCAATTATTAAATCAAATAGCGGAAAACTTGTTGCGCTTTTTGTAGGAGGAAACGGATTATGGGACTCTAACCCTAATAATCTGATTCGCACCTATATGTCAACAAGCGATGATAACGGATTAACATGGACTTCCCCAACAGATATTACACCGCAAATTTACGGTCCTGAATGTGATGATCCTGTTCGTCAGCTGTGGCTTGGTCTCTTCTTTGGCTCGGGTCACGCTTTATGTACCGAAGAAGGCAGATTAATGGCTGTAGTAGCTGTACGTGAACCGGGAATATCCGGATTGCATAACTATGCAGTTTACTCAGACGATGATGGAGAAACATGGCAGGTCTCACAAAGAGCAATTATTAGCGGCGACGAAGCCAAGGTCGTAGAATTAAACAGTGGCGATATCCTAATGAGTAGCCGTACAACAGGAAACAGACTTTGGGCAAAATCTTCTGACGGCGGTGTAACTTGGGGACCAAAAAACAGTTGGTCGGAAATTTGGGGCAATGCCTGTGACGCAGATATTGTCCGCTACACATCTACCCAAGATGGTTACGACAAAGATAGAATTTTACACACTTTGCCAAATAACAACAATCGAAGAAACGTAACCATGTGGATAAGCTACGATGAAGGAACAACTTGGCCTATAAAGAGGACTATTGCGCCTAATCAATCAGCTTATTCATCAATTACTATTCTTCCTGATGGAACAATAGGTGTTTACTTGGAAGAAGATGAGACCGTACCATACAAAATGTACTTCTTGAACTTCTCATTAAACTGGCTAACGAATGGTGCTGATAGCCTTACAGAAGTAGGAACAGAAATCGTGGCACAACCCGAATTTTCATTGGAATCAGGAAGCTATGATCCACCTCAAACAATCACTTTGTCATCTGCTACAGAAGGAGCATCTATTTATTACACGCTTGATGGTTCAGTCCCAAATAAAAACTCTCTGTTATATACAGAACCAATTGTTTTAGAAAACTCTGCAACCATAAAAGCATTTGCTGTAAAAGAGGGAATGGCTAATAGTCTAATGTCATCAGCAAGCTACACGATAGGTTATTCTATACCGGTAGAATACAGACCAGTTGGACCTGATAGATATGTAACAAAAATAACTACTGAAGAAGGGCAAACAAATATTGATTATACAAGTTTAACTCCACCTCCTTCTCACTATATTTATCACAACTCAACAGTAGTGACAGTTAAGCGTGGCAATTCTTTTGATTTGAATCTAACCGCACTTCCCGATCAATCTGATGGATTACAATGGTGTCAAGCAATTATTTTAGTTGACTGGAATCAGGATTATGATTTTGCAGATGAAGGAGAACGAATTGCCATTATTGGGAAAAGAAAAGCAAATAATAGTGCTACTGTATTAAATATTTCACAAAATATAACTGTTCCGGCTACAGCAGAGTTAGGTAAAACCAGAATAAGAGTGGTATATACCGATGCATGGCGCCCAACTCATTACGCTGACTTGGGAGCAGATCCTGTGGATAAAGGGCGTATATACGATTTGGATCTAATAGTAGAAAGCGGAACATCTGTAAATGAAGTTTCAATTTCTCAGCTACGCGTGTTCCCAAATCCTGCTAAAGATTATGTAAATATATACTTCCCCAGAAGTGGCAAATACACTATTTCTCTGAACACTTTGGAAGGTAAAACCATAGACATAAGAAACATTCGTATGGAACAAGAAGGAGATTATAGGCTCAATTTAGACTCTCTCTCAACTTCTACTATGATACTGAATATAAAACACGAAAGTGGTCTGGAAAAATCATTAAAATTAATAAGGGAGACAAAGTAAAAGATTGTTTATATATCTGAAATAAAATCGCCTCTATTTTGTTACAGCCTCATTTTTTTATTTACATACCCTTTGGTTTCAATTTTTGATTGCCTTTATTTCAAGCTTCTGCTTTTTAATTTCTTGTTTTATTAACAAATCATTAACATTTTTGTTGTCAAAACACACCTGGTTCATGTCGCTGACAATCACCTTGTTATGGTGGTGGTGGAAATAATTTCGTCCATTTATTAAAAACACCTATTGCATTTTTAATTTATTTTGTTTTAATTTACATTGCGAGAAACATGAAAACATATAATTAACTAAAAGTCAGGTGTTATGAAACGATATTTATTCTCTATCTTATTGTGCATAACGGTATTTGCAACAGCAACAGCACAACAACAAGGATTTAACTACCAGGCAGCCATACAAAAACAAGATGGCACTACGCTTCAAAACCAAGATGTACATTTACGGATTAGTCTGATTAACCAAAGTAACAGTTCCGTTTATTACTCTGAGTTACACAACAGTACAACTAACAATCTCGGTATTGTTAACTTAACAATAGGGCAAGGCCAAATACTATCTGGCAATTTCGCCGATGTTCCCTGGAGCAGTGAAATAGTACTGATAAAAATTGAATTAAAAGCCGATAACAACGATTACGTTCATATGGGGACATCTCCGGTTATGTCTGTACCATACGCCATGTACGCAGCAACAGGTAATCAAGGACCAGAAGGACCTATTGGACCAACTGGACCACAAGGTGAACAAGGACCTCAGGGACCTACTGGACCTACAGGACCACAAGGAGTGTCTATACAATGGTTAGGCTCATTTGCAACTCAACCAGCAAACCCATCTTTAAACCAAGCATATTATAACACAATACAAAAAAAATCATTTGTTTACAATGGTTCGTCATGGCAAATGATTTCACAAGATGGACAAGACGCGATTAATGCTGTTACAGGAACAGGAACTGCGGGGAAAATAGCAGTTTGGTCTGGTCAAACAGAACTTACAAACTTAGAATCATTTAACTTCAACAATAATGTAGAGGTACATAGTGACCCTAACGCTGCCGATGATGCACCAATATTTGAAGTAAAAAATAAATTGGGACAAGTAGTATTCGGTGTATATCAATCAGGCGTACGAGTAAATGTTGACGATACCAACAATGCCATGGCCGGGAAAGGTGGCTTTGCTATTGGAGGACTCTCTTCATACAAAAATAATGACAATAAGTTCTTTAGAGTTACACCAGACAGCGTAAGAGTGCTATTACGTGAAAATCAAGGCAAAGCAGGGAAGGGAGGATTTGCTATCGGTGGACTCTCTTCAGGTAAGGAAGTTACTAAAGACCTGTTTTTTATAAACCCGGATAGCGCACGCATTTATATAAATACTGATTCAACCAAAGCAGCCAAAGGTGGTTTCGCTATTGGTGGACTCTCTTCAGGTAAAGGGCTTCCAGCAAAAAACATCTTTGTTGC
>JGI24712J26585_10000267_pt1 | contig 45006 bp, 29 predicted proteins | sample BioPla3DNA2_FD_26585 | JGI IMG/M metagenome (IMG submission 26585)
CTATTTTACCACAGAAAGGACGATTCTTGTATTATTTTGTAGATCAAAATATTGTTTTTCAAGGTTCAGTTCACTTTCTGAAGTGGGAAACTTGAGTTATTTAAATAGCAAAAATATAACATTTTTTGGAGGGGTTTATCCAAGCCTTCTTGTTGGGAGTAAAAGTAGACGAACGGGATTTATTCTACAAAAACATCAACCCGTTTATTGTTCATTAGTTTTTCCGTATTTAATGGGTATAGAGGTAGAACCTCAAGAGTATAAGGATTGTACGGCCATTGTACTAGTTGACGGTCTTTCAAGTCAAATGAACGAGTTGATAGAAACTATTAATCAAAAAGTAGGAAATAATTTAACATATATAGGAGGCGGAGCAGGCTTCTATGATTTAACCCATAGAAAATGCATATTTGACAACAAAGGAATGTATGAAAATGCACTTTATGTTTGCATCATTAAAGCTCCTACTTGCTTTGCAGTGGAACATGGGTGGAAAAAGCTAGAAGGTCCTTTTATTGCTACAAAAACAGTGGGTAACACACTATGTCAATTAGATAATTATAACGCGTTTGATGTATATAAATCTGCTATCGAAGATATAGAAAGAATAACATTGTACAAGTCGGATTTCTTTATGTTCGCAAAAGACCATCCCTTTGGCATTAGAGAGAGCAATGGAAGTATTATTGTTAGAGATCCTATAAGTGTAAATGAAGATGGAGGGATAAAATGTGTTGCGACAATTCCTGAAGGGAGTGAAATATATATACTTAAAGGAGATACTGACACACTTCTTGCATCTTCTGAGCGAATTGCCGAGGATTGCTCTGAAAAAGCCCCGGATAAATATACTCCAATACTTTTTGATTGTATATCGAGAGCAATGTTTTTAGAAGAACATTTTGAGAACGAACTTTCAAATATACAAAACAAATTAAAATACCGAGTTGAAGGCACTCTTTCTATTGGAGAAATTGCAACTCTTCAAAACGGCAAAATAGTAATTCATAACAAATCAACGATCCTTGCATTAATGAAAGGGATTTAGGTAAAACTGTCCTTTACATTTGATAAAAGTGTTATTTTGAGGGCTTTATGATTATAAAATTACATATTTTGTTTTTTTTAAAATGGTTCAGTAAATGAAGCACTATATTAAATAAATTTGTTCTAATTGAAAGGAAAGATTACTATGAAGATCCAAATTAAATTAACACTGACCATAACCGTTTTACTTTTTTTTGCTGTACTCACAACAGGTACATTTATCTACTTTAAAACAAACAGCATTCAGATTATGCAGACAGAAACATCGGCACTTTCTATAGTTAACCAAGAGAGAGATATTATATCGGAAGTTATAGCTAAGGAACAGATTCGTCCTAGTATTTTTACTATGAACGAAAATATCTTAAAAGAGTTATCTAGAGACAATACGCCTAAGGATGTTAAAAACATAAATGAATTATTGGAGGATTATGCAAAAGAAAATTCTATGTTGGATGGTATATTTATAGCGGATGCAAATGCCATTATAATTGCCAATTCTGACTCTAGTATGTTAGGAGCAGACTTAAGTGATAGAGACTATGCGAAAGCAACATTATCAGCGGGAAAAACTCAGATAAGCGAAACCTTGATTTCAAAAAAGACAGGAGAGCCTATTGTTGTATTTACTCAACCTATTATCAATCCAGATAATAATGAATTAATAGGTTTTGTCGCAACTCCTATAAAAGCACAGGGTTTAGTAAATCATATGGTTGACCTAAATATAAATAATGCTAAGACAAGCATGGGATTTGTTGTTGATAAACAAGGCAACTATGTTTGGATGGCAGATGCGGAAAAAATAGGGAAGCCTAACGAGATACAGGAGATTTCCGATGTTATTGCAACCCTAAACAAGGGTGAAACTATAGGTTCTTCTATGGTTCAATTTAATCATGAAGGAAAAAAGATGATAGGAGCGTATTCTGTAATAAATGATACAAGCTGGGTGGTAGTAGGTGCGGCTGAAGAAAAGGAGATTTTAGCCCCATTGATGCAGATGTGGGCTCTAGTTGGAATAGCTGAACTCATAATAGTAATAATTGCGTCGCTAATCGGCTTTATTTTTTCAAGGAAAATTTCTAAGCCTATAGTTTGCATAACAGAAAATCTTGATCAATTGGCAACTGGTGATTTGGAGGTAAACATTCCAAAAGAGTATTTAAATTCTAAGGATGAGATAGGAAAGTTATCTGTAGCAATGAATAATATTGTTTCAAGCTTACAGGAAAAATCCTATGTGGCAGAGCAAATTGCAAAAGGTGAGCTGAGTTTGGATATAAAATCAAGATCTGACAAAGATGTACTTTCGAAAAGTATGCTGTCAGTTTCAAATTCGATAAAAGGACTTGTAAGTGAAATGAAAATGATAACTGCCGCTTCCATAGAAGGTGACTTGGATGTAAGAGGCAATTCTGAAAAATTTGATGGTGAATATAAAGAAATTATCGATGGTATAAATAGAACTATTGAAGCTGTGATACAGCCAGTAAAAGAAGCAGCTGACGTTTTAGGCGAGATGTCAGAGGGGAATTTGAACGTAAAAGTGAGAGGTGAGTACAAGGGCCACCATGCAATGATAAAAAACTCCCTTAACGATACAATAGATGCACTTTCGGGATATGTGGATGAAATAACGAGAGTATTGACACAAATGACAGAAGGCAATTTTGAAGTCTTAACTTCAGATAATTATAAAGGCGAGTTTTCTAAAATAAAGGCATCTCTTGACAATATAATTAACACTTTTAATGAAGTTTTAGGTGAAATCAATGTTGCAGCACAGCAAGTTGCAAATGGAGCAAAGCATATTTCAAATTCAGCTCAAGTGCTATCGCAGGGAGCAACAGAGCAGGCAAGTACAGTTGAGGAATTAACTACTTCAATGGAGCAAATAGCTGACCAAACAAAATATAATGCTGAAAGTGCAGAAAAGGCTAACACAGTAGCAGCTAAAGTAAAAGAAGATGCTGTCAAAGGTAATTCTCAAATGGGTGAAATGCTTAAGGCAATGAATGATATAAATAATGCTTCCGGTAGCATTTCAAAGATAATTAAGGTTATCGATGACATTGCTTTTCAGACTAATATATTGGCCTTGAATGCGGCTGTAGAAGCTGCTAGAGCAGGACAACATGGAAAAGGTTTTGCTGTTGTAGCAGATGAAGTTAGAAACCTTGCTGCTAAAAGTGCTGATGCTGCAAAAGAAACAACAGCTCTTATTGAAAGTTCGATTATGAAAACAGAGGATGGGTTGATGATAGCAAAGGGTACTGCGGATGCTCTTAATAATATTGTGTCAGGAATAGCAGAAGCATCAGAACTTGTAAACAAAATTACGACTGCTACAAGTGAGCAAGCCAATGGTATTGTACAAATAAATTTAGCTGTAAATCAAGTATCGCAAGTTGTTCAGAATAATTCTGCAACAGCTGAGGAAAGTGCTGCTGCGAGTGAAGAAATGGCAAGTCAGGCAGAAGTACTTAATAATCTAGTTGGGCAATTTAGGCTTAGAAGCAAAAATGCTTATGAGAAATATGCTAAGAACTCATATGATATCGAACCGGAAATTTTGAAGCAGGTTGAAAATACAATTAAAAAAGAAAAGAGTACAAAGTATAAAGGCAAATCAAAGCAATCAAGATCTAGCAATAAAAATCCTATAAACCTAAGCGAAAGTGATTATGGTAAATACTAACTGATGGCTGTATAAACTATATATTTTGCAATAAACATTTTATTATTATATTATAAAGATAAGAGGTTCTTATAATGTGTTTGATGTATAACTCAAAAGTCGTGCATCAAACACATTTGTTTAGGATAATGTTGCATATTTATTTCTTTTAAAAGATAAGGATATTACTTTTGACTATAAAATTTATTACGGTGCACCAACTTCGAGTAATGCGGTAAAACTTTTAGATTACATAGGATTCCTAGAAGAAATAATTAAAGAGGCTGTGGTTTTTGCAGCAATGATTAGATATCCCAAAATTGGCATAGAACTTAAGGAAGGTACAGAATGTGTAAAGTTTTGTATTAATTTGACCTAATAAAATAAAGGCATTATTATTAATATAAGGCAATTTTACTAGTAGTTCAAACCTTTTATCAGGGGGCGTGGCATGAATTCTATTGTCTTTTTTGATACCGAAATTGATCCAAATAGGGAAAAAGTACTTGATATAGGGGCTATTAAGGGAAATGGTGCTTCCTTTCACTCTGCTTCTGTAGTTGATTTTGTGGAATTTATTAAAGGTTCGGAATATGCTTGTGGTCACAACATATTTAATCATGATTTGAAATATTTACACAATACAATTTATAAAGATGTTATTGATGACCTTAATTATATAGATACCCTATATTTTTCGCCATTATTGTTCCCTACTAGACCTTACCATGCCTTGCTAAAGGATGATAAACTTCAAACGGAAGAACTCAATAATCCCTTGAATGATTCTATCAAAGCGAGAGAACTTTTCTTTGATGAAGTTTCCGCATTTAAAAACTTAGATAATACTTTAAAGCAAATCTTTTATGAGTTGCTAAAAGATAAAAAGGAGGTTTGTTCTTTCTTCAAATTTGTAGGCTTTAATGAAAATGTTATAGACATATATAAAACGATCCATCATAAGTTTAGTGCTCACATTTGTGAGAAGGTAAATCTTAAGAATTTAGTAACCGATTACCCCATTGAATTGGCTTATTCCCTAGCTTTGATAAATGCAAGGAGCCGATATTCTATTACTCCACCCTGGGTTCTGAAGAATTTCCCTGCCGTTGAGAATGTGATGTATTTACTAAGAGGAAAGCCCTGTTTAGAGGGCTGTGCATACTGCAGCGAGGCACTTGATATTTATAAAGGATTGAAACGTTTTTTTGGCTTTGATTCCTACAGGAAATATGCAGGTGAAGCATTGCAGGAGAAGGCCGTGAAAGCTGCTGTTGATGGAAAATCTCTTCTTGCTGTATTTCCAACAGGAGGGGGAAAGTCCATTACCTTTCAGGTACCTGCATTAATGAGTGGAGATAGTTTAAAGGGCTTGACGGTTGTAATTTCACCACTACAATCCCTAATGAAGGATCAGGTTGATAATTTAGAAAGATCAGGAATTACAGATGCGGTTACTGTAAACGGTTTGCTAAATCCCATTGAAAGGGCTAAATCCCTTGAAAGAGTTGAAAACGGCTCTGCATCTATTTTATATATTTCACCGGAATCTTTACGTTCTAGGACTATTGAACGCTTGTTGTTAGGAAGGAAGGTAGTTAGGTTTGTAATTGATGAGGCACATTGTTTTTCGGCGTGGGGGCAAGATTTTAGGGTAGATTATTTATATATAGGAGACTTTGTAAAATCCTTACAGGAGAAAAAGAATCTTGAGGATAGTATACCCGTATCTTGCTTTACAGCTACAGCAAAGCAAAAAGTTATTGAGGATATTCGTCAATATTTTAAAGAAAAGCTTTCTATTGACATGGAGCTTTTTACTTCTAATGCATCTAGAAGCAACCTTCATTACAAAGTGTTTGAAAAAGATAACGATGAAGAAAAGTATAATACCCTAAGGAATTTGCTTGAGGAAAAGAAATGCCCCACCATAATTTATGTCTCACGGACAAAGAAAGCTTATGTGTTAGCAGAACGCTTAACTAGGGACGGTTATCCTTCAAAGCCGTACCATAGTAAAATGGATAAGCAGGAAAAGAGTGAAAACCAGGATAAGTTTATTAACGGTGAAATTGATATAATGGTTGCAACATCTGCTTTTGGGATGGGAGTGGATAAAAAGGATGTGGGCATGGTTATTCACTATGAAATTTCCGATTCTCTTGAAAACTATGTTCAGGAAGCCGGAAGGGCAGGAAGGGATGAAAACATCTCTGCCGACTGCTATGTGTTGTTTAATGAGGAAGATTTGAACAAGCATTTTATGTTGTTAAACCAAACCAAGATAAATATTGAGGAAATCCAGCAGGTATGGAAAGCTATTAAAGATATTACAAGGCATAGAGCTCGGGTGTCCCAATCGGCATTGGAAGTTGCAAAAAAAGCTGGATGGGATGAAAATATGGGTGATATAGAAACAAGGGTAAAAACAGCTATCGCTGCATTAGAAGAGGCCGGGTATTTAAAGCGAGGACAAAATATGCCAAGAGTTTTTGCCGACGGTATTCTAGCTAAAAATGCAGCAGAGGCTATATATAAGATTAATTCTTCAGATAAATTTGATGATAAGGAAAAAGAAAAGGCAATTCGTATAATAAGGAGCCTTATTTCCAGCAAGAGTAGAAAAATTGCTTTACAAGAGGAAGCAGAAGACAGATTGGATTATATTTCAGAGCGACTAGCTATTGAAAAAGCAGAAGTAATTCATATTGTAAATCTACTCCGTGAAGAAAAAATTTTAGCCTATACAAAGGATTTGGCTGCAAAGGTGTAACACCGCGTGATATTAAAACTATCATAAACCTTTGGAGGATAAAAGGTTGGATAAAAAGCCAAAGAACAGTATATTCTACAGATCACATCTATGTAGTTTCTCTTATAGAAAGGGAAGTGCTTGAAGATAAGCTCTTAAAAAGACATGAGTTATCACAGTTTATATTAGAGTATCTTTATGATAAGAGCGAGGAAATTATTAAACTAGATGGAGCTCTGAAAGACGAAGTGATGGTTGAGTTTTCGGTATTTGAGTTGAAGGATGAATTTAATCTAAGACTCACAATGTTTAATTTTGAAAGCAGTGTAAAAGATATTGAGAATGCACTCTTTTATTTATCAAAAATAGGAGCGTTGAATATAGAGGGTGGTTTTTTGGTGCTGTATAATCCTATGGAAATACGGCGTATAGAACTTGACAATAAAAAACGTTATAAGGTTGAGGATTACCAAAAGCTAAAGGAGTTTTATGAAAATAAAATGAAGCAAATTCATATTGTGGGTGAATATGCCAGGAAAATGGCCAGTGATTATGAAGTTGCTCTTAAATTTGTAGACGATTACTTTCAATTGAATTATTCCACTTTCCTAAATAAGTACTTTGGGAGAAGCCGCCAGAATGAAATTAAAAGAAGCATTACTCCTGCCAAATTTAAGCAACTTTTTGGGGAGTTGTCACCAGCTCAATTAAGTATTATTACAGATAATAAGACAAAGAATATTGTTGTGGCAGCAGGTCCAGGGAGTGGAAAGACCCGTGTTTTAGTTCATAAGCTTGCATCCTTGTTGCTGATGGAAGATGTCAAACATGATCAGCTGCTCATGCTAACTTTCTCTAGAGCGGCTGCAACTGAGTTTAAAAAACGCCTGCTAAAGCTTGTGGGCAATGCTGCTAATTTTATTGAAATAAAAACTTTTCATTCCTATTGTTTTGATTTGCTAGGAAGAGTAGGAACAATCGAAAAGTCGGATGAGATAATAAAAGAGGCGGTCGGAAAAATTCGAAACAGTGAAGTTGAGATTGGTAGAATTACAAAGACTGTTTTGGTTATAGATGAAGCTCAGGATATGAACGCTGATGAATTTGAATTGGTTTCAACTTTGATGGAGAAAAACGAGGATATGCGGGTTATTGCAGTTGGAGATGATGACCAGAACATTTATGAATTCAGGGGTGCCAGTTCAAAATATTTAGAGAATATGATTAAAGATCAAAATGCAGTTAAGTACGAGCTGGTTGAAAATTACAGGAGTTATAAAAACTTAGTTGATTTCACAAACAATTTTGTTAAGAAAATTTCCCGTCGTTTAAAGAGTAAGCCGATTTATGCTATGCAGGGAGACAATGGAAAAATCAAACTGGTTTGCTACAAAGGCATGAACCTTATTACACCGCTGGTCAAAGACATATTGACTGAAGATCTTTGCGGAACAACATGTATTTTGACAAGAACTAATGATGAGGCATTGAAGATAGCTGGATTGCTTATTAAAAAAGGTCTAAAGGCAAGACTTATCCAGTCCAATGAAGGTTTTAATCTTCTTGATCTTTTAGAGGTGCGTTTTTTCCTAAGCCAGCTTAATTTTAGTGAAGCTGAGTACATTATAGACAATGAACTTTGGGAAAACGCAAAACGAAAGCTGAAAGACAAATTTCAGAACAGCTTAAATTATGAAATATGCCTAAATATCATAAGGGATTTTGAGATAACTAATTCAAAGAGTAAATACAAGTCGGATTTTGAGAGCTTTATACGGGAATCCAAGCTTGAAGACTTTTATGGGGAAAAGGTGGATACGATATTTGTTTCAACCATTCACAAAGCTAAGGGCAGAGAATTTGACAATGTTTATCTAATTTTAAATCAATTTGAGTTACAGTCCGATCAAGCTAAAAGACTTCTCTATGTTGCAATGACAAGGGCGAAACAAAACCTGACCATTCATTATAACGGAAGTTGTTTTAATTCTTCAAATCTAGAGAACGTAGAGAATGTAGAGATGATAAGAGATGATAATATTTATTTGCCTCCGAAAGAATTGGGAATGCAGCTTGGTTTCAAGGATGTGTGGCTGGACTTTTTTCTATCTACACAATCTTTAATTGCACAACTCAATAGTGGAGATGAGCTTATAGCACTTGAGAACTGCTGCCTTAATTCAAAAGGTCAGGTGGTTTTAAAATTCTCAAAACAGTTTATGAGTAAAATTGAGAATATTAAGCAAAAAAACTATGTTCTTAAAAAAGCTAAAATCAGATTTATCGTTTATTGGCAGAAGGAAGATTCAGAGTATGAGATTAGGATTATTTTACCCGAGGTGTATTTTGAAAAGTTGGAGTGATCAGTAGGTGGTATGAAAAAAGGGAAAAATCGAGAGTAAATACTAGGTTTGATTACAGTAGTACATACATTTGGTAGATCATAAGATTTCAATTCACATGGAGCGTTGAATATAGAAAATAATAGGATGCGAAGGGAACCATAGGGTTCCCTATAGAACAAGAAAATTCATGAGCGAAGCGAATTCACTTGTCCTATAGTCAGTTGCTTTTGGAATCCATATTACTAATCTAAGAGCATTAAGAAATATCTATTGTCATAAATACATTCATAATAAAGCTATTGAAATTACTTTCACAGAATGCAGTTTGTTCGTTACCATTAGCATCAATGTAATCAATATAATAAACAATTTTTGAGTCTTCACCTAGGAATGTTATATCGCCTAGCACTAATGGACGAACCTTTACATTCATGGCGTAGAGCTGAATTTTATACTTTGTTCCGTCATAAGAAAGATTTATATCAATGTTTGCAGAAAGCTTGTATCTTGTATAACCATCTATTATTTCTGTGCCAATAACCGAGCCGGGAGGTCCTTCTATTAACTTAATTCCTTTCGGGAAAATTTCTTCGAAATAAGCATTGCGTAACACAGCATTTTTAGGTGGATCTAGCATTACTGTCTTAAATATCGTTGAAAGATCTGGCATTGAGCCTAATGTAAAGTAGTTTTTCCCTATAGGTGATTTGATTGAGTCTGAAGCTAGTGCAACTTTTTCAATCTTATCAGATATTTCATCCTTTGAAGCGTCTACAAATAAAGTCTTAATGCCGCTGGATTTTATCATATCTCCTATAGTAACTGCATAACCAAGGGATTTTTCATCGGAATCTATAGTGCCATCACCTTCTATGAATAAAGCAGTACCTGATGTTGTTTTAGGAGTTAAATCTATATCTCCAACGCTTGTCCACTTATTTGGAGCGTTAGCAGCAAGCACAACTATATATTTAGAAGCATCAACAGAAGACTTTGAAGAATCTTTTAGAAGATAATATCCACGTCTTAGAGCATCTCCTAAATTACTAAAACCAGTTGTGTTTTCAGGGAACTCATCTATAATATTTTCTAATGCAATAGCATTTTCTTCTTGCGAAAGGTCGAACAACTCAAAGGTGTTTAAATTTGCTGAATCTGAATACTGCAACACTGACATTTTTGTGTCAGTTCCTAAAAAAGAGTTAACAATTTGTTTAGTAAGTTCCTTTGATGATATGGGAGTATCAACCTTTAAATATTTTGTTTCTACTTTTGAACCTATTCCTGAATTACTGTTAAAGCTAGATGAACTTCCTTCAATTCTTACATCGCTACCGGCAACTACTGAGCCGTAAATATCGTTACTCATTCCTTGAAGAAGAACAACTCCTACATCATGTGTATATAATGGGTTTCCTTCAATACCAGCAGCATAAAGATTTCCGTATATCTTACTCCTTTCGGTAGCTACAAATATTCTGCCGTGTATAGAGTATATATTAAGAAGATTTGTAGTATCACTAATCTCATCTTCATCAAGTCCATCACTATTTATATCATGACCTTCAATATTAACAGAACCATCGGCAACTAAAAAGTTTGAATCTGTGTTAATTATATATGGGACAGAGATTCGGACATTTCCCTTAAAATACATTGAGGAAGACATATTAAAAGTCCCGCTGCCGGTTATAACAAAGGTATTATTGCTTTCAAACCTTATATTAAATCCGGGCTGCCCAGGGAAATCATAATTACTACCAATTTGAAAATCCGACGGGTCAAATACCATTGAATTTGCAGTGGCTTCTTCAATTAGCTTATCGTGAAATACAGGCATTTCCAAAGGAGCTGCAATGGTTGAAGTACCTCCTTCAATTACCGAACCATATCCAATGGTAAAGGATGAGGCTGTACAACTTCCTAATACATTTAAATTAGCAATATACGACTCTATATTATTGTTTGCATGAACACTTCCTTTTACAATTGCTTGATTTCCAACGCCACGTATATTTCTATTAGCAAATATGCCATAATCTAATGGAGTTAAACTATTAATGCTTAGATAGTTTGTACTTATGCCATTATCAACGAGTAGTACTATTTCTTTTTTACCTTTTAGAGCACCTAAACCGTTTAGAGAGATATGACCACTTTGTAGATACGAGATATCCTTAATGGAAGCTAACTCTGCTATAGCAGGTCCAACTCTTGAAGAATTTATATCTATTTGCTCAATAATAGTGTCTGTGGGCATGATAGTAGCAGAAGGAGTAGGTGTATAGGAATCAGTGCTTGTAGGTGTATTAGTATGAGAAACAGGAGTAGGTGTTGGTGTTGGTGAAGCAGATAATTCGTCTTTAGAAAACATAAACCAGTCAAAGTTAATGGGTCCAGTAAAGACTAGATACAGATTATGGGTCCCTATAACATTACTTATATTACAGGATAACTCATTGTATATATCCCAACTTTCTGTTGATGGAACAGATAAAGTGCCTAAAATAGTACCAGTTGTGCTACCTAATCTAATCTGAATATCGGTAGTTGAACCTGAAGCACATACGACATTTGCCTTAAATGATAATGCACCAGTTCCAAAATCAACATTGTTGAAGTTTATGTAGTTTCCACTTTGAATATAGGCAATTGCACTATCACTAGGGGTATATTTTATAGTACTAATGTTGTCATTGCTGACATTTGTATAGTCTTCCGCTTGTATCTTTTTAAAGGCATCTATTTTTATTTCTGCTGCTTTAGGTGTGAACATAAACCAATCAATATTAACATAACCTTTAAATATAATGTATAAATTTTGTACACCAGTAATACTAGATACATCATAAGAAATTTCCTCGTATGTATCCCAATTTCCCGTTGAAGATATGGGGATTGTACCTATAAGACTGCCTGTCAAACTTTCTGCTCTGATTTCTAAGCTACAGCTTTCTGCTGTAGCTACTCTTGCTTTGAAAGATTTTGCTCCACTGCTAAAATCTATTTTGTTGAATTGTATACTATCTCCAGGCAGGATATAGCCTGTAGCAAACCCATCGCCTATTCCAAAGGTTTGAATATATAAAGAACTTTTGCTATCATAACTTTCAGCTTCAATTTGAGAAAAGGCACTTTTCACTTTTAGTTCAGGTGGAGGAGTTATAATTGGGACATTACTAAGGTTTTCATCGGCTGCAAAGGTGAACCAATCGATGTTAACAGGACCTCCTAATATTATATATATATCGTTGACACCAGATATAGCGTTTATAGTACTGGACATTTCAGCGTATGTATTAAAATCTCCTGTAGACGATATTGGTATCTTACCAACAAGGGGACCATATGAACTGCCTGCTCTTATTTCAATATAGGTATCTGAGTCTGTTGAGAAACTTCCTTTAAATAGGGAGGCACCGTCACCAAAATTCAAATTATTGTATATGGCTTCATCTCCAGTTGCCATATAACCTAGCCCATTTCCAGTAGGAGTATATACGGTTTGAATTTCAGAACCGCTAATTTTACTGAAGTTTTCAGCTTCAATTCGTGAAAAAGCATTTTTTGGAGTATTTGATGCTGTATCAGCTTGAGTAAACGTAAACCAGTCAAAGTTTAACGGACCACCAAAGACAATATATAAATCGATAACATTTGTAATATTGCTTGTACTAAAGGAAATTTCCTGATAGCTATCATAGCCACCTGTAGGATATACGTTTGCACTAGCTAAAAGTGTACCCGTTGGACTCCCAGCCCTTAACTGTATGTAAATTGGATCGCCTGTTGCAATCCTTACTTTAAATGCAGAGGTTCCGATACTACCAAAGTCTATGTTATTATACGCTATATAATCACCTCTTGTGATATAACCTAGTGCATATCCTCCTGAAGGAATAGAAATTTGTTCAATGGTGGACGAATTAATACTGCTGAAATTCTCAGCTTCAATTCGAGAAAAAGCATTTATAGCGGCATATGCATTTTCGCTCATAAAGCCAACACCCGATAGTGTTAAGGTTGTAATAATGAAAACAATTAAAACAAAAGAACTTAAGACTTTTTTAAAAAATTTGTGTAACATAGAATACCTCCACTTATAACTTGATTGATTAATCAACATATAAACCTAAATTAATTAAGAAAAAATGTAAAAAATAAAAACTATCTATACTATATAGGGGTCGAAAAGTTAATAGAGCATATCTTATAGTCATTATAGTCAAAAGTATATTATTGAAAGTAAAGTTTTGTCTGCAAAAATCTAAAAGAATTCCTGATTTGCATTTAGAAGTGGTGTCAAAATGTCTTTATAATATTACGATAAAAAATTACTGTATTATATTTATATATTACTATAGGAGAGTGAATATGTCAAGATTGGACTCCCACGTAATCCCAATAACAATACATTTACAAGATATATCTGATAGTCTAAATCCTTGCAAGAAATGGTGTATATTGACATTTTGCACTATTTGTGTTTGTCGAAAATATTAATATATTCCCCTATAACTGCATGTGAACGTCCGTTATTTTTCGCTTGATAAAGCATTTTATCTGCCCCATCTATAAGCATTTTTGAGATTTCTTCTATTTTTGATTGGGGGATTGGTAGTGAAATATTAGCAAAGCCTGTATCCTGTATTTTTATCCCGCAGACCCCCATACTGCAGCTAATAGGGATATTGCCAAAATCACCTTCTACCTTCTTACCTTGTAAATACTCATAGATTCTGTTTGTAACAATAATCACATTTTCCAAAGGGGTGTTTGGTAAAAGAATTGCAAACTCATCTCCGCCATAACGACCGATAATATCATTAGGACGGGTAGATTTTTTTAGTATTGAGCCTATAATTGACAGAGCACGGTCACCTCCGAGATGGCCTGCAGTATCATTGATTTGCTTCAAATAATCTACATCTAACAAAATTAAGCTTAACGGGATCTTTTGATGTAAACATGAACGAATCTCTCATCAATTGTTGGCTAAAAAAGCCCCTTACATAAACACCTGTTAATTTATCTATTGTAGCTGTAGAGTATAAATATGCATTCTGTAAGGCGGCAGCAGCCTGATTAGCAAAGATATTAACTAGTTCAACATCCTCAGGCTTAATATCGTTCTGCTCAAGATATATGATTCCTAGCACTGTTTCACCGACAGCCAAAGGTATAACTGAATACTTATCAGAGAAATATACTTCGCTTTTTATAAGTACATCCTTGATTTTCATTACTTTTATACTTTCAAGACAATCTTCAATTGCGGTCTGATTAAAAAATTTCCCTGTAGCTGCACGAATCTCCAGATTAGTTCCCTCTTCAAGCGTCGCAAGAAAAACATCTGATGTAGAAAGCTTATCAGCGGTATTATCTTCTTCAGGCAAAACTGCCAAAAAGGAATTTACTATTCCTAGTAATCCTGTTATTTGCAATAGAATACCTTGAATTAAGTTTTCTATCATCTGTATTTTATGCAATTCTGGAGTTATATCAAGGATATATCGTAGGCCTTGGCGACTTTTGTAAAGCATTTGCAATGTGTATGCCGATTTCAAACCCACGTCTACCCAAAGCAAAAGCTTTTCCGGACCATCAGATTTATCATGATATCCTTGTATATCAAGAGTCCGCATCATTTCTCTTGGAGGATGTTCGCCAGAATAGCCTGTCTGAAGTATAACTTGTATATAATCATTAAATTTACGAATTTCTTTGACGACTTCCTCACCTGTCATTCCTCCAGGCATAAAGAAATCTAAAAGTACAAGGTCAAAATGTTGATTTTTCACCATTTCAATAGCATCTGCACCATTGCTGACAGTTTTAACTTCATAGCCTTCCCTTTCCAATAATGTTTGAGTTGCTATTCTATAGTTTTCCTGGTCATCTACAATTAAAATTCTCTTTCCATTTAAAGCTTTTCTGGAGTTAATTCTGGCCATACTTTATTCCTCCTATTTTGTTGGCAAGTAAACAACAAATGATGTCAAGCCTTTTTCGCTGCTTACTTCTATACTCCCTTTGAATTCATTTATTATATCATGAACTATGCTTAAACCCAATCCTGTACCTTCTCCAAACGGTTTAGTCGTAAACATGGGTTCAAAAATTCGAGGTAGGATTTCCTCAGGAATACCGCATCCGCTATCTTGTACTGTGAGCTTTGCATAATTATCTTTATCCCTTTCAAGCTTTATTAATATGGTTCCACCATTAGGTTTGCAGGCGTCAATAGAGTTTATTACAAGGTTTGTTATAACTTGTATAAGTCTTTTCGGATCGCCATATAGACTTATAGAATCATCATAGTCTGTAATAAGTTGGCAGTTGGCGTTTTTTAGTGCAAAATCCAATACTGATAAAGCATCTGAGATAACATTTTTAACATTAAACACTTGAGAATTTGAAGTATTAATATTTATTGTTTGAGCCTTAATCCCTTTAATAAAGCCAGTACTTTTTTCAGCTGACTGCTCAGCAATTTTTAAGAATTTCATCATATCTTGAGCAATTAACTTGTGGTCATCAGTAAGAACCTGATCATTTCCTATCGATTTGTCATACTCATAAACAAGTTCATCAAGCTCTTTTAGTGAACAGAGTAACGTAGCTAATGGAGTGTTCATTTCATGAGCTATACCAGCTGTAAGACGCCCAAGAGATGCCATTTTTTCTGACACTAGTAGTTTTTGTTGATTTTCCTTCAGTGTAGAGTAAGCAAACTCAAGTTCGTTATTGCTTTCTCTGAGCTCTAGTGCTTTATTCTCCATATCTTCTCTGAGCATTACGCCATTAATTGCAGTACTCATAATTTCACTCAGTTGTTCATATTCTGAAGAATCCTTAAGAGTATCTTTGAATAACACAAATCCTATTTGTCTATTTTGAGAATACAAGGGCTTTAAAATTAGACTAAAGCGCTTTTCATATGAAATTATTCCCTCGGGAAGAAGTTGTACTGAAGGATAAATTGCAGTGTCCGGGTTTATATTCAAGCACTTTTCTTCCTTGTATGCTAGTATTAGCCGAGCTTTATCTGTTGATAAACCTTCATTTTCATAAAACGAAATATAGCAGGATGAAATACCTATTATCTTGAAGCCGGTTATGGTTCTGTTTATAAGATCCTTCATATCAATAGCATTACTGATTATTTGCTTGAAGGAAATAATGCAAAAATACCTATGATTTCCTAGAAGTTTTTTATTTAATTCTGAACGTATCTGCATGTCTGCAATAAGATTTGTAGCCTGTCTTAAAATATTCTGTGCTTTTAAATAACCTGTACTGTTATTTTCGAAGATATAGTCCGAGATATAATATAATAGCAATATGGTGTCTAAAAATATTTCAATATTATAGTTTTGATTATACTTCTTTGTAAGGGTCTTTTCAAGGAGGTTTATAGTAACTGGGGCTTTATCGCTATTTACCTCCTTAAAGAATTCAGACATAAATTCATAGAACCACGATGTTTCCACATGTTCCGGTATATTTAGTATCTTCCTTACAAGTTCTTCCGATTCAACAGTGGTTATATTATTCATTAGCTCGGGAATTTTTTGTACGACAGATTTTTCTCTGAATACATCCTCTTTCATTACCGAATTAGCTTTACAACCACAAGATTGGCGGACAATCAATCTGCACGGCAGTACTTCAAGTTCATCAACCTGAACACCCTTTATTTTCTTAAGTAGAACTTCCATGCCGCGATTAGCTAGTTCAAAGAAGGGGGGGCGTACGGTTGTTAAAGAAGGCTTATCTGCATCTCCCTCTACCTCGTCGTCAAAGCCTATAATAGGCATAAATGGGAGGTTATACTTTTCCATCAAAGAGGTTGCAAACCTTGCATTCATATCATTATAAGCTGCAATGGCATCAATATCCGACTCCCATAAATTTTTAAGATTCATTATACCTTCTTCATTATTAAAGGATATGTCGGTAAGTATAATGCTTTCGTCAATAGGAATTCCATATTCTTTGAGTGTATGGAGATATGCTTTATATCTTGATTCTACACCGGAATGTGTTGCTATTCCACGTATAAAAGCAATTCGTCTAAATTTATGCACTTCTACAAGATGAATAAGGGCTTCGGACATTGCATTAAAATCATCCCGTACTATACTGGTTACACCGTTAATCTTAGATTCAAGACTTATAACTGGTAGATAATTATACCTGTGGACAAAGCTTTCTGTATCCTCATGGCTGGAAAGCCAGTTAATATTTCCAGTCCAGATAATAAGTCCATCCAATCTATTCTTGTCTACAAAATCATATATTGTAGTGGATTCCAAATCCTCAGGAAAATTGATCATACCTCCAGAATAAAGGATAAGATTCACATCATTTTTTTGAGCAGCACTTCTAAGACCTTCAATTTGAAGCATCTCCCTGTAACTTACCCTATTGTTTTTTATGACTCCGATAGTTGGGCGTAAGCCTTTTGTATCAAGTAAACCATCAGTTTTAAAGCTTAGACTCATGTTTTATACCTACCTTAATAGCTAAAAAGTTGAAATTGAATCTATATAATTATGGTTTGAGTATTTCAAAAAAAGTTCATTAGTCAATATATTGTTATAACTCAAGGATGAAAGCTTTCAAAAAGAGGAGCATTACTTTGCAATGCAAAGAATGTAAATCCACTATTTTTTAAAATCAATTGACCAGTTGATTTTCTAATTACCTTATTAAGGTTTTGTAGGTAAAAATATATAAAACGAGGTCAATCCTTTTTGGCTCTCTATATTAATACTTCCTTTAAACTCATTTATCAAGTCGTGAACTATACTAAGTCCCAACCCAGTTCCTTCTCCAAAGGGTTTGGTCGTAAACATTGGATCAAAAATCCGTGATTTTACTTCCTCAGGTATTCCACATCCTGTATCCTGAAAAGTGAGCTTGGCAAAGCCATATCCATTATTCTCTATTAGTATTGTTATAGTTCCTCCGTCAGGTTCACAGGCATCAATAGAATTTATTACAAGATTTGTAGCCACCTGAGCAAGCTTATTGGGATCTCCATAAAGATTAATTGAGTTATCAAAATTCGTAATAAGCCTGCAATTTCCTTTTCTTATCGCAAACTCCAATACTGTAAGGGCTTCTTTGATAACCTGTGCGACATTAAATAGCTGAAAATTTGAAGCACTTGCATTTGTTGTTTGAGAATTAATGGCTTTTATAAAACCTGCACTCTTTTCTGCAGACTGAGTTGCTAATTTTAAGCATCTTATCATGTCCTCTTTTATTAACCTGTGGTCTTCTGGCAGAACACTAGGATTTCCTATTGATTCGTTGTACTCATGAATAAAATCACTAAGTTCCTTAAGGGATGTTCGCACAGAAGCAAGTGGTGTGTTCATTTCATGTGCTATTCCCGCTGTAAGACGACCTAGTGAGGCCATTTTTTCTGAAATCAAAAGCTTTTGCTGGTTTTCTTTTAGTAAGCGGTATGCCGATTCAAGCTCACTATTAGTTTTTGTTAATTCCTGGGTCTTGCTTTTCAATTCATCTACCAAGATAGAGCTGTGTATAACATTGCTGATTATTTCAGTCAGTCGTTCATATTCTGTATAATCCCTTAAAGTATCGGCAAATAATACAAATCCGATGTTCCTTTTCCTAAAATGCAGAGGCTTTAAAACATAATGAAATCGTTCATCAATGGGCAGTAATTCTTCTGGTAAAAGTAGTTTTGAAGGATAAGTGCAAGCCGCCTTTGAGATTTCTATGTTTTTGTTTTCGCTATAAGCCATCAAGAGGCGTGCTATTTCAGTTGAAGTCTTTCCGTTTTCATATAATGAGAGATAACAGGATGACACTCCTAAATATCTTAATCCATTTACTGTTCTTTCCATAATTTCATCCATGTCATATGTATTGGCTAGCATCTGTGAAAATGTAATACTATCATAATGCCTTTGGGTCTGTTTTGATCTTTTGCTCATTTCCAATCGAATCCTAATATCTGCAGCAAGAACTGTTCCTTGCTGTAAAAGCTTTTTTGCCTTATAATAATCGAAAGTGTTATTCTTAATTAATGAATCTATAAAAGAGTGCATTACTATAATAATATCCTGAAAAAACTCTATGTTTTTTTTGCTCTGTGCACATAGGAGCAACTTTCTCAAGTACTCAGCAAAAACACCCTCATTTCCCTGAATATCATCCCAAAAAGCCTTGAGAAGTTCTTTAGACCAGTTAGGATCTATATCATTAGGAGCAGAAACATAACAATTTAAGAATTCTTCGAATTTATCAGCATTTATATTGTCTAAACCTTGAAAACTTATATATTGATTCGATTTTTCCTTATACAAATCTTCCTTCATAAATAAACTGCCAGGACATCCACAGCTTTGACGAACTATTAATTCACATGGAATGTATTCTGTTTCTAAAGTGTTATGTCCTTTTATTTTAGCGATTATTACTTCTACTGCACGTTTACCCATCTCATAAACTGGTGGCCGTACTGTTGTTAACGAAGGATTGCTTGCCCTGCTCTCTGGATCATCGTCAAAACCAACTATAGGTATTAAGGGAAGATTTCTTGCTTTCAAAATCCTGATTACTGTTCTTGCACTCAAATCATTACAGCATACCAGAGCATCGATGCCTGTTTCGTATAATTTTTCAATTATGGAGATACTCTTTTTAAAATTGTTTTTTATTCCTTGTTCAACAAAAATACTTCGATCCATATTAATGGCATATTGAAATGTATTCTCAAAGTCATATAATTCATTGTGGTTAATAACAATATTAGGGTCTATAGGTATTCCGTATTCAGTAAGTGTTTCAGTATAAGCTTTATGTCTTTGGTATAAACTTGAAGGTGCATTATCAACAAAAGCTCCGATTCTTTTGTATTTATGTACTTCTATAAGATGTTTCAAAGCCTCCCTCATACCATTGTAATTATCCCACAAAATGCTTGTTATACCTTCTATTTTGTTTTCAAGGCTTATAACCGGTAGAAAATTGTATTTTTTAACAAACATCTCAGTGAATTCTTCACTTGCATGCCAACATATATTTCCAGTCCATATAATAAGCCCATCCAATCTGTTTTTATCAACAAAATCAAAAATTGAAATGGCTTGTAGATCTATATCCTCTGGAGAGACAATCATACCTCCGCGATATACTATTAAATTTACACCATTTTCATCAGCAGCATCTTTCAATCCTTCAACAAAAAGTATATCCCTCTGATCAGACATATTGCTTTTTATTACTCCAATGGCTAGTCGACGTGAGGCTTTCTTATCTAATGCTGCTGTAGAATCATAATTACAGAACATACTAGATTACCTACCTTTAATGACAGTAGATTATTATAATACATTTATACTATTATTATTTTAATCGGTATTTTTTATTAAACTATTAATAAAAATAAACTTCCAGATACAAAGCAATGATACACAAGGGTTTGATAAGTTTTAGTTTAGGAGCTTTATGAATACTTGTCATCTTAATCAGTGCACTTATAGTGAAAAATTAATAATTATTTGAAATACTTATATGAAGCTGTTACCTTTTTTCAAATCTATATGTAGTAGTATATTGAAAGGATCAAAAATACTAATACAATGGTATTGATCATGTTCGTAATAAAAAGGGGTGTTTTTCATGCTGATACTAAAAGAGGGGGGGAGACTTTTGATTGGATATTGATAATAGACTGGTATCGAGCACGCTGAATGGGGATGTGCATTCTTTTTCCATCCTTGTAGAAAAATATCAGGTAGATATATTTAATTTTCTGTTCAGGCTGACTTTATGCAGGGAGGATGCAGAGGAATTACTACAGGATGTTTTTGTTAGAGTATATAAATATCTTTACACTTATAATAGCAGTATGAAATTTTCATCATGGCTATACAGCATAGCAGTTAATACCTTTAAGGACCATTTTAAAAGAAAGAAGAAACAGCTTGCGATATGTTCCTTTGACGATGAAATAAACACAGGAGTGAAGCAAACAAATCAATTAGAAATAGATCTTGAAACTAGAGAAGAATTCCGTGAAATTGTAAAAATCATAAACTCATTAAAGGAAGAATATAGGATTGCGATAATTTTAAAGTGTATTCAGGACTTTTCCTATAAAGAAATAGGAGAAATGCTAGGAATTTCGCCCCAAAATGCAAAGATGAGGGTTAATAGAGCAAGGAGGAAAATAGGTAAGAGTCTTAATAAAATGAATGGAGGTGCTTTTTAATGAGATGCAGCTATACGTTCGATGATATAAATGAATATGCTGATGGTGCAGGACCTGAGGAGAGAGCTGATGAGATCAAAGAACACCTAGAAGCATGCAAACCATGTCGTAAATATTATGATTCTATTGTTCTTACAGAAAAATACATAAAGAATAATATGGACATGAAATGTGATATGCACATAAAAGTCCTTGAAAGCATAGATATGGAAAGATATAAAAGAAAGAAGATTTTATTTAGGTTAGGATGGATAGGAAATAAAACGGGCTTGTTAAAGAAGTTGGTAGTTGCAGGTGCATGTGTTTTTCTAGCGGCATTTATTCTAGGGAACGAATATACCGGCACTTTTATTAGATCTGAAATTTCTAAGATAGTTGAGCAGAAGCAGCAGAATACTACAGTTCCAGTTGAAAAAGGTGAGGCACTGTTCTATGAGATAGGTTCAGATTATTATCTTGTTTACCCGGATGGACGTGAGATTAAAATTAACCTGCCAGGTAATATATACTCACATCAGGCTTTTGTGTCGGAAGACCTGAGCACAATTTATTACAATACAAACTTCAATGGCGTTTTAGGAAGAATAATGGGTTATGACATTGATAGCGGTAAGAACTATGACCTTCTCACAAAAATGGGAATTGAGCTTGACGGGCATATTTCACTGTTCTCCTATGATGACGACAGGCTTGTTGCAATTATCGGTTCGTTTGTGAAAGATGTGGATGGAAATGATACGAAACTTGAAACAAATAGGCTTCTTGAAATAGACCTGAAGGAAAAGAACTATAGATTTGTTGAACTTCCTTTTACGCCCTGGAATGCTGTAATGTGTAGAGGAATTGACTTTGTTGGTGAGGACTATTTAATCTCTTATATAGATGTGGAACAAAAAACTGTAATAGTAAATAAAAACGGAGAGATTATTAGGGATATTCCGCTAGAGGATTTTTCATATATAGTGAATATGAAGGTGTCACCTGATAATAGTAAGATTTTATATCAACTTGGAAAGACCCCTATTGATTTGTATGTTTATGATATTGAGAAGAATAGAAAGATAACTATTGTAGATCCTTCAAAGGATAGTAGTACTGACAGAAAATATTCCTATTGTATTTTTTCAACTTGGAGCAAATCCCCGGACACTTTATACTATGTTATCATGAATGGCAGCATTGAGGAAGAAAAGAGTGAATACAGTCTAAAAAAATATATTGTAGAAGAAGCTGCCTTTGAAAATGTTGAAGATATAACAACTAATATGCCTGAATTTATTGATGTTAAAGAAGCAATAAAAATTCTGAAAACCAGACCAGTTGGTGTAGCACCATGGCAAATAGAATGCGTTAGTGAAGATTATGTTTATATAACTTACAATGCTGGCATATACCAAAAATGAAGCAAAAAACGTATAAGTACAAAAAGATTAATGTTATAATATACTAAAGCAATTTACTATGTTTTGGGGGGGAGGATGGAAATGATGAACTTTAGTGTATTGTTCATACTAATAGGATTGGCAGTTTTAGTAGGGGGAAGTATTCTAGTTTTGATTATATATCTTTTTACAAGCAAGGGGAAACACTAAATAATATAAAATATTACAATGCTTTTCCTAAACAACTTTCAAACAAAAGCACAATTTAAATTAGTGCAAAGGCATAATATGAAGAGAACATTGCGAATAGTCATAGGGAATGTAGACGCAACGGAGAACGAATATTGCTAAGCAAAACATCATCCCTAAAATCTTTTTTGGAACATATATAGATAATTGGAAAAAACCTTATATTTTTTTGCGATTTGGGCAAAATCTATATAGGAAAAAAATTCAAGATATCAAGGGTGGTTCCAATGAGATTAATGAGTAGAGTACCGGCACATATAGGGATAATACCTGATGGCAATAGAAGATGGGCACAAGAAAACGGATACCAAAAAAAGGATGGATATTCCTATGGCATCAAACCTGGGTTTGAGCTTTATGAAATGATGCTTGAATATGGCATAAAGGAAGCTACCTTTTATGGTTTTACAAAAGACAATAATAAAAGAGAGAAGAGGCAAAGAGAGGCCTTTACGAAAGCCTGCGTGGACGCAGTGGAGCTTTTAAGCGGAAGGGATGCAAATTTATTGGTAATTGGAAACACAAAGTCTTCTGCGTTTCCTCCAGAGTTATATAAATATGCCAATAAGAGAGTCCATTTCGGGCAAGGATTAATAAACATAAATTTTCTTGTAAATTACGATTGGGAATGGGATTTGAGAGGTCTTGTAGCAAATAAGCGTTTACAATCCTACGATATCCCAAGGGTAGACCTAATAATACGTTGGGGAGGAAGGCGGCGTTTAAGCGGATTTTTACCCTTCCAATCTGTCTATGCGGATTTTTATGTTATCGATGATTATTGGCCAAGTTTTAAGAACTCACATTTTATCGAAGCACTCCGTTGGTACCAGAATTGTGACGTAACTTTGGGAGGCTAGTTGTATTAAAAACAAACCAATACAAAAGCCAAATTACGTTCACAACTGGTTTTAGTATCAGAGAGTATAATTGTATGAGCTGAGAGCATTAGAATAAAATCTACAGGGTATTGAGCCTTGTAGATTTTACTATTTCATGGAGTCCAATTTCTCTACAAACTTCCCGCTTGCTTTTCTCATATCGATACCCACTTTAGTTAGAACTGAATTTATTTTTTCCAACTCCACAGGTCTTTTTATTTTAAGTGTAGTAGTTTTAACCAAATCCTCCTTAGTAAGTATAAAATACCTTATAATTTTATACTTAGGAAGTAAATTATTTATATCTTTTATTGCTTTTCCAAACAAAGCTGCCAATTCTTCATCCGAGGGTATAGAATTTTTGTCTGATTTAAGCCCACCTAAGTCAATGACCAGTTTTGCACAAGCCTGTATATCTCCATCTTGAGTTTCATACCCCCAAACAAAAGAATCTTTAACATAGGGAATATCATTTAATAAAACTTCATACTCTTCAGGAAATGCCTTTTTACCATTTGCAAACACAATCATTGATTTAGCACGTCCGGAAATTTTAATAACTCCATCCTCATCAATGCTGCCAAGATCTCCTGTTTTAAACCAACCCTTTGTATCAAGAACCTCTTTTGTGGTTTCTATATCCTCGTAATAACCCAACATTACGTTTTTGCCCCTAACAATTATTTCACCCATTCCGTTTTCATCCGGATTGTCAAGTGCAACTTCAATATCACTAAGTGGTGGTCCTATAGTGCCGGGTTTGTTTACAAAATCATTGTTTACTGATACCACCGGAGATGTTTCAGTAAGACCATAGCCTTGTAAGAGGGTCAGACCTAATTTGTCAAAGCCAATAACAACTTCAGGATCAAGGGGGGCAGCTCCAGATACAACTAGTCTCAATCTCGGACCTAACTTATTAAAGATGCTTTTAAAAAGCTTTTTTCGCAAATCAATTCCTATTGAACGTAATATTTCTGAGAACTTTATAAGAATACTGAAGGATTTTGCTTTCCCAGACTTTTCTATTCCGCTCTGCAATTTTCTATACATTGCTTCTAAAATAGCTGGAACTGCAACAAGTATTGAAACTCCATATTCCTGAAGATTTTGTGCAATATGTTTTATACCATCACTAAATGCGACGCATACACCGCTATGAACCATAAAAGCCAAACCTATCGTATTTTCAAAGGTGTGGTGTAAGGGCAAAAGTGATAGGTGAACATCTCGCGGTAGAACTTTTATGGCACTTGAAATGCTTGAAACATTAGCAGCGATATTGGCATGGGAGAGCATAACTCCTTTAGCAAGGCTTGTAGTTCCCGATGTAAAAAGTAATATTGACATAACTTCCCTGTCAATTGGACATTCTATAAAACTCATATCTCGATTGTTAACAAGTTGTTGTCCTTTTTCAATAAGGTCAGGTAGATTTAAGAACTTGGGATCACTATTTTCGCCAACGTCCTCCATGCAAATATAATGCTTTATTCTGCTGTTGCTTTTTGCGATGTTGATCATCGTTTCATGATAAGTGGGACTATAAAAAAGGGCTTCTACCTTACCTCTTTCAATCAGGTTTTCAATTTCAACGGAAGGAAGATGTTTGTCCATGGGAACAGCTATACCTGTACCATTTATTATGGAGTAATAAGCAACGCCCCACTCATACCTGTTTTCTCCAATTATAGCGATTCTTTTACCCTTCAATCCAATGGAAATTAGAGAGGTACCGAGGTTATTAATATCCTTTTCAAAGTCAGTATAACTTTTTACAACTACATTTCCGTTTTTATCCTTAAATTTAAAAGCCGGCAAATTATTAAACCTTTTAGCACTTTCTTTTATAAGTTCTTTAAGGTCATGTACTTTCTTAGGCTCATAACATCCCGTACCTTTTACAATTAGTCTTCCGTCCTCTGAGTATATATCTACACATTTTTTCATATATTCCATCTCCTATAAGGCGTTGTTATATAATCTATACCCTAAAAAATCAAATATGATATATTTTTATTATTTGCTATTACAGTATCATAATACAATAAATATAAAAAGCCCCAAAGTATCAAGAGGTTTCTCAAGGATATTTTCCAAAATATAGGATAAAGGTATAAGTATTTTTAGCATGGATGGTCTAGTTGTTTTGGCGTAGCACAGCACATTATGGGGGCATTATATTTGAGTTCTTCAGAAAAAAACTAAATTAGACTATAAAACTACTAAATTATAAAGATATTTTAAATATTGTAAGAAAATATGATAGAATTATTTGTAAAAATATATAGAAAAGAAGCATTGTTCTATAATCTACATATATGCATATTGGTAATGCAACAAAATTTAAGTCATATACGAATTGCAGAAATATGTTACAAGCAAAATGAACGGATTTTTATAACAAAATATTTAAGAAGAGGCGATTTTCTTTGCGTCTCTAAATAACATTTCTTACGGAGGTTGTATTATGAAAGATTTTTATGATGTAGTTAATTCAAGAAGGACGATTAGAGATTTCGAAAATGCTTTCGTAGAGGATGAGGTCATTGAAAGAATTATTTCAGCAGGAATGAAAGCACCTACAAATGATCACATGAGAGATTGGCATTTCATTGTTATTAAGAATAAGGATACTGTCGCTAAATTAATCAATAAAATACCAAAGCAAATATCTGATGAGGAAATTAACGCTATATTGAGAGACTGGAATTTAAATGATACTTGTCAACAGAATGCCTACAAAGATGCAATTCCAAAACAGTATCAAATGTTTGCAGAGGCAGCTTGCGTTATTATTCCATTGTTAAAGCAAAAGACGGATATTTTGCATCCAGAAAATCTTTCTCATTTGAATGGTTATGCGTCCATTTGGTGTTGTATTGAGAATATGCTTCTAGCTATAACTGCTGAGGGATATGCATCTGCTTTACGTATTCCTTTAGGAGATGAGGGAGATTGGGCAAGAAAAGTTTTAAATTTTCCAAAGGATTACCTTATGCCGTGCTTTATAGCTTTGGGAAAAGCGAGTGCAAACGCTTCATGCGTGAAGCAAAAAGAATACTCTATAAGCGAAAGAATACATAAAGATGTTTGGTAAGTTATGACGGGGACTGTCATGTGATAGAGGAGATTTTAGGTATAGAGCTAGATTTTCTGAACAAAGTCGGATAAAGGAGAGTAAGTTTATGAAATGGAGCGAGTTGTTTAATATTGACCAACAGCCGTCTTATGAAGACATAAAAGAATTTATTGGACAAGGGGAGCCACTTTGGTCTGAACTACTTTCATATATTGAACTAAAATATAAGGTTCAACCTAAAATGTCATACAGTAAATGTTCTGCACAGCCCGGTTGGAATGTAAAATATCAGAAAAGTAGCAAATCATTATGTATGCTATATCCAATGGAAGGGTATTTTATTGCACTAGTCGTGATAGGATCAAAGGAGGAACCAGAGGCAGAATTGGCTTTGGGAACATTTACTCCATATGTTCAAAACCTATACCGCAATACATCTTCTTCCTGTGGTGGACGTTGGCTAATGATAGAGGTAAAAGATAAGTCTGTACTCAATGATGTTAAGAGTCTAGTGGAAATAAGGGTCAAGCCCAAACCCTATCAGAATAATAACAAGCCCTAGCCATAGATTTTACAATAAATGAAAAATTATGGCTAGGGGATAAAGCGGTACTGTTTTATTTTTAGATACATACTATATTTTCTTTAATACCATTGCTGTTCTGCTTGGCGAATATATGGTGATTCCGGTGAAGTCATTGTTCATATTAAGAGTGTGAGTATTATATATCACATCATGAGAAATGCGACCGTATCCGCCAAACCTTGCCTCATCCGTGTCAAGGATTACTTGAAAATGAGCATCTTGGTGTATGGGAAGCTCAAAATCAGTATAAGATTCTGTCGGATGAAAATTAAAAATAAATAGAAAATCTTTCTTCCTATAGGCAATTAATTTTTTGTCCTGATCTATCCAAAGACATTGAGGTGCACCACCTCCTACAAGGCTTTCATTCGACATGAAATTTACCATGGCTTTATCAAATTGATTCAAATCGAAATATCTCAGATAATCACTGTCGGCTAGAGTCCATTGTCTTCGGCAGTGTTTAAAACTCCATTCGTTACCGTGCCTTGGGAAGTCAATCCATTCAGGATGCCCGAACTCATTGCCCATGAAATTCAAATACCCTTCTGCACCGAGGGAAATAGTAATAAATCGGGCCATCTTGTGGAGAGCAATTGCACGTTCGATCACTAAGTTATGGCTTTCCTTATTCATGTGCCAGTACATTTCTTTGTCTGCCATCCTGAAAATAAAGGTTTTATCTCCAACTAAGGCTTGGTCATGGGATTCCACATAAGCTATACGTTTCTCCATATAACGACTTGTAGAAAGCTCGTGGTACATTGCCTGCATATCCCAATCGTAATCATTGAGTTTTAAGGTATTAACCCAAAAATCGGGCATCCCCATAGCTAATCTGTAATCAAAGCCGATACCACCATATTCTATCGGGAGACACATTCCCGGCATTCCACTCATGTCCTCTGCAATGCAAATGGAATTTGGTTTTATTTCTTTTATAAGCTCATTTGCAAATTGAAGATAAGTTACCGCCTCAACATGTGTATTCATACTGAAGTACCTGTTATAATTGTCAAAGGCTGTTCCTAAACCGTGGTCATGGTAAATCATTGAGGTTATACCGTCAAAACGGAAGCCGTCAAAATGATATTCCTCAATCCAGAATTTAATGTTGGATAACAAAAAGTGTATAACTTCGTACTTTCCATAGTTAAAAAGTTTTGAGTCCCAAACATGATGGGTGCCTTGACTTCCACTATGAAAGAACTGATAATCTGTACCGTCAAATTCATTTATACCCTCTGCAAGATTCTTAGCAGCATGGGAATGCACGATATCCATAAGGACAGCAATTCCCATTTCATGAGCCTTATTTATAAGGGATTTGAGTTCCTCAGGAGTCCCGAACCATGAAGAAGCAGCAAAAAAGTTGGTAACATGATAGCCAAAAGAGGCATAATAGGGATGTTCCATTATAGCCATAATTTGAATGGTATTATAGCCTAATTCTTTTATTCTAGGTAGCATATTGTCTTCAAACTCTTTATAGGTACCCATGCCGCACTTTTCTTGAGCCATTCCTATATGAGTCTCATAAATTAACGGAGCTTTTGAGGTATCAACCTGGTATTCGGAATCTGTCCACTTGAAAGGCTCTTCCGGCTCCCATATTTGCCCGCTGAAATTGTGGTTTTCCGGATCTTGTATAACCCTTCTTATATAAAGCGGTATACGGTCACTTGCTTGTCCTTGGCTCTTTATATGTACCTTGACAAGGGATTTATGAGATAGAGCATTCTTCCCCGGAAGAAATATTTCCCAAACACCATTATCTTTTCTTGTAAGAGGATGGGATTCACGGTTCCAGCCGTTAAAATCTCCAATTAGGAATAAAGCTTCTGCGGCAGGTGCCCATTCACGATAATACCAACCATCTTCAGTTTGATGAAAACCGAAAAAAAGATGACCGTTTGCAAAATCTTTAAAACTTTGACCGTCCCCAAGTAGTGCTTTTTTCACACCATAATAACGTTTCATTCTTTCTTCTAAATCGTGCCTGTGAGGCTCCAACCAAGGATCGATTTCCAGAATTTTAAGTGTAGTTTCGGGGTTTAAAGTGTTTGTCATAAGTATCTTCTCCTAGTATTTGGTGTTTTATCTTACAGACTTATTGCAATAATTTTGTTTCGCAACTTTATTTATGAAATAACAAGGAACAACTGATACTGCGATACCTTTTGAACATAAGGACAAATAGTAATAATATATTTTGTATTCCTTGTCATTGGTTATGGGTAATTTTTTTGCATACCTACTGATAAATATATGCCAGTTTTTTCAACATGTCAAGGAGGAGAATAGTTATTATTTAACGTTTGATTAGAACAAATATTTATTGCGTACAAAGACTAAAGCAAGCTAGGGAATGTTGATGTTATAAGTCCAGCCGCAATCATTATGATAAATCATTTGCCGCGTCATACCGCCATCGATGGTGATATTTTCTCCTGTAATGAACCTTGCCTTATCGCTGCAAAGAAAGAGTACCATGTTGGCAATGTCAAGAGGATTTCCAACTCTTCCTGCAGGATGTTGCTGCATATCTGAACCACTAAATTCAGAGTTTGTGGTGTCAATCCATCCTGGACTTATGGAATTAACTCTCACTTTTCCCGACAGGCTGACTGCGAGTGCGTGGGTTAATGCAGAAATCCCACCTTTTGCAGCAGTATAACTCTCGGTATTTGCCTGACTCATTCTATCTCTGCTCGAGGAAATATTTACAATGGCAGCACCATTGTTAAAATTGTTCTTAAATAGTTTTGCCAACATAAACGGAGCTGATACACCAACACGAAGGACATAGTTGAAATCTTCATAGGAGCAGTTTTCAATTCCGCCTTTGGATAGACAGGCGTTGTTTATAAGATAATCCACCTTGCCATGTTGATTTATAACCTTGTGTGCAAAGGCTCTGAGGGCATCCTCGCTGGCAACATCACCTGTAAAATAATTGTTAGGCTGTTTGTCAATAACGCACACATGTGCTCCTGCTTTTTGGAATTCTTCACATATAATCTTCCCGATTCCACCGGCACCACCGGTTATAACTGCTACTTTGTTAGAAAACATGTTTACCTCCTTTTGTTTCTAGGATATAAAGCTATTGTCTATTGAAGTTTTCACGAAACATATAGTAACAAAATCAATGGGGTATAAAATATAATTGCTGACTCCTAAAATTATAGTATATTTTGTTAGAGTTTCCTACTATCATTAAGTGTTTTTTTAATTATTCTTTAGTCAGTCAAATTCGAATTTTGCCATGATCCATTATTTTTTGTAGTACATATCGTTTGTGAACCGTCATTGTTTATTATTCTTGAGCCAATAGCATGTCTTTATGAAAGAAGTAATAACCATTAAGCAACTAAAGTTACTATATTTATGCATGTTTGTAACAATAAAAGTTGTAAAAAAGCTATTTAAGGGTATTAATATTATAGAAAATCGTTGCAAAGCAAACTGTTACGAGGAGTGATAATTATGAATAGCAATGCCAAGGAATATAAATTTGCTACTTTTGCGGGCGGATGTTTTTGGTGTATGGTTCCTCCTTTCAAGGAGCTTACAGGTGTAATTGAAGTAATTGCCGGTTATACTGGCGGAAACATAGAAAACCCTTCATACCAGCAAGTATGTTCTGGAAATACAGGGCATTATGAGGCTGTAATGATTAAATATGATGCTGAAATAATTAAATATGAAAAGCTTTTGGAGATTTTTTGGAGTCAGATTGATCCAACAGATCCACAAGGGCAATTTTTTGATAAAGGTTCCCAGTATTATACCGCTATATTTTATCATGATGAGCAACAGCGAATACTTGCTGAGGCTTCCAAAAGAGAGTTGGAAAACGAAGGCATATTTGACAGTCCTATAGTAACTAAAATAATAGAGGCATCAGAATTTTATCCTGCAGAGGAATATCATCAGGATTACCATTTGAAAAACCCGGAACATTATAGAAGTTACAAAATCGGATCAGGACGTGAGGCGTTTATTCACCGTGTGTGTGCAATTAGAGATACAGTCAAAAAGAAATACACAAAACCGGATGATGATACTTTGAGGAAAAAGTTATCCCCATTGCAATATCAGGTGACCCAGGAGAATGGCACAGAGAGACCTTTTAACAACGAATATTGGGACAACAAAAGAGATGGGATTTACGTAGATATTGTTTCCGGAGAACCTCTATTCAGTTCTCTTGATAAGTTTGATTCGGGATGTGGATGGCCAAGCTTTGATAAACCTCTTGTTAAGGAAAATATAAAGGAGAAGCTTGATAAAAGCCACTCAATGATACGCACGGAAGTACGAAGCAAATATGCAGATTCTCATCTTGGGCATGTATTTGGTGATGGTCCGACTCCAACTGGTGTAAGATACTGTATAAACTCAGCAGCTATACGTTTTATACCTGTAGAACATCTAGAACGTGAAGGATATGGACAATACCGTAAGCTTTTTGACAAGGTGATTTCATAAAAAGTTTTAATAAGTAGTGATTTTTAAGAACAAAAACATTATAATGATATCAAGTTATATTTAACGCATAAATTATTTTGAGAGGCAAAGAAAGGATATAAAAATGGCTATTACTGATTTTCTTGAAAGAAATGCAAAGCTTTATCCATCGGAAATTAGTCTGGTTGAAATAAATCCGGCTAATCAACCAGATCGCACGGTTACCTGGCGTGAGTACAATTTAATTGAGACAAGCCCTAATGAAAAATACCGTCGTGAAATGACTTGGAAGGAATTCGATATAAAGGCGAATCGTTTTGCGAATCTTTTATTAACTCGAGGAATTAAGAAGGGTGACAAAGTTGCAATACTGCTTATGAATTGCCTAGAATGGCTTCCTATATATTTTGGTATTTTAAAAACCGGGGCATTGGCTGTACCGATGAATTACCGCTATACAGCGGAGGAAATTAAATATTGTCTCGACTTATCTGAAGCAGATGTACTGGTGTTTGGACCTGAATTTATCGGACGTGTTGAGCAAGTATTTGATAATCTCGATGGAGTTAAGACATTTTTTTATGTTGGAGAAACCCAGCCTACTTTTGCCGATAGCTATGACAAACTCGTGTCCTATTGTTCTTCTACAGCACCTGCAGTGGAGCTCAAGGACGATGACGATGCGGCAATTTATTTCTCTTCTGGTACAACAGGATTTCCAAAAGCGATATTACATACTCACAGTGCACTTGTTTCCTCTTGCATAACAGAGCAAAACCATCATTTGCAGTGTAGAGAAGATGTGTTTTTATGTATTCCACCTCTTTATCATACAGGGGCTAAGATGCACTGGTTTGGCAGTTTGATGTCGGGCAGTAGAGCTGTTATCCTAAGAGGTGTAAAGCCAGAATGGGTAATGCAAGCAGTTTCGGAAGAAAAGGCTACTATTGTATGGCTACTTGTACCTTGGGTACAAGATATTTTAGATGCTATTGACCGTGGTGATATCAATCTTAAAGATTATCGCATAAACCAGTGGAGGCTTATGCACATTGGAGCTCAGCCTGTGCCGCCTAGTCTTATCAAAAGATGGAAGCAGGTATTCCCGAATCACCAATATGATACCAATTACGGTCTTAGTGAATCTATTGGTCCTGGTTGCGTTCATCTTGGAATAGAAAATATTCACAAGGTTGGTTCCATAGGAAAAGCGGGATATCTATGGGAAACAGCTATTGTCAAAGAGAATGGTGAACGTGTAGCACCGGGCGAGGTTGGTGAATTGATTGTCAAAGGACCGGGGGTAATGAAATGTTATTTCAACAACCCAAAGGCTACCTCGAAAATCCTAAAAGATGGCTGGCTATATACCGGTGACGTTGCACGTGAAGACGAAGATGGCTTTATATATTTGGTAGACCGTAAAAAAGATGTCATTATTAGTGGTGGTGAGAATTTATATCCTGTACAGATAGAAGATTTTCTGCGTACACACAATGCTATAAAAGACGTTGCTGTCATTGGACTTCCTGATGACAGGTTAGGTGAGATTGCAGCGGCAATAATCGAGTTAAAAGAAGGTGTCGTTTGCACTGAAGAAGACATAAATGATTTTTGTAAAGAGCTGCCCCGTTATAAACGACCACGCAAAATAATTTTTGCTCAGGTACCGAGAAATCCTACCGGTAAGATTGAGAAGCCAAAGCTTCGTGAAATGTATTGCGGCAAAAGGCTCGTTGAGGCACAGACAACAAAATAGGTTTAGTTTTAAAGGTTACGGATTTAGGTCTGTAACCTTTTTATTCCCCATCTTTCGAACGAAGTGAAAGAGGCAAAAACGGAGCGACTCAATGTCCCGTAGTTTTTTATTTAGGGTGTTTCATTTTAGGTCTTTCGAACGAAGCGAAAGACGTAAAAACGAAGAAACCCAATGTCCTTGAGATTTTGCTGTTGACTTAATAATTCGAATAAAGTACAACTGGAATGTATGCAAATCATAACAACTGAAGGAAGTTGAGATAAAAAGAGGAGCTTAAGTTATTTTAGATATATCACAGCTAATGTTTTAGTTAGTGCAATGTTTACAGATGCTGTAAAATCGTGCTATAATGACTGGCAGATAATCGAACATGTTTCTTTATTAATCTTTGCTTGGTATGATTAACGAATATAAAAAGGGAGAAGATCTATGAAGAAAGTAGTGTTAGTGCCAGATTCTTTTAAAGGCACATTGAGCTCTTCAAAGGTATGTGAAATAATGCACAACAAAATAAAAGAACATTTTCCCCTATGTGAAGTTATTTCAATACCAGTAGCTGACGGTGGAGAAGGAAGTGTTGATTGCTTTTTAACTGCTGTTGGTGGAGAGAAGATCAATACAAAAGTAAAAAATCCATATTTTGAAGATATGGAAGCATTTTATGGTTTAATAGACAATAGAAAAACTGCAATAATTGAAATGGCTGCCTGTGCGGGCTTGCCCCTTGTTGAAGATAGAAAAGATCCAACGAAGACAACTACCTATGGGGTGGGACAATTAATACTTGATGCTGCAAATAGGGGGGCAAATAAGATAATAGTAGGACTTGGGGGAAGTTGTACAAATGATGGCGGTTGTGGTGCAGCTACCGCAATAGGAATTAAGTTTTTCAATAAAAAAGGGGATGAGTTTGTTCCTACGGGCGGAAGACTTCATGAGATTAATAGAATTGATATGTCTAGCAAAGCAGCAGTCTTAAAAGGTGTAGAAATAATATCAATGTGTGATATAGATAACCCTATGTACGGACCTACCGGTGCTGCTCATGTATTTGCACCGCAAAAGGGAGCAGATGGAGAAATGGTACAGCATCTTGATAATGGACTTAAGCACCTTTCAAAGGTTATTAAGAAAGCTTTGAACAAGGATTTTGGAGAAACACCTGGAAGTGGAGCCGCGGGTGCTATGGGAGCAGGAATGCTTGCTTTTTTTGATTCAAAACTTCAAATGGGCATAGAGACTGTATTAGATGCAGTAAACTTCAATTCTGTGATATCTGATGCGGATATAATATTTACTGGTGAAGGAAAGATTGATTGCCAAAGTTTAAGGGGTAAGGTAGTTATTGGGGTAGCAAAAAGGGCAAGACAGCAAAACATACCAGTCATAGTTATATCCGGTGGTGCTGAATTAGGTATAGATGAAGCATACAATTTAGGTGTGACTTCTGTTTTTACAATTAACAGATTACCGGAAGAACTTGAAAAAAGCCGATTAAAGAGCTCGGAAAATTTAGCTTTTGCTGTAGATAATATTTTGCGTTTAATAAAAAATAATCCCAAAGGATAATTTAACAAAGACTCCTTTGGGAACTGTAATAATAGTTTAAGTAGCGACAGACTGTGAATTCCATGTAAGTTATACGATATTTACTTGTAATAGAGCCCAGCAAGTTTCATTTGTTTTGTAAAAGTGATTGTAAAGGTAAAGGTTCTAATCTCGTATTTTGCTTTTGCAACAACAACAGCGAATTCTTCTTCGCTTGATTTGTCAGTTGTTCCTCCAATGCTTATATCTTTTATTTCTTGATAATTGCCGCCATCATCAAGTGAAGCATAAATTTTACTAAAGACATCATCGGTAAGCAGGTCTTTCATTTGTGCAGTACATAATTGTTTTACTCCTTCCGAATCTCTAGCGTTTAGAAGAGAAATTACATTTTCGGTGGCTTTTTTGACCTCCTCCTCATCAAAATCACTAGATAATTTTTGACTGCATCCGCAAAGAAGTGATATTGATAATAAAATAATAAGTGTTATAAGTCCAAGTGATCTAAATGCCGTGTTCTTCATAAAGTTCCTCCTTGTATAATTTTTTTGAGTTATAGGAATAAAAAACTAACAACAAATCTATTAAAGCTAATGAACCTTCAATCAATAGTATCGAATTTGAGAAAGCCGATAGAAGAGGTATCAAAGAGTTTACAAATCCATGAATTATTATTGCTATAAATAGATATAAAACTCTTCTATTCTTCAAAAACCCATTCCAAACGATGATTGTTAAGTTCACATGCAGGATAATTGCTAGAACTCTTTCGAGTACTGCTAATCCTAACTGCGAAATGGGGACTAAGGACAAAGCAGGTACTAAAAGAATTAATGCTTCCGCAATACCATGTCCTAATCCGAAAATAACTGGTTGTGAAAAATTGTATTTATCTCGTTTGATTAAAAATTGCTTAAATAAAAAACGAAAACTCTCCTCAAAAACACCTGCTGACAATGCAATTAAAATAGAAATCAGTAAAGGATTTAAGCTATATGCAAGCATAAAATCTGTTGAGTTTTGCATATGTTGAAGAATAGGTAATCTTAACAATGGCTGAGATACTATAAAACATGCTGCACCTAATAAAAGCCATAGAACACTCTTCAACATCAGATTAATCACCACCGAATTCTATATTAATAAATTTATATAATTGTATCACGTAAGCTGTTCAATTCAAATAGAATTTTTTATTTCCCATATCTGAAAGAAGCTTATGAATTTGCATACACAGAAATATTATATTATCTCACAAATTAAGAAAAAAATAAGAGTGTTCTAAATATTATGATATAATATATAAATGCTTTAATATATGTAAAAAGCAGTTTGAGTGAAAATACATAAATGTGAGGAGAATAGTTATGGAGAAGAAAACTCTTATCGAAATCAAGAATAAACTTATAAAACTGCCGCTTTTGCAAGATAGATTAGAGAAGCTTCAAGATGAAATTAGTGAGGCGGAAAATAATGTTCAGTTGCTGCTGGATAAATACGAGAAAGAAACACTCGATGTAGAGAATCTAAAAAAAGATTCCCTATCAGTAACCATTCTAAAGTTCGTTGGAAAGTATGAAGGCAAGGTTACAAAAGAAACAGAAGAAATGCTTACGGCAAAATTGGAATACGATAGGGCAATTGGAAGAGTTAATGAGCTAAATAATGAGAAGGATAGCTTTACAAATAGAATAGCAAAATTGAGCAAAGAGAGAGAATTATACGAGAAAGAGTTAAAAAGGCGTGAAGAACTAATAAAGAATAAATCAGCTAATGCAGTATCAGAAAAATATTTAAAGCTTGAAGCGGAACAAAATTTATTGACAAGACAAATTGTTGAGACCGATGAAGCAATAAAAGCAGCAAAAAAGGTGATTGATACAGCAAATTGTACAATTAAGAACCTTGACAGTGCAGAGGAATGGGCAACCTATGATGCGTGGACAAGGGGCGGGATATTTAGTTATTTGGCGAAGTATGATCATATTGATGAGGCACAGGAAAATGCAAATCGCTTACAGTCACAGATAAAGGATTTACAAAAAGAGCTTAAAGATATAGATAATATTGGAGATGTATCTTTCTATGGAATAGATTCTACAACAAGAGCAATGGATTTATGGTTTGATAATATATTTACCGACATGGCTGTAAGAGATAGAATTCGTGATGACAACAAGCGATTAAGAAACCTAAGAGACGAAATTGATAAGATTGTCGTTTCTCTTGAAAAAAGCAAAGCACAATTGTCACAAGAAATTTTAGATATTGAAGATAAAAAGAATGAACTGATTATTTTGTCGTAATTTCATTGATGTTATCTTTTCCATCTTTATTGTGGAAAGGAAAAAGAAAATAAATAACTTGCTAATTTTCGGAAATATTACTAACGGGTTATTTTTTACTGGAATAAATAAATTTAAATATGACACACATATAATATACAATGGTTGTATTAAATAGTTAACTAGTTGATGAAAGAAATTTTTATTTATATTGTACACATTAACATATTGTGTTAATCTATTAATGGTATAAAAGCTAAGTGGAAAAATTTTTAAATTATTAGACAGAAGGAAAATGATGAAAAATGACAGTGACATTAAGTTCTTTTTTAAATGATCTAATTGGAAATCCTGCTTTGGTCATAACAACGCTACTAACATTGGGGGTTATATTGGTCAATGGATGGACTGATGCTCCTAATGCAATTGCAACTGCTGTATCTACAAGGTCGGTTAAACCTAAAACGGCTATTATCATAGCAGCATTATTTAACTTTCTCGGCGTTTTTGTTATGACAATGGTGAATTCTAGTGTGGCTCAGACAATTTTCAACATGGTTGACTTTGGAGGAGATTCAAATTTATCTCTAACAGCATTATGTGCAGCTCTTTTTGCAATTGTTCTTTGGGCAACGGCTGCTTGGTGGTTTGGGATACCTACAAGTGAAAGTCATGCTTTGATTGCAGGAATAAGTGGTGCTGCTATTGCATTGCAGGGAGGCATAAAAGGGATTAATTTTGATGAATGGGTTAAGGTTCTTTATGGTTTGGTGCTATCTATCGGCTTGGGTTTTATAATGGGATGGTTGATTGTAAAGATAGTTGAATTTTTGTTTAGAGGAGTCAACAGAACTAAAACCTTTACCTTTTTTAAGAATGCTCAGATACTAGGCAGTGCTGGGATGGCGTTCATGCACGGTGCACAGGATGGTCAGAAATTTATGGGAGTGTTTATGCTGGGTATGTTTCTTGCAAAGGGTCAAAGTAATGTGACTTCATTTCAAATACCCCCCTGGCTTATTGTCCTTTGTTCGGCTGTAATGGCATTTGGTACTTCCATAGGAGGATACCGTATAATAAAGGCTGTAGGTATGGATATGGTTAAACTTGAGAAACACCAAGGATTTTCGGCAGACCTTGCAGGAGTTATTTGTTTGTTCATTGCATCTTCTACAGGGTTGCCCGTTAGCACGACACACACAAAAACCACAGCTGTTATGGGAGTTGGAGCAGCAAAGCGTGTATCGTCTGTAAACTGGGGAATTGTTAAAGAAATGATAACGGCTTGGATTTTGACCTTCCCTGGATGCGGTCTTATAGGCTTTTTGATGGCATTATTATTTATGAATATATTTTAAAGTATAGCAATTTATATAATCCCTGTTGTACAAAATCCTATACTGGGTTTGTAAAGGGAATTTTCCTTTACCGGAACAATATAATTTTAACGAAAGAGGATTGGTAATATGGCTAGAAAAAAAGATGATTACTATTATGACACCTTTGTGGAGTTAGTTGAATATTCTTGTAAAGCAGCAGATTTATTAAATCAGATTATGAATAATTTCAATGCATCACAGTTGCTGAACAAAGTAAAAGAGATGCATGATATTGAACATGCTGCTGATGAAGCAAGACATGTAATGACAAAGAAGCTTATGAAAGAGTTTATTACGCCTATTGATAGAGAAGATATCATGGATTTGGCGAACTCTATAGATAATCTTACCGATGCAATCGAAGATGTTGTACTACGTATGTATATGTATAACATAACAAGTATACGTCCCTACGCCTTAAAGATGACTTCTATTATAGTAAAATGCTGTAACTCTTTAAAGGTGGCAATGAGCGAGTTTCATAATTTCAGAAAATCTAAAACTTTACACGAATTAATTGTTGATGTAAATAAGCTAGAGGAAGATGGGGACAAGCTATACACTGAGGCTGTGAGAGATTTATTTGTGAACTGTACTGATTTTAAAGATATATCTGCTTGGCAATCTACATTTCATTTTTTGGAGAAATGTTGTGATGCTTGTGAAGATGTTTCAAATGCCATTGAAGGTGTGATAATGAAGAATTCATAGTTTGGAATCTATTACTTAGTGAATTTTATGTATTATAAAAAGCAAGTAGTTTGCGTATCAAAAATGACTTCATATAGTTTAGAACATTTATTTAAAGTTTTTTTAAAACGTATAAGGATTTGCTTTTTTGTTGTTCCGTTGAACGAAGTGATAATAATATAATTTAGCTGACATATAATTTATGTAGAACTGAATCTAAATGTGAGTATAGCAGAGTATAGTATTAGCTGTGAGGAGAGTCTTTATGGAAATAATTAAGGCAATAATTCTGGGTATAATAGAAGGTATTACTGAATGGCTACCGATTAGTAGCACCGGGCATATGATCTTAGCAGATGAATTTATAAGACTTAATATGCGTGATGAATTTAAGGAAATGTTTATTGTTGTAATTCAGCTAGGTGCTATTTTAGCAGTTGTTCTGCTGTATTGGAGCAAGTTGTTTCCAATAGCCTTTAACAAAAAGCTTGGTACAGGAAAGAATAATGTTCCATCTTGGAAAAGCTTTGAACTGAAAAAGGATACAGTTTCATTATGGTTAAAGGTTTTGGTTGCAATTATACCTGCAGCAATAGTTGGAATACCCTTTGAAGACAAAATAGATGCTGTTTTTTACAATTACAAGGTGGTCACAGCAACATTAATTATATATGGAATTTTGTTTATAATTTTGGAAAACCGAAATAAGAAAAAGAAGCCTTTGGTAAAAAATTTCCAACAGCTTACTTACAAGACAGCTTTAATAATAGGCGTTTTTCAGGTATTATCTTTGATTCCCGGCACTTCACGCTCTGGTTCTACTATTTTAGGAGCAATCCTGATTGGATGTTCAAGAGAAATAGCTGCGGAGTTTTCGTTCTTTTTGTCTATACCGGTTATGTTTGGAGCAAGTCTTATTAAAATTATGAAGTTTGGATTTGTTTTTTCAAGTCAGGAATTGATAATCCTTATCACAGGTATGTTTGTTGCCTTTATAGTATCCATTTTGGCAATAAAGTTCCTTATAGGCTACATAAAAAGAAACGACTTCAAGGCTTTTGGGTATTATAGGATAGCACTCGGCTTAGTTTTAATTGCTTACTTTGCATTATTCAGATAATAGAAGAGATTACAGAAGAAGGACAGTAAATTCTGTTCCTTCTTTTTTTATTACGCATCTTTCGAACGAAGTGCGTACATGTGTATACTGAAAGTTATAGGCTATAAGCTCAAATAAATTTAAGATTTAAGGCTATTTTAAGTAGTATGAGGTATAATAACCCTAGAATAAGCTGCAATGTTAAAAGTTTGTTAAGTGCATGTTAAATGCTAGTAAAACTATGTTGTTTAAAGGTTCATAAGCTTGAAATTGAGAGGGGGATTTGGTATTATAAACGGGGTAAAATGAGATGTAAACACATATAGTTTGAAGTTAATTACAGTATTTATAAATTAATAGAATTTTAGACATAATAGCATTTGTATTGCACAGTTTATTTTGAATATAGATCAAAAATAATTGCTATAATTCGAGTTAATTAATTTTTTGAGATATACAATTTTATTAGGAGGGGTTATTATTGTCTTCAGAAGTAGTTAGTATGATTTTTTGCCTTCTTGGTGGACTTGCTGTTTTTATCTACGGCATGAACCTTATGTCTGATGGACTCCAAAAGGCCGCTGGTGAACGTATGAGAAGGATACTGGAGGTACTTACCGGCAATCCAATTATAGCAGTATTGGTAGGTGCTTTGGTTACGACACTTATTCAAAGTAGTAGTGCCACGACGGTTATGGTTATAGGTTTCGTTAGTGCAAGATTAATGACTTTGAATCAGGCAATAGGAGTTATTCTTGGTGCTAATATTGGTACGACAGTGACAGCTCAGCTTGTAGCTTTTAACATCGGTCATTATGCTTATCCTATTGCAGCATTAGGTTTTATTCTCTTCTTTTTCTTCAAAAGAAATCTCGTCAAGTATATTGGACAAACAATCTTTGCTTTCGGACTATTATTTATGGGATTAAATATTATGAGTGATGCTATGGCACCTCTTGCTGAAAGTCAATCATTTGCACTGATGATGGCAAGGCTGAGTGAGTACCCAATACTAGGCCTCATTATTGGTACCTTGTTTACGCTATTGATTCAAAGCAGTAGTGCTACTATTGCAGTGCTTCAAAATCTTGCAAAACAAACGGGAAGTGATGGAAAAGCTTTGATAAGTTTGACTACAGCGTTACCGATGCTATATGGAACAAATATAGGGACCACTATAACTGCATTACTTGCTTCTATTGGAGCTAGAATAAGTGCAAAAAGAGCAGCGGTAGCCCATTCGGTATTTAACATTGTAGGGTCTATAATATTTATGTTTTTTATTCCGACCTTCGCATGGTTTATTCAGAAAATCTCTCCAGGAGGTAATGAAGCCGAGGTCATATCAAGACAGATAGCAAATGCACACACTTCCTTTAATTTAATAAATACTTTATTATGGCTACCATTTATATGGCTTTTGGCAAAAATCGTTACTTTTTTAGTTAGAGGGAAAGAAGACGATATTGAAAAAAGAGTTTTGTACCTTGATTATAAAGTTTTATCTAATCCTGCCATTGCCATGGATCTTGCAACTAGAGAGTTGACAAGGATGGCTGCGTTTGTACGGCAAATGATGGCAGATTCAAAAAAGGCTTTTACTGAGGCTAATATGGAGCTAGCCAAAAATGTGCTTGAAATAGAAGAACTTGTCGACATTCTTCAGGACGAAATTGTAAAATACCTTTCTACTATGTTGTCCGAAGCTACACTTACAGAACGACAGTCAATAAGATTGTCAGGACTTATGCATATAGCAAATGATATTGAAAGAATGGGTGACCATTGTAAGAACGTAGTTGAATTTGCAATGCAAAAGGAGAATGAAAAAATTCCTTTCTCTAAAGAGGCTATAACCGATGTTAGTGAAACGTTTAGCGTACTAAATCAAATGGTAGATGACGCTATTCACTCACTTCAAGATGAGAATATCGAACTTGCTAAAAAAGTTCTTTATGAGGAGAATGAAGTGGATAATCTTGAGAACAAGCTTCGTGTTAGACATTTAGAAAGGCTTAATTCGGGCTTGTGCAATCCAAAGTCTACAGTAATATTTATTGAGCTTATACACAATCTGGAAAGAATTGGAGACCATTGTAACAACATTGCAGAGGCTATTTTACACGACAAGGAGAATAGACCGCTCCATAACGATCCGCAATCTGTATAGCATAATGAAGCCTGCAAAACTCACGAGAAACAAACTAAATTGGCTTTAAAGCAATTTAATATATGCAATTTTAGAATTCATAAAATTAACTTTTAGACTATTTTATTCTTGACATGAACCTGAAAATATGATTTAATTGGTATGTGTCAAAAGCTCTGAATGGGCGAATATATACACCCTGAAGGAGGTGCGGATAATGTTAAATGGTACAGTGAAATGGTTCAATGCTGGTAAAGGTTTTGGATTTATTGAAAGAGAAGATGGTGAAGATGTATTTGTTCACTTTTCAGCGATAAATGTTGATGGTTATAAATCTCTCAATGAAGGTCAAAAAGTCCAGTTTGAGGTTGAAGATGGTCAACGTGGACTTCAGGCAAAGAACGTAACTCCTTGCTAAACCTATAGACTTAGGTACATTAGCACCAATTTATTTGAAATTCGTTTAACGATTTCTGAAATGAAAAAAGGCATTTGCTTTAGGCTAATGTCTTTTTTGATGTTAAAGAAATATTTTTTGTCTTATATTCCTTGTGATACACCAAAACTTTTAAATATGTAGGGTCTTCTTGTAGCTTTTTGAAAGTATAAAAATATAAAAAAACTAATCTTGTAAATTTCCATACTAGGGTTTGGAAAGAGCTATCCACTTTCTCGGGTTTAGGAGGGGTGCTAATGCTGGTCGTTTCGCTATGCTACACTATATTATGTGCCTATGCAATCTCGGATGCGAAGCATCCACTGAAGGGAGCCATAGGATTCCATTGCGGACAAGAAAATTCATGTGCAAAGCAAATTTTCTTGATTTACTTGTTTATTTTAAATTCTTAGTGGTAATAAATATGGTATGAGAAACCAATTATATTGTGATAATAAGTATTTTAAACCACTTATCAGTGATATAATACTTTTAAAAACTATAATAAGAAAATAGGAGGTAATTTATTAATGAAAAGTTTAAAGGGTACTAAAACAGCAGAAAATCTGTTAAAGGCATTTGCGGGAGAATCCCAAGCACGCAATCGTTATACATTTTATGCTTCTGTTGCAGACAAGGAAGGATATAAGCAAATAAAGAACATTTTTCTTGAAACAGCAGATAATGAAAAGGAACATGCCAAGAGATTCTTTAAATTTCTTGTAGCAGGTTTAGAAGGAGAGGTTCCAACAGCAATAGAGATTACAGCAGATTTTCCTGTTGCATTAGCTACCACACTTGACAACCTAAAGGCAGCAGCTGCAGGTGAAAATGAAGAGTGGTCAGACCTTTATCCTGAATTTGCGAAAGTTGCTGATGAAGAAGGATTTTCAGAAATAGCAACTGCTTTTAGAATGATTGCTTCAGTTGAAAAGCACCATGAAGAAAGATATAAAAAGCTTGCTGATAACGTAGCAAATGGTCTAGTCTTCAAGAAGAGTGAAAAAGTTGTTTGGAAATGTTCAAACTGCGGATATATTCATGAAGGAGCTGAAGCTCCAGACAAATGTCCTGCATGTGCACATCCACAATCATATTTTGAGTTGAATGCACAACCTTATTAAATAAGAGGGGATTATAATGTTAAAAGAATTTAAAGAATTTGCCATGAAGGGTAATGTTTTGGATTTGGCAGTTGGTGTTGTAATAGGGGCTGCTTTTGGTAAAATTGTTACATCCCTGGTTAATGATATAATAATGCCTGTAATTAGTATTTTAACTAAGGGGCTTGATTTTGAGAATCTATTTCTTAGCCTTGATGGTAGTAATTATACAACCTTAGCAGCTGCTAAAGAAGCAGGTGCTGCAACTTTAAATTACGGTGTTTTCATTAGCAATATTATTGACTTCCTGATAATTGCTTTCTCAATATTTATTGTAGTCAGACAAATAAATAAGCTCAATAGAAAGAAGGAAGTGCCTGCTCCTAAGAAAACAAAGCAATGTAAGTTCTGTTTGAATGAAATTCACATTGATGCCGTAAGATGTCCTAATTGTACTTCAGAGTTAAAAAAATAGTTTGACCATAATAAGTGCACCGGTAAGGAATATGTATTACCTTATCGGTGCATTTGTTATGATTTTTTTAGGCTTCTCCATTTCATGTAATAATATGGGCTTGCATGGCGGCAAGTATCCATTCACCTCACAGGGTCTTTCTAAAACCCACTAAATTTAAGAAATCTACTATAGCATATGTCGAAGACGCCTAAAAGCAAAAAACAGTAAGAATTAAAACATGGACTCGAAGCTAGATAAATTATAGTTCTCAAACTTCGCACATAAAAAAGTAGTCTGAACCTTGAAAAATCAATAATTTTCGACCATAAAGCATGGCAAAATCCTCAGAAATATGGTAAAATATTATC
>JGI24712J26585_10000268_pt1 | contig 44864 bp, 36 predicted proteins | sample BioPla3DNA2_FD_26585 | JGI IMG/M metagenome (IMG submission 26585)
GATTTGTTTTATCTAAATCATTTAATTTGTTTCGCAAGTTACTCAATTAATTAACGAGTTCCTTATCGTCTTACACTGTTTACTTTTCAAAGTCCATATCGCTTTTTGCGAGCCACTCAATCTGAGCGACTCATATATATTAACACGCTGTTTTTACTTTGTCAACACTTTTCTAAAAAGTTTTTAATCTTTGTTTTTCAGTGTTGTCTTGTGCGACAGCTTTAATAATATAACACCTATAAAAGCAATTTTCAACCCTTCAAAATGTCGTTTTACATAACTAAATTAAATTATTTTCTGTTTTCTCTTTTATACTTTAAATCCTAAACCTATAATAGATATTGCTAAAGAATAAATATAAAACAAAAGCCAAAAAGAAATGAATACCTCTTTGGCTTTATTCTTATAGAACTATAATGAAATTCTTCTTTCTTCACAGCGTCCTTCGGTTTAAGAGCACTTAAGCTTTCTAAATAGGCTTTACACCTTAATACTGTACAGATTGTTTTCATCATGCCTACTCTATCATTTTTAAGACTACTATTTTATTTCCTTTACTATTATATTTAACACTTTCACAAAGGTTCTTTACAATAAGTATACCTCTGCCGTTCTCTTTCATCTCACATATGTCCATAAGCTCTTCTTTTTGACCGCAACAATTAATATCAAAACCTTTACCTTCATCCTCGATAATAAAAAAAACAAAACTGTTATCAATACCCACCTTAATTTTAACCTGCTTTGAGCTATCTTCATTATTTCCGTGCCTGATGGCATTTTGTAATAGTTCATTTAATATAACTTTAATATCAAACAAAACATTCTCTTTTAAAGGACCATGACACTCAAGAATAAAACTTAATATTTTGTTAACAGTATTACATATGTTGCACAACTCACTTTTTATTCTAAGGTCATATGATTTTAAAACTTTCAAGGCTTTATTCTCCCTTAAGTTAATAATATTTAAAAACTTAGTAATATAATAATACCCAACATGCAAAAGTCATAAACATCATTAACTTAATATCTTATTCTACATTATATATATTGTTATTTTGCTAATAGTCTTCGAAATCTTTCCAAAACCTTTCTCTCAAGACGAGATACATACATCTGTGATACTCCTAGCCTCTCTGCAATCTCTTTTTGTGTGTTATTGCCAAAATATCTCATTTTAATAAACTCTTTCTCCGCATCGTTGAATTTATCCAGGCTTTTAGTCAAAAAATCTCTATTTTCAATCTTCTCAAAGGTAACATCCTCATCACCAATAGTTTCATGCAGCTCAAGATCATCGTCAGCATAGACATTTTGGTCAAAAGATTGCATGTTATACGCATTATTAGATTCGATTATTTCCATAACCATCTCTTCACTGATACCAAGATATTTTGCTATCTCATCAATTTTAGGAGGTCTTGACAATTCATGAGTTAACACTTCTCGAGCATTGCTAACTTTTTGATAAACCTCATATATTCTTCTAGGTATCCTAATTACAGACGCTTTATCTCTAAAATACCTTTTTATCTCACCAATAAGAGTTGGAGTAGCAAAGCTTGTAAATTTAACTCCTTTTTCTGGATCAAAACGCTCCACAGCTTTTATTAATGCTATAGAGGCTACCTGATAGATGTCTTCGTAATCAATACCTCTATTAACAAACTTCTTCGCTATTATTTCCGCGAGATAAAGATGCTTTTTTACTATCTCATTTCTAACCTCTACACTTTGACTGACCCTAAACTTCTCAAACAAGTTCTCGTTATCCTCATTTGAATTAATAATATCCTCAACCTTCTGCACCATACCTAAATATTCTCCTCAAGTACTTTTGACATGGACAAAATATAATTGTTAGAAGTGCATAACTCCACATTATCCATTAAAGCATTCATAATATCAACTGCCAACCTATCGTTCTGTGGATCAAAAATGCATTTTAGAGAAGTATCTTCGCAACAAAAGGTCACCTTAATCTCTTTTTTATTTATGTTAAAAATAATCTTGTAATTGTCTGTAAATTTACTTCCTATATTAACTATCTTGCTGCATACTTCAGAAATCGCCACTTTTATATCCTCAATAACTTCTATGTCAAATCCTATTCTGTTAGCAACACTCGAAGCCACAAGTCTTGCTGTGCTTACATATTCTGCTTTAAACGGCAGGATAAGCTCTATTGCATCATTCATTATTTTCACCTCTTAATTGATTTGAAATATCTTGTCTAATCCTGTTATAATAAACAGCTTTTTTATATTATCCTTTAGATTTAAAAAGGTAATTTTCTTTTCATACTGCTTTGCTTTCTTTAACGCAGCCACAAATATTCCAAGACCTGTACTGTCAATATAATCTAATTCTTTACAGTCAATCAGCAAATCCTTTTGATTTGCATCTATAATTTTATATAATTTTTCCTTGAATTCATTAGAAGTACATATATCTATTTCACCTTTTAGACTTATTTTAACAGAATCATTTATTATCTCTTCAACTACTTTTAATTCCCCAGTCATTATTACATCCTCCTTTTTACCTTTATAACTTTTTTAGCAAACTTTTTAATTTTGAAAAACTGTATACTATTTCATTCTATACCATCCCACTATACTTTAGCAACTTTATATTTGTAAATCGAAATATGCTATAAATAAAGATGGTACTCCCACGCATTAAGTTTTACTTTGTTTAATATGGTCAATATGTTTTTATTTAGTTGAACCACATGTGTTTACTAATGAATTTTTTAACAATAAAACAAAAGGATACAGCGTGTTAAGTGTATCCCTTTGTAAATTATTAACTAGTTTTCAAGTATTTAATGTAAAATCAAATAAGCATCTGAATAACTGGAGTTTCTAAAGCTTGATTTGATAGGTTAATAACCAAATTATCCAACATATTTTTTGAAACTCTCTAACATAAGCTCATTTTATTCTTTAGGTTTCATTGTGGGGAATAACAATACATCTCTTATGGAATATGAGTCGGTAAGGAGCATAACCAATCGATCTATTCCAACACCAAGTCCACCAGTTGGTGGCATTCCATATTCAAGTGCTGTTACAAAATCCTCGTCCATCATATTTGCTTCTTCATCGCCAGCTTCCCTCTTCGCAACCTGACTTAAAAATCTTCCCTTTTGGTCTATAGGATCATTTAGCTCTGAGTACGCATTTGCCATTTCTCTACTTGTTATAAACAATTCAAACCTTTCAGTAAAGGATGGCATGTCAGGCTTTCTCTTAGTAAGGGGTGATACTTCAACAGGGTAATCCATTATAAAAGTAGGTTGAACAAGATGTTCTTCTGCAAACTCTTCAAACATCATATTGAGAACTTCACCCTTTGTAGGCTCACCATCAATGTGGACCCTCTTCTCCTTTGCAATGCTTCTAGCCTCTTCATCACTAGTAATATCATCAAAATTAACTCCTGCATACTTTTCAACAGCTTCAACCATAGTCATTCTATTCCATGGAGGTGTCAGATCAATTTCCTGACCCTGATAAGTAATTTTTGTAGTTCCTAAAACTTCTTGAGCTACAGTAGATATAAGCTGTTCGGTCAAATCCATCATTCCCTTGTAATCGGTATACGCTTCATAAACTTCCATTAAAGTAAACTCAGGATTATGTTTTACCGACATTCCTTCATTTCTAAACATTCTGCCCATTTCATAAACTCTCTCTAAGCCACCTACAATAAGTCGCTTTAAATAAAGCTCTGGAGCAATTCTCAAATACATATCCATATCAAGAGTATTGTGGTGTGTTATAAACGGTTTGGCTGCTGCTCCACCTGGTATAGTATTAAGAAGAGGAGTATCCACTTCTAAAAATCCTCTTTCATCTAAGAATTTTCTGATTGCCTTAATTATCTTACTTCTCACTATAAAATTTTCTCTAACATCATGATTAACAATCAGGTCAACATACCTTTGTCTGTATCTTAAATCAACATCCTTCAATCCATGCCACTTCTCAGGCAACGGCTGAAGTGATTTTGCTAAAAGTACTATCTCTTGTACCTTTAATGATTTTTCTCCCTTATTAGTTCTAAAAACTTCTCCCTTTACACCAACTATATCTCCAATGTCAAATTTCTTGAAGTCCTCATACACTTCTGCTCCTACCACATCTGCTTTTACATATATCTGTATTTTATTGTCTCTATCACGTACATCACAAAAGCTTGCTTTTCCCATTCCCCTCTTAGACATTAACCTTCCTGCAATAGAAACATTTGTCCCTTCCATACTTTCAAAGTTATCAACTATGTATTTAGTTGAATGGCTAACATCATATTTTACAATCTTAAAAGGATCCTTACCGCTATTTTGAAGCTCTGAGAGCTTGACCCTTCTTACTTTCAATATCTCGTTAAGATCTTCGAGCTCAGCATTGTCATTGTTTGTATTCTGAACATTGCTGTTTGTATCTCTATCAGACATCCTTATTCCTCCTAAATATATAATTTCGAGCTTAGAAACAAATTAGTTTATTTACCTGTTTCATTTCGTCCATAAGTAGTGAATATCATAAAATAACAGTCTACGATAAGGTAAACTGTTATTTTAAATATTATATATTAATATAAAATATATTTACAATAATATTTTGTTATTTTTTGATATTAATTATCTTGTACTTGACTATTCCATCTGGAACAACTACGTCAACAACAGTTCCTTTTTTCTTACCCATAAGTGAACTTCCAACAGGAGATTCGTTTGAGATCTTAAACTGACTCGGATTAGCTTCTGCAGAACCCACAATATAATATTCAATCTCCTCGTCAAACTCCATATCTAGTATTGTTACTTTTGAGCCCACACTCACCACATCGGTTTTTATATCGTCTTCGTCTATAACCTTTGCATTTTTAAGCATGTTTTCAAGTTGAATAATTCTCCCCTCAACTTGTGCCTGCTCATTTTTGGCTTCATCATATTCGGAATTTTCAGATATATCGCCAAAAGAAAGTGCCTGTTTAATTCTCTCTGCTACCTCTCTTCTCTTAACTGTCTTCAAAGATTCCAATTCTTGTTCCAACTTTTGTAATCCCTCATATGTTAGAACGACTTCTTTATTAACCATTTGAAGCCTCTCCTTTACTTAGAATTTCGTGTTGATAATATATGCATTTATTTCTTATTTATTCTAAAACATTATATCCTTAATAAAATAAGTTCTGTAATTATATCAAATGCTCAGTTTCGGAATTTTTCCAAATTCCTTTAAGATGAGTAAACACTTCTGTCCTCTAACTAAAAAAACAATTTACCAAAAGGCTTGTAAAAATCAAGCTCCATGGGAATATAGCATACGACAGCTCTGATACGTTAATACAGCACATTCAAAACGTTAAATAAGATGTTTAGATAATTACAGGAAATCACTTTGCACCAATTCTAATAGCAATATTCATAAGGTTAATTTATCTCAGTCAATTTAAACTTTTATTAATTATAGACTACTAAATTCATATTGTCAATAAGTGATAAAAAAAGATTCCCATAGAGTTATCCAGCAAAATCAAGAACTATTTTTTGATCTAGAACTCAGTTTGCTTAATTTTAATATATATATCCCATAAACAACTTTTTGGTCACTTCAAAATTTGCATATTATTATAAGTATCCTTTAATAAGGAATCCCTCTTCAAGAAAATTATTTTTAAAACTATCTACAACGATATAGTCGGCCAAATCATATAAACTATTAATACATTTATGAAATTTACTTGTTAAAATGATCTCAGCAATTTCAATTGGACTGTAAAATTTATATATATCCTTTTCAAAACCATCTAAATATTTCTTTCCAAGGTCTATATCAATTCCGTTTATGACAGTATTTTTATCTTCTAGCAAAGTATCTTCAAATTCACCATAATTTATTACTATAGCCTTTGACTTTATTTTATTATTCATATTACTGCTTTTCACATTCCCATAATTTATTACTAAATCACAGTTTTCCAAAACACTTTCCACATCGTTAGTAATCCTTACAGACAATCCGGTATCATCACACAATTCTTCGAGCTTATTATTCATCTTTTCTCTATAGTTTGTAACTAGTGTTATAAACTTTACAATGGGGGATAAAAGTTTAATAACAATATAGGGCAGTACATCATCTTCTCCTTGAATTACTGCTATGTCAATCTCCCTGATATTATAGCCCTTCTTTTCACAAATATCTTTAAGAATAAGTTCTCCTAATACATTATAAGTAATATTCCCTGTAAAACTACTTTTCTTACAGTTTTTTAAAACAACCTTCAAATGAGTAGGAACAATACATCTATCAATAGACTTTTCCATACAAATTTTACAAATTAGTTTTTCCGCTTTATTTCTAACAAACTTCCTAGACTTATTTAATTTGCTCAATTTGATGGGCAATTTTATAATGTAAACACCTAGATTGCTGTCAATTTCAATTTTCTTTTCGATGACAGAGCTACTACCTTTAAAAGCTCTCTTCAACTTTTGAAATATGCCAAATAATAATCTTATGATATTACCAAAATTCGCTCTTATATCTCCACGAAAAAGAATATTGTTCCTTACTTCATTAGCTCCTTTATCACTATCACCTGTAAAGTAAATCAAAGCTATATTTTTCATTTTAACATATACCTTTGCAGCTTTCATATCTGTAGCTCTCTATAGTAATCCTATTATTAACAATACATAATTATTCGCCATATTATAGAGAAATACGCTTAAGTCTTTTTAATACTATTTGTAAATATAGGTATTATTCTTATTATTATCAAGCCACTCTTGGTAATTATTAATCTCTTTAAGATTCTTATTCAATACATCCCATATATCGAATGTAACAAAATTACTGCTCCATGCACATGTCCCTGCTAAATTGTACTTATGAACTAAAGAAGCTCTCAAATTTATGGAATTTGCATCCTCAATCCAAATTTTATTAGTGGTATTATCCTTTTCATAATATGCATAAAACTGTCCACTTTCTTCTTCCCATACAACCTTAGCACTGTTTTGAAGTACAGTATTTCGTGCAGCTTCCATTGATAACGCTTTGCTCTCAAGAGTTTTTTTGCCGGTCTCATCTGTAGTCTCCGTCCATAAACGAGTATAAAACGGTATCCCCAAAAGTAATTTCTCCACTGGGACACCTTCCACTTCAATAACACGCTTAATTCGTTCCTCCGCCCAGGTTACCTGTGCCACTGAACCCGCAACTGGACTTGTTCTCCAGTGTTGATCATAAGACATGTACATGACATAATCAACAACCTCACTTAAAGCCTTTTTATCGTAGCACTTTATATCGTTTACATCTACTGAAACAACTAGCCCCTGCTCTTTCAAAAAGGGAGTAATTTCTCGAACAAACTGAGTAAAAGCATCTCTGTCACTAGCATACATGTTTTCAAAATCAATATTAATCCCATCAAGCTTATAAAGTGCTGAATATGCCAACACTTCTTTGATAAGCTTGTCTCTATAGTTTGTATTGTTTAAAAATTCGCTAACCATATCATAGCTACTAAAATCATTCGCTAAAAGAGCCCAGACTTTGTACCCATTAGCATGAGCCCAATCGACATATTGAGAATACGCTCTGTTTATGAGCTCTCCATCAGCACTTTTGAGCTGAAACCATGTAGGAGAAACCACATCGAGTCCCTCAACATTATCCATAGCGGAAAGATCGTTTCTCCTTTCATATACCTGATCCCAAGACAAATTTATCTTGCCCTTTGCTGGTTTCCACTCAGAAATCTTCTCTTCGGCTTTAGGCGGTTCTTGCTCAACTAGCCTTTTAACTTCTACAAAACGTTTTTCAATATATCCAATAGCTCCATCGAAGGTTCTTACCTTATACCAATCCTCATACTCTCCAAATACTCTTAACTCCGCCTCTTTCTCATTTAATAAATCTACATCGAATTTTTTTATTATGGGATATTTTATTGTATGTCCTCTTCTTACAACAGCTTTTGGGCTTATAGGTTTTGCAACCTGTCTTTCACCACCTATGGGATCAATTATAATCACATTACTACTTTCAATATGATTTATTTCTATATTATATAAATCACTCAAAAACTCTATAGGAACATAAACCTGTCCGTTTTCTTTTATAACAGGTATCTTTAATTTTAAGGGCTCATTATTCACCAAAGCCTCTAAACTATCCGTCTTCATACGGATAACCCTATTTTCTGTGGTTACTGAAACAATATTTAGTGCCTCGTCCCAATATATATGCTTATCAAGATACTTTTTAACAATACTAAAAGGCAATAGTATTTCACCTTCAAAAATTTTCGGTTCTTGTGCCGATACATCCTGTTCCCCTTCTATTACCAGCACAAGCTTCCCTTCATCAAAAGCAGGCACAACTTGATTATTCGGCTTAAAATAAATATAGTATGCATAAAAAGCACCTGCCGCTAATATTACTAAAACAAAGAATATCCAAAACACGCCATATTTGGATTTTTTCTTTTTCATTTATAATCCCCTTTCTGAACCTCGAGCATAGGAATCTTTCCACATTATTATACTATAAAAATTCATATATCCCTATAGAGAAAAAAAGGAAGCCGTTACCGGCCTCCCGCTATTGATAATATAATTACCAGCAAAATACTTAAATCGCGTCTATTCTATAGTTAATCTAGAGCCTAACATGGTTTTTAGACTTTTTAACATTTTTTCATTAGGTTCAAAATAAAGTGTCACCTTTTTCCCATTGCTATTAATCACTGCAAAGTATACCTCAGGAGAATCCATTGACGATATGGCTTTAATAATTAATGGTGCTTTTGCAATAGATTCATTATATTTACTACTTGAAAGCTTAGCCATAAGCTCAATGTCTTTACATCTAGTGGAATAAAGATGCTTTCTTTTCTTTTGGTTAATAATTTTGTCAATATCAATATCCCCGTTTGTTATTGAATATTCATACTCAACATTTAGGTTGGTTATAAAATACTTCGCTCCATAAATTATTGCGACATAACCTATAATTACAATTCCCCCTTGTGGAGGAAGAGCAAAAGTAGCAACCATAGCCGCAAAAAGTGCAGCAATAACTATTGCAACCGCTTTTAAATACTCCTTTAGTCCCTTTCTCTTTGAAACAATTTTCTCCAGAAAAATATCCATCCTGTTCCTCCCAAAATTCTAATTACAAATACTTTATTATTTTATCCTCAAATTCATTATAAATCAATGGCTTAAATAAAACATCCAATTTACTGATAATATGCTTAAATTTATCCTCCTGTTGATATGAGATAGGCAAAATCAGCAAAGTACTCAGTTGTGGGAAATCCGACCCTATGTTCTCGATAACTTTTTCAACTTCATTGTCTATACTGTTCAAATCAAGTATCATAAACTTTGGCTTTTCTTCAGATATGAACCTATAGTAAAACTTGAAATTAGTTAAAACATCAAAATTTTCCGCACCAAGTTTTACTAAAGCTTCTCTAATGCTATAACTTTCATCAACATCAGTGCTAAATATGGCAAATCTAGTATCAAAGGTAGATTGTGATTTTTTACCTATTTTAAGCGAATTAAAATAGGTCTTTTCGAGCTTTGTTATTTCCTCACTTAAATTTACTAAATCATCTTTTGAAGTATCTATAAATTTGACACCATAAAAATACCGTTCATTCTGTATACTTTGCTTTCTTAATATCTGTGCTTTGGTTTTAAAACTAATTCCTGATTCAAAAGTAACATTCACTTCAATAAAATCATTAGAAGCAAAATCTGCACTAGTAGCAACCATCAATCCACCCATACTTAAATTCAATATGGTAGCTTCAAAATACTGATTTGTACTAGCCGTACCATCCTTTGCAGAGGATCCTTGAATTTGTGAACACAGTTCTACTTCAAAACGTATATGCTTTCTCAAATTATAATATTTTATCGCTTCTATAAATTTAATGGTAACTGTAGAAGTGCTTTTAGTACTAATATCAGCAACTTCTCCTTTGACAACATATTCATAACCATCTCTTTGAAACTTAAAACTTACTTCTTGTCCTGATTCTAAGTGGGATACGCTATTTGATGAACATATTAAATCAATACTTTCAAAACCACTGTATAAGACAGGGTATACCGTCCAGATATTATCAGTTCCAAATCTGGCTCTTATGAGGTTTATATACTGAATAACTTCAAATAATTCATCCTTAGTAACAGTTATTACACTCATAAGTCATCTCCTTTAGGTCTTTTTATTTATTTTGGAAAGAAAGCAATCATAATTCTATTCTATACTTAAATATGAGTTATGTGAAGTACTAAAATTAAAAGGGGACATTATTACCAGCTTTATTATTAAGATCAACCTAACTTTGTACAAAAAAAACAGGAGTTTAAGTTAAAAACTTAAACTCCTGTTTTAAATCAATTCTTATTGTTGTATTTCTCTAATTCCAAGTAAATGAAGTCTTAATGCACCAAAGTCAAGAGAGTTGAATTCCCCGTCTTTGTTAATATCTGCTGCTTTTAATGCATCACCAGTGAAATCACTATTCATTCCAAGCAAGACTCTTCTCATAAGTCCAAAGTCGAGAGAATCAATTTCTTCGTCAAGATTTACATCTCCAAGAAGTACTTCTGTAACCACTTCGCCTTCGCTTCCTGCTTTTTCATCAAGATAAGCTGTTGTCCAAGCAAATGGAGCATTCCAGTTTATAGTAATTTCATTTGTTGACCAAGAATCTATATGATCTAAGAAGCATTTTTGTGCTGGAGTATCCTTTGGAACTGCCGCATTTATAGTTGGATCCTGGAAGTTTGAATTCGGACCACCGGAAACAACACCAGCTGGAGCTTTAGGGAACTCTTTACTAAGTTGATAAGCCCAGAATCTGTGGTGAGGATTTTCAAGATAACGCTCACCATAACCAGTAACATAACACTGGTCCATAGCGTTTCTACCTAAAATATAGTCCATACTTTCTGACATTCCATCTAAGTATTTTGATTCTCCTGTAAACTCATAAGAATATGCAAATACCATCATCATATTTAATATAAATGAGTTTGAACCCCATGGATAATCACCTTTGCTGTCTGACAATATTGGTAATCTATATCCTTGTTCTTCAATGTTGCCAAGCCATACATCAGCAGCTTTTGCTATGTTTTGTCTAGCTTTTTGAATTTCAGAAGACCCTAAATCATTCGGATTAAGAGCAAGTGAAATTGTTCCTAAACCTTGAGTACTACCCCATGTAAAGCAACCATATAGACCATCGTCTTCACCATCACTTAATCTTGAAGGCATCTTGAGGTAATGTTCTGAATTCTGTAGATATTCCTTGTATTCTGATTTTCCTGTTGTAACAAAAAGCTCACAAGCAGCCCAGTAGAATTCATCAACTACATTATTGTCATTGTATGGTCCGCCACCTTCTTGGAAGTCTGGAGCATATAAAGCAGGATTCTTCTTTGCTGCTGCCCATGCAGCTTCAGCTGCTTCTAAACACTTGTTGGAATATGATGAATCTATGTCTTTCCAAATACGAGAAGCCTGTGCAGCAGTTGCAGCTAAGTTCAAGGTAGCAGCTGTACTTACTGGACGCAAATATCTATCTTTTGGATCTTCATGTGGCAATAATCCTAATGCTGTCCATGACTCGTCATGTATCTTGTGATGAACCATTCCAGCTAAAGAAGCGTCTTTATCTGAAGGTACTTGCATCTTCATTAAGAAATCCATTTGCCATTTTGCTTCATCAAGAATATCATAAAGTCCATTGTTCTTTTCAGGAATATTCATTGTACCATCAGCGTATGGAGCACGGTCAAGAGCATTTGCAATCTTTGCTCTTTCAAACTGATTTAACATTGTCCAAACAGCTATACCACCGTTAACAACATATTTCCCATGGTCACCAGCATCGTACCATCCACCCGAAACATCAAGTGAGTAGCTCTTTTGTCCTGAATTTGGCCATGTAGGAACGCTTAGGTCTCCCGTATTAGGTGACTTACCAATGTGTCCTGCAGGTCTAGTTAGGTCTTCTCTTCCTGCATAAGGCATTGTTATTTCTATACCGCTTCTATTGTGATAGAAATATTGAATTGCATCCATTTTCAGATCAGAGTAGATATCTTCTGATATATCAAACTTGTGACTGTAATTTGTACTACTATTTGTATCTATTTCGAAATAGTAGTCCTTTCCTGGTGTAGTGAAATTTGAAAAATCAAGCAAGTGAACATTATCTTGTGAATCTTTGTCGAAACCTTTTACTTTTGTTGTACCACTAGCAACTGCACTTCCACCGCTATTATAAAGTGTCCATTTAACAGGAGAACTTGAATCGGTAACAACTGTAGCTACTTTTGCTCTATTAGGGAAATAACCAACTTGGTTAACCCTAACATCAGGCTTCTCCATTATGTGAATTATAGGTTTTGTAAATTGTGAATCATATAATGAAATTTCGTCAATATAAATTTTTGTGCCAGCTGTAGTCAAAGCTCCACCAGCATGGAAAGTAAATTCACAAGTCTCATCTGTTGCATAATTCATTGTAAAGCTAGCTTCTACTACTTGAGGAGACGTTGATAAATCTATCTTTTTCCAGTCGTTAGTCCAATAATCTTTGTATTCTCCACCTTGTTGTCCAATTTTGGCATATACTCTAGCACTTTTGTTAGCCCAAACTTTAAAACGTATATTGTATGTATGTCCTTGCTCAAGAGTTATCATTCTATGACGCATTTGACAACTCCACTCGTTTTGCCCTGGATCTTCAATCTCTAATACCATAGCACCATCTTCTACTGAAAAGTCACAAAGTCCACCAGTATCTTCACATGTATGCCATGGATAAATGAGGCCCTCATCAAAAGTCCTTTCATAAAGCAAATCGTTGTTATAATTGGGCAAGTTTGGATTTGAATCTTTGCCTGCAAATACTGCAGTTGGTATAGATGTAGCTAAAAGTGCAGCTACAGCAAATGCTGATATTACAGTTCTTAATTTTTTAACATTCTTCACCTTATTGTATATCATTTTCTACCTCCATAATGTTTTATCTGATTTTTTACGAAATAGCTCGATATCAATTTGCTTTTTCAACCCCCCTTGACAAAGATTTCGAACTAGCTCGCAAATTAAAACATAACAAAATAAACAAAGACAACAAAAACACTGTCAGAAATTATGTAGACTAAAAGAAATAGATACATCTATCTACATCACACAAAACAGTTATATTCCAAAATGTTTGATATAAAATAGAATGAAATAAACAAATCTATGCTGAAATGAATTACAACAAATATAACTTGAACTGTTCATAGAAAATAAAATAGAAGTATTAGGAACTAATTATAATATTTATTTATACCTTTTGTTAAATTTAAGTATCCTATTAATTTTAATTATATAAGATAAACATATTTTTATCAACTACTAAATTAGAAAGTTCGCATACATTACACACTCTTCTAACCTTTCACTAATAAACTAAACTTTAACCTCCTGCGGCTAGCACGCTTATTTCACTACAATTCGTTCAGTTTTAATCTTTTTGGACTAACTTAAACACTAAACTAATATATTTATTCGCAATAATTTTTTTTTTTAGGGGGCATAAGTAGAGTTTTTATTTTTATTTTTTTAGAATTATTAAAAAGAATATTTTTATACATAACATTTTTAATTCGTAGGGCTTTTGGTATTTTAAGTTTTGAAAACTAGAAAAAAGAGACCAATTTATTTCACTGGTCTCTTTTTTGTTGGCTTTATATAATATATTCCAATTTAAGAAATTAGTACATTCCACCCATTCCGCCCATTCCACCAGGCATACCAGCAGGTGCTGCTTCTTTTTCAGGTATATCAGCAACAACAGATTCTGTTGTAAGAACCATTGATGCAACTGAAGCTGCATTTTGCAATGCTGATCTAGTAACTTTTGCAGGGTCAACTATACCAGCTTCCAGCATATTTACATACTTTTCATTTAAAGCATCGAAGCCCATGCCTACTTCGCTACTCTTGAGCTTTTCTACTATAACCGAACCTTCAAGACCTGCGTTAGCAGCAATTTGTCTTACTGGCTCTTCTAGAGCTCTTAATATTATCTGTATACCAGTCTTTTCATCACCAGTTGCAGTATCTAACAATTTTGCAACTTTTGGAATAGCATTTATTAAAGCTGTTCCTCCACCTGCTACTATACCTTCTTCAACTGCAGCTTTTGTAGCAGCTAAAGCGTCTTCTATTCTGAGTTTCTTTTCCTTCATTTCTGTCTCAGTTGCAGCACCAACTTGGATAACTGCTACACCGCCAGAAAGTTTTGCAAGTCTTTCTTGTAATTTTTCTCTATCAAAATCTGAAGTAGTTTCTTCAATTTGTGCTTTGATAGATGCAATTCTCTTTTTGATTTCATCTTGACTACCTGCACCATCAACCACAATTGTATTTTCTTTTTGTACTTTAATTTGTCTTGCTCTACCAAGTTGCTCAATTGTAGTTTCTTTTAAGTCTAATCCAACTTCCTCTGTTATAACTTCTCCACCAGTAAGAACTGCCAAATCCTGAAGCATAGCCTTTCTTCTGTCACCAAAGCCTGGAGCTTTAACAGCTACACAAGTAAATGTTCCTCTTAATTTATTAACAACTAATGTACCGAGTGCTTCACCTTCAACATCTTCAGCTATAATAACAAGCTTCTTTCCTTGTTGAACGATTTGCTCTAAAATTGGAAGTATATCTTGTATATTGCTGATTTTCTTATCTGTAATAAGAATATATGGATCATCTAACACCGCTTCCATTTTTTCTGTATCGGTAACCATATATGCAGATACATATCCTCTGTCAAATTGCATACCTTCAACTACTTCAAGGTTTGTTCCCATAGTCTTTGACTCTTCAACAGTGATAACACCGTCGTTTGTAACTTTCTCCATAGCATCTGCTATAAGAGTGCCTATAACATCATCATTAGCTGAAATAGCTGCAACTCTTGCGATATCTTCTTTTCCTTTTACTTTCTGGCTAACTTCCTTGATACCTTCAACTGCTGCATCAACAGCTTTAGTGATACCCTTTTTGATTATCATTGGATTTGCACCTGCTGCAACATTCTTTAAACCTTCTCTGATCATAGCTTGAGCAAGAAGTGTTGCTGTAGTTGTTCCGTCACCTGCTACATCGTTTGTCTTTGTAGCAACTTCTTTAACAAGTTGTGCACCCATATTTTCGAATTCATCTTCAAGCTCAATTTCTTTTGCTATTGTAACTCCATCGTTTGTGATAATTGGAGAACCAAATTTTTTATCTAAAACAACGTTCCTTCCTTTAGGACCGAGTGTTCCTTTAACTGTATCTGCTAATTTATTTACACCACTTTCAAGTGCTCTTCTAGCTTCTTCACCAAATTTAATTTCCTTTGCCATAAATCTAAAACCTCCTTAATAAATTTTAATATAATGGGATTAGAGCCATTTCTATTATATAGCTACGTCCGGATAGGCAAGAAGTTTATCAAAATGCTACAATAAACCTATTGATTTTCAATATCACAATGTACACCTACTTAATTAGAAATGGCAACTGCAAAGTTATTAAGATAATATCTTATTCAACTATTGCTAGGATATCGCCTTGTTTAAGAATTGTATACTCTTGACCATCAAATTTAACTTCCGTTCCAGAGTATTTACTCATTATTACTTTATCTCCTACTTTTACTTCCATTTTAATTTCTTTTCCATCTACTACTGTACCTGGGCCTACTGCAACTACTTCAGCCACTTGTGGTTTCTCTTTTGCCGAGCCAGGTAATACAATACCGCTCTTTGTAGTTTCTTCGCTTTCTACCATCTTTACTACTACCCTATCTGCTAAAGGTTTTAGTGTCATAAAACAATACCTCCTCTAATATTTTTATTTTAATTGGGTTATGTATCGAGTTGTTAGCACTCACTTTAAGTGAGTGCTAATTACATTATTTATAATATTATATTACCCGATTTGATATCAAACATTCATTTTTTGAATATTTTATTGTTTTGGGGGTATAGGTGCAATTTAGATTGTTATTTGTTCATATTTCATCAATTTGCTTTAAATTTCGTTTTTTGTTAGGTAAATTGAGTGGTTAACGGGAATTTCGAATACTTTCTATAATTCGGATAGTTTGCTTTTAAGTTTTGTGTGCTACCAGTACAAATAACCTTCAATATAATCGGGGCTGTTGCAAAACTAACTGAAACAGAGACAAGTTAGTTTTGTAGCAGCCCCTTTATTGCTACTTGTAGCTCTATTTTTCTTTATGATTAAAAATAGGATACTCATATAAAGGATTCTTAAAGTAATAAATTCTATCTTCAATAACATCAATTATCAACCTATTGCCTCTAGAAAACAGTACTTTATCGTAAACTCCTGGAGAACCTTCATAATTCATAGAAGTAATCAAATTATAATTACTAGCATCAAACAACAAAAGATTCCAACCGTTTGAAGCCACAAAATACTTCTCATCATATGTAAATGCACCGGATGTAGGATATGCATCTGTTACAAATTCACCAAACTTTTTCTCTATATCAGTAGCATCTACATCAAATATAGTATATCCATTTCCGTTTCCACCACTACTACATAATATCACATGTTTTCCATCACTCGAAATACTCAAGTCTATTCCATTTCCACCCATAGGGAGCCCCTGTTCAAACTTTAGTTCATTTGTAGTTTCATCGAAGGAATATCTTCTTAGACTACTAGGACTCAATCCTCTATCTGCTATGAATAAATTGTTGTTATTTTTGTCGTATTCAATTAAGCCAGCATTATATACGCTAACATTAATGGAATTCAAAACTTCTTTTTTATTAATATCTATTACACTTATGTAAGCAGATTGCTTACCCTTTGAAATAGCAAAAGCAATATTGTTTTCACCATATGCTATTCCCTGATATGAGTAAGGTGTATTTATATAGTATATAGTATCTTTTCCAATATCAATTACTGCAATTTTATTAACCTCTGTCAAAGATGCAATAATTCTATAGCTTTCAAAATCAAAACTTAATTTACTCGGTGTGTCAGATAATTGATATTGATTCGCAACTTCGCCAGTTAGTACATTTACAAATTTTATCACATTTTCCGTATCTGCAGCTATTATCCAACCACTTGGCAATGCGATGGGCTTTATTGAAACATATCCTTCAAGATAACCATCTTCAATATTACCAATTTCATCGACAGTTTCCATCATGTCTTGAACCGTAATATTTACAAATGCTATGTCACTTTCACCAGCCTCATTACACACAAATAAGGAAACTCTGTATTGTCCCGGCATATCAGGTATGAAAGTGGGGGTTGAAGAATTTGTCTCCTTCAGTACACTCTGACTATTTTCTGGCTTTGAAACCATCTCCCAATTGTATTCAAGGTAACTTCCAGTACCTCTATCGCTTATACTTCCATCCAATTTTACTACCAAACCCTTAAGTGTAGACTTGTCTGCTGTAGTGTACGCAATTGGTGATATAACTATTTGCGGCGGAGCAACCTCTGACTGAACAATACCACTTCTATATAAATGTAGATTCTCTCCGTCAAAATTATATATTATTTTGCCTCCTCTTGAAAAACAAAGATCATCCTTGGAATTTGTCACTTTACTTACCAAAGATATTTCACTATAAGTCTCAACATCAAATATCTTAATTTGAAAACCATTTGAAGCAACTAGATATTTGTCATCAAGAGAAAATTCTGCTGACCTTGGGTATATTCCTACATTCCATTCTCCAAATTTCTGGGTAATATCTGAACTATCAATATCAAATATAGTATAACCGTATCCATTACCTCCACCACAACACAAAACCAAATGCTTTCCATCATTAGATATAGCTATATCCCGTGCATTTGAGCCAAGTTCTCTACTGCTCTGTTGTAATTCTAACTCTTTAGTTTTTTCATTAAAAGAATACCTTGCCAAGGTACACGGACTAACTTCTGCAACTGCTACAAACAAATTGTTCCCATACTTGTCATAGGTCGCTAGGTTATAACTACCATTTACGCTGCTTAGAACCTTTTCTTTTTCTGCATCAACAGCATAAATTTTAGTACCTGTCATTACGAAAATAATTCCCCGCTCACCTAGAGTCATTTCTATGATCTCGCCATTTATGCTTATGTATGTAATTTCTTCAGTTCTCATATTTATTTTTGCAATCATATTAATATCAGTGAGACTAACAAGTAACATTTCTCTTTCAAAGTCATATTCCATCTTGTTAGGCTTTCCCTGGAGTGAAAACTCTTTTCCATGTTCGCCTGAAAAAACATTTTTGAATATAACTTTGTTTAAAGTTTGATCTTTTGCAATAATCCAACCATCTGAAAGTGGAATAAAATCCTCAAAATCATATCCTGTCAAAGTCTCTTCACAAATAAAACTTTCATCAATATCATCAGTGGTTGCTCCAATTTCCTTAACTTTTACACTTAAAAGTGCTTCGTCACTTGTATCCATACCAGCACTAACTGTTAATCCTAAGACATACTCACCTTTTGCATCGGCAACAAAACTTGGATTATATACACTTGGATTATCTAAAGCAGCATTACTTTCTACCGGCTTTGATACAATTCTCCATTTGAACGAAACGGGTTCTCCTTCAGGAAATGTACTTAGTGAACCGTCTAATGATACTTTAAATGACTTATATGTAACTATATCAGTCCCAGCATTTGCTTTAAGATTAATCGGCGTTGGCGATACTGTTGGAGTAGGTGTTGAAGTCACAGGTGACTTATTCACAGGAAACTCCTTAATTATTTCAAGCACGTATCGTCTCATATAAGCAAAATCTAAAGAATCAATGCTTCCATTTCCATCAACATCTGCAGCTCTATTCCCATTAACACTTGGAAACTCTTTAATAAAACCTAAAATATATCGCCTCATATAGGCAAAATCAAGTGAATTAATATCGCCATCGCCATTAACATCTCCATACATAAAATCTTCTTCAGCAACATGTATATCTTCAGCAAAAACATTTCCATAAGTTCCACATATAGAAACTATCTGAATAACAAATAATACGGTTAGTATCAAAGCTAATTTCGTCTTTAATTTGAACATTTTTGTATCCCCCTATAAAAATATTTGAAATATTTTAACATTATATCATACCTATTTTTATCCATCAACTTACTTTAATAGAAAATAGTTCTCTCTTTAAGTCTCGATTTTAAGCTGACTTATATTTCTAATACGTGAAACAATATTTTATTTATGGCGTCATAATTTGGTACTATGATCAGTATAGAATAGAGCTTTAATAGTAAGGAATATATACTAAACGCCTAATCAAATACCTTCCAAGGATAATATACGAAGATAATGAAATATCAAAGGTATTGATGTATTGCCATAATAGTATTCAAAAAATTGACCTTAAAGGTGACCGTATGAAAGAAATATTTTTTCTTTTGACACCAATAAACACATACATTTAAGTTAAAATAAACTCAGATATATATGTGTAATATAGGAGATGAAATTTAACTGTTTGATTTAAAAAATCATTTATTCGCTATTGGTGGGAGTAACACTTTGAATAGGTTTTGAGAACCTATGTTGACAAACTTTACTTTTCCGATATCTCTAAAGGCTGTTTTAATTCTGGTCATGCCCATACCGGATTTCATAAAACGTTTTTTGGGATCAAGAGTCAGAAGTCTTTGGTAAAGCCAGGAATTCCTTCTGTTGGGGTTGTTTTCTTTAATGAATTTGTAAACGCTGTTCTCTGCAATCAGGGCTCCGGGATTACTTATCTCTATGTTTTTGTCGGTTATGGATATTGTAATTCCTCTTGAGTTATCTAAATAATCACGATGAACAAGAGCATTGGCAATTACTTCTTCTAAGGCTTCAAAGGGATACTTCTCATTGTTTATCACGCTCTTTAGATAGTCGGAGACTTCATCTAGCATATTAAGGATGCTTCCATAGAACATTTTTACTTCTTTCTTATTTGTAACTTTTATATAAACATGGGGCAAATAAATTGATGGATTCTTTCCAAACAACAAAAGACCGCCAATTGTTGGGTGGTAATCCTCTTCAACGGTCTGTCCAACTATACCTAGAGCTTCTAGGATAATTTTACTCGGGTTGTCACTTACTACATTTAGATTACTAAAATAATTGCGTAAGAGGTTATTATCAAGTTCGCTCATAGGAACATTCTTTAGAATAACCGTCTCATAAGTCATAAACCCGTACTGCTGAAAAATATTTGCCAATTCACTCCTTCTGGCAAAGTCAGTAGTAGAGCCCCTTCTTACATAAAACGCCCCATTTTGTATCATCTGGTGGGGCTTGTGATGACTCTTAAAAACCGTTAGAACGGCTAGAGTCTTCCCTTCATACTCTATAAAGTCCAAGGACAATGGTATAGGCGGATCACAACGGTTATATATGATTTGTTGAACCTGTTCTTCCTTGTAAGCGAGCGGAGTTATTCCAAGTATATTCTTAGTCTTATCCTCCACCCCAAAAACTATATAACCTCTTCCGCCTCTTGAGTTTGCCATCGCTATAACATCTTTAGTCAGTTCCTTCTTTTCGCTTTCTGTGGATAAATTCAGTGTTGCCTTAAAGTCAAGCTTCGGCCCCTCTTCTCGCCTTAGCAGACGTTCTAGTTTATATTTATCCAAGATTACACCTCCAAAGAATGTTTACCTTCTCTTTCCAAGCTCATCAAATATATCATCAAAATTGATTCCTCTTTCAACCATCAACACGGATAAGTGATATATAAGATCGGAAATTTCATATATTACTTCGCCATTATCAGTATTTTTTGATGCAATAATAACTTCTGCTGCCTCTTCTCCAACTTTTTTAAGCATTTTATCAATACCTTTTTCAAACAGGTAGTTGGTATACGAACCTTCCTTAGGATTTATTTTTCTATCCACAATTACATTATATACTTCTTTAAGTATTTTTGACTTATCTGCGTATACACTCTTTTCATCAAATACTTTGTCGGAAGTTTCCTTAATGCCGTCTTTGCTAAGTTCTCTATAGAAACAGGAATAGTGTCCTGTATGACATGCAGCTTCAATTTGCTCGACCTTAACTAACAGGGTATCACCGTCGCAATCTAAGCTCATAGATTTAATGGTCTGGAAATGACCCGAAGTCTCGCCCTTTAGCCAAAGCTTGTTCCTGCTTCTGCTAAAATAGTGAACTTTACCTGTTTCCATGGATTTTATGAAAGCCTCTTCGTTCATATAAGCCATCATAAGAACTTCATTTGTCTTATAGTCCTGAGCTATAGCAGGAACCAAACCATTGCTATCAAATTTAATTTGTTTTAATAATTCTTTCATATCTTCTATCCCCCCATTTACATCCTTACTTCAATTCCTCTTTGTTTTAAATATCGTTTTAAATCCATTATTTCCATTTCTTTAAAGTGGAATAACGAAGCTGCAAGTATAGCATCCGCTTTCCCATCAACTAGAGCATCATAGAAATGTTCCATGGTTCCTGCACCACCTGAAGCTATTATAGGAATACCTACACTTTCAGAAACCTTTCGTGTCAACTCAATATCGTAACCGGCTTTTGTTCCATCACAATCCATGCTTGTGAGCAAAATCTCTCCAGCACCCATCTTTTCAGCTTCAACTGCCCATTCTATGACATCTTTTCCTGTATTAATCCTTCCGCCGTTTAAATAAACGTCCCAGCCAGAGTTATCATCACGTCTTTTTGCATCTATTGCAACTACAACACATTGGCTACCAAAACGCAATGCTGCTTCGGATATAAGCTCAGGTCTTTTTACAGCTGCAGAGTTCACGGAAATTTTATCCGCACCAGCCTTTAGTATCTGTCGAAAATCATCTACAGTTCTTATGCCTCCACCAACAGTGAAAGGAATAAATACCTGTTCTGCAACTCTGCTTACAACATCAAGCATAATATTTCTTGCATCGGAAGTTGCTGTAATATCTAAAAAAGTGAGCTCATCGGCACCGGCTTTATCGTAAAATGCTGCAATTTCTACTGGATCACCAGCATCTCTGATATTCACAAAATTTACTCCTTTTACAACCCTGCCATCATGTACATCAAGACATGGAATTATACGCTTTGTCAACATTCTAACCACTCCTTATTGTAACGACTCAACAACCTAGCTTATCGCCCTATCTCAATAGCCTGCCTCAAATCTACATCTCCAGTATATAAAGCTCTTCCCACTATTGCACCGGAAACACCGACTTGTTTAAGATTTTTTATATCTTCAATTTTTCCTACTCCACCAGAAGCTATTACATCAATATTTACTGCTTTAACCATTTCCTCCATAGCCTTTAGATTAGGACCATTCAACATTCCATCCCTAGCTATGTCGGTATAAATAATTGTCTTAGCTCCTAAACTCTCCATCTTCTTTGCAAAATCCACTGCCTTAAATTCGCTTGTCTTTTCCCAGCCTTCAATGGCTACCATACCGTCTTTTGCATCTATACCTATAACTACATTGTCTTCAAAGTTCTTAATTGCACATTTAACAAGCTCTGGATCTTTAACAGCTGAAGTTCCAAGAATTACCCTTTTTATACCTTTGCCCAGTACAGATTCAATCATTTTAATAGTACGAATGCCTCCACCTAGTTGAACAGGAATTCCTATCTTTGCAGCCATTTCGCTAATAACATCAAGATTTTGTCCTTTACCTGTCCTTGCACCATCTAAATCAACTACATGTAAGTATTCCGCTCCTAATTCCGCCCACCTAAGAGCCATCTCTACAGGATTGTCGGCATAAACTGTTTCCTTGTTAAATTCTCCTTGCGTAAGCCTTACGCATTTTCCGTCTCTTACATCCACCGCAGGATAAATAATCATTAACTAGCCCTCCTGAATATACTGTTGCTTTTCGATACCACTATTTTTAGTATCTATAATACTACAAATGCACGCTTGTTTGTGCCTCTCACCTTTAAGCTACGAAACATCATGCTAATACTTGTTTATCAAGTTTTGCTATCCTAACAAAATTTCTCAATATTTCAAGCCCTACTTCTCCGCTCTTTTCAGGATGAAACTGCGTTGCAAATACGTTCTCCTTTTGAACAGCAACAGAGAAAGTAATTCCGTAACTGCTATCTCCAATAACAATATCTTTATCGGGAGTATCTAAATAATAGGAGTGAACAAAATAAACATAGGGAGCTTTCGACAAATTGCTAAATAATGCTGGGTTACCTTTTGTTTTGAGCAGATTCCATCCCATATGAGGTACTTTTAAATCCATATTTCGTGGAAGTTGACGAATTGCTCCCTTTAAAATGTTCAATCCCTGAACATTTTCTCCACCCTCTTCACTGTACTCAAACAAAAGCTGCATACCTAAACATATACCTAGAAAAGGTTTGCCTCTTTCAATCACAGTATGTATAACATTTATCATGTCATGTCTTTTTAGGTTCTCCATGGCGTCGGCAAACGCACCTACTCCTGGTAATACCACCGCATCTGCACTTAATATGAAATCTCGGTCAGAAGATACCTCTGCATCACATCCAATAAAATGTAATGCCTTTTCCACACTCCCTAAATTTCCCACTTCATAATCTATAATAGCTATCAAATACATTCACTCCAAACTAAAAAACAACTAGACCATCGGTCCTTTGAAAAAGTCGATTTACACTTTTCGTACTGCTAATAATGTTCATCTGTTTGAAAGCTTTTAAGCTTTCATGATGGGATTTGTGGCATAAATAATGAATAGGTTATTATCTTAAATAGCCTATACCAACTTTTTACCTGTCAAACGCTCGTACGCTTCTATATACTTAAGCTCAGTATTTCTTATTACATCCTCTGGTAATTCAGGTGCCGGTGGTTTCTTGTCCCAAGTGATGGATTCAAGATATTCTCTAAGGAATTGTTTGTCAAAACTCTTTTGAGGACGTCCTGGCTCATACTCTTTCATGTCCCAGAACCTTGATGAATCTGGAGTGAACACTTCATCAGCAACTATAAGTTTGCCATCGGCAAAACCAAATTCAAACTTAGTATCAGCAAGAATAATTCCTTTACTTTCTGCGTATTTACTTGCTTTATTGTACAAAGCAATACTTTTCTCTTTAAGTTGATTTGCAAGATCGCTACCTATTACATCACAGAGTTCTTCAAAACTAACATTTTGGTCATGTCCTTCCGACGCTTTCGTTGATGGTGTAAAAATAGGTTCAGGTAGTTTGTCACCCTGCTTCAAACCTTCTGGAAGCTTTATACCGCATATGCTTCCTGTCTCTTTATAATCTTTTAGACCGGACCCCTCAAGATATCCTCTAACTATGCACTCGGCCTCCACCATCTTTATCTTCTTAACTAACATTGATCTGCCCTGAAGTTCTTCCTTGAACTGTGACAAGCCTTCGGGATATTGACTTACATCGGTAGTAATAACGTGGTTGTCAATAATGTCCTTTGAGTAATCAAACCAGAACTCCGAAATGCTGTTGAGTACCTTACCCTTATTAGGTATAAGATTTGGAAAAACCACATCAAAAGCTGAAATCCTGTCGGTAACTACGATAAGTAGCTTATCGCCTAAATCATAGACATTTCTCACTTTACCCTTAATATGCAGTGGTAATTTAATAAAATCTGTATCATTTATTAACATAGCTCTTTTACACTCCTACTAATAAAATTTATTATAAAGAGCCTTTTGTAGACATTACACCTTCAATTCTGTCGTCAATCATTACAGCTTGATCCAATGCCCTCCCAAAGGCTTTAAAAATAGCTTCAATTATATGATGCGTATTGTATCCATGTAACAACTTGATATGTAAATTCATATCTGCATTGAAAGCAACTGCTCTAAAAAACTCTTCCACCAGTTCCGTTTCCATAGTACCAAGCTTTTGGGCTGGTAGAGATGCATCAAAAACCAGAAAAGGTCTTCCGCTTAAGTCCATGGCTACTAATGCTAAAGTTTCATCCATAGGAACAAAGCAAGAACCATATCGCTTAATGGATTTCTTATCTCCTAAAGCTTCTTTTATGGCTTGCCCCAATACAATACCCACATCCTCAACTGTGTGGTGTGCATCAACATGAATGTCACCTTTTGCACTAACTTCCAACTCAAACAAACCATGTCTTGTAAACAGATCAAGCATGTGATCTAAGAAGCCCACTCCGGTATCAATATTGCTCTTGCCGGAACCGTCCAGCTTTAAACTAAGGTTAATATCTGTTTCACCAGTTTTTCTACTGATTTGAGATTTTCTATCCATTGAATAGCTGCCTCCATACACATCTTTATAAATATTTTTTATTATAACAGAACAAGGCTTTTAATTCCACTAAGTTAAATAAAATTTCTTGAGGTATATTTTAATAAATATGATGAATTAAATATAACCCTTTCTTATGCCTGCCTAATAATACTCTTTAGTTCTTCAAGCAAAATATCATTCTGTTCTTTAGTTCCAACACTTATTCTTATATACTTGCTAAGAACGGGGTCACTATAACTTCTTACAAGTATTCCTCGTCTTTCAAGTTCCTTAGCTACTTCATTTGCATTGGGCAACTTTACTAGGATATAATTAGCACCTGATGGATAAATACGCACTCCATCAAACTTTTCAAGTTCCCTCGATAAATACGCCCTTTGCTCAGTCAGATATTTTATCTGGCTTTCTATTTCTCCCCTTGCCTCAAAAACTAGTTGGGCAACCAGTTGGGATAGAGAGCTTATATTATAAGGCGGCTTAACCTTGCTAAGCTCTTCTGCCATAGCCTTGTTGCTTAGTGAGTAACCGCAGCGAATCCCTGCAAGACCATATGCTTTTGACAGCGTACGAAGCACTATTAGGTTTTCAAACCTTGGTAAAAGCGAGGCTGCCGATTCATCTGCAAATTCCGCATATGCCTCATCAACAGCTATCACTGTTTTTGGACAATTAATGCAAATCTTCTCAATACATCTTAGTGAAAGTAGATTCCCTGTAGGATTGTTTGGAGTACAAAGAATAACCAGCTTTGCCTCTTCATTTATAGCTGTTTGTATAAACTCCTCTATCTCATACTCAAAATTGTTTTCCTCTTTCAACTCTACCTCAACAGCGGTACCGCCGCCTATTATAGTATCAATTTTATACATACCGAAAGAAGGTGCCGGGCAAACCACCCTATCCCCTTTACCTACAAAAGTATTAATCAGAACCTGTATCAGTTGATCCGAACCTGTTCCAACTACGATACCCTCCATGTCAACTCCCCAGTGAGCCGACAGTGTCTTTCTAAGCTCAATAGACTCGGTATCGGGATACAAATTTAACCCCGGACCCTCCATTATTATATCTGCTAGCTTCTTTCTTACGCTCATTGGTAAATCAAACGGACTCTCATTTGCATCAAGTTTTACTCTATAATTCGCCTGATTTGTAGTATAGGGCATAAACCCCTTAAGTTCAGGTCTTATTAATTTATTTATCATTTAAGCTCCCCTCTTTCCTAAACAAAACGCAAAACAGCTTTTGTTTTTATTGTGACTTGTCGAAAAACTACTCAAACCTCACCCTAATTGCATTAGCATGTGCTTTAAGCCCTTCAGCCTCAGCAAACATTATAACATCGTCTTTTACCTTCTCTAAAGCCTTTTTTGAATAAGATATAAGGCTGGATTTTTTCATAAATTCAGAAATATTAAGTGGTGAGAAAAACCTTGCCGTTCCACTTGTAGGCAATACATGATTTGGTCCTGCATAATAGTCACCTAAAGGCTCCGAGGAGTAATTTCCCAGGAAAATAGCTCCTGCATTTTTTATATAGCTGATAAGTCCAAAGGGCTCGTTTACGCAAAGTTCGAGATGCTCGGGAGCAATCTTATTTACAACATCTATTGCACTGTCAATAGAGTCAACCAATATAATTGCACCAAAGTCCCTCAAAGACTTCTCTGCCATTTCCTTTCTCGGCAACTGATTAAGTTGAGTCTCCAATTCACGTTTGACTTCTCCGGTTAACTTTTCCGAAGTGGTTACTAATACTGAGGATGCAATTGCATCGTGTTCTGCCTGAGAAAGCATATCTGCAGCTACAAATCTCGGATTTGCTGTTTCATCGGCAACAACCATTATTTCACTTGGTCCCGCAATCATATCTATGTCACAATACCCATAGACCATCCTCTTTGCCATTGCCACATATATATTGCCCGGTCCTACAACTTTATCAACCTTAGGTATGGTTTGTGTACCAAAGGCTAAGGCAGCCACAGCCTGTGCACCACCAATCCTATAAATCTCGTTTACTCCTGCTTCATTAGCTGCCACAAGTATAGCAGGATTAATTCCGTTAGCCCCTCCCGGTGGTGTAACCATTACAATTCTTTTCACACCGGCAACCATAGCTGGAACAGCATTCATCAGAACTGATGAAGGGTAGGCTGCCGTACCTCCCGGTGAATATATTCCTACGATTTCAATGGGATTATATAACTGACCTAATATAACACCGTCTTCACTTGTTGTAAACCATGACTTTTCTAACTGTTTCTCATGGAATTGAGCTATGTTATCTCTAGCCCTTTTAATCACTTCTATGAGCTCCTTGTCGACCTTTTTATAAGCTTCTTCTATCTCCGTGTGCGACACCATCAAATCTTCAGAGCGAAGTTCCGTCTTGTCAAACATGGCAGTATACTCAAATACAGCCGTATCTCCATTCATCTTAACATTATTTACTATATCTGAAACCCTGTCTTGAATATCCCCGTATTCAATCTGGCTTCTTGAGGTCAGCTTGTTAAAAATATCGCTGTCTTTATTTGATCGCAAGTCTATAAACTGTATCATTGCTTAATTCACCTCTTTTCAATTTCTTTTCTAATTCCGTCTACTATATTGTTTATCCGTTCACTTTCCATCTTCATACTCACTCTGTTAACAACCATCCTTGCACTAATGTCCGCAATATGATCTAAAACTACCAAACCGTTTTCTTTAAGAGTCCTTCCGCTTTCTACTAAGTCAACTATCACTTCCGACAATCCGACTAGTGGAGCAAGCTCTACTGAACCGTTTAGCTTGATTACCTCAATAGACTCTCTTCTTTTATGTTCAAAGTATTCCCTTGCAATTCGTGGATATTTTGTTGCCACCCTCTTATTATTGAATTGATCGAGCTTCCCTTGAAGCTCAGCTGGACCTGCCACTACCATTCTGCACGCAGCAAATCCCAAGTTCAACACCTCATAAAGATGTCTTCCCTCTTCTAAAAGAGTATCCTTACCCACAATTCCTAAATCCGCAGCACCGTATTCAACATAAGTAGGCACATCACTTGGTTTTGCAAGAAAAAACTTGATCTTATTTTTTTCATCGGTTAAAATCAGCTTTCTTGATGAACCTTTAAGTTCAGTACAATCTAATCCTATAGCTTCAAAAAGCTCCACCGAAAGCTCTGTAAGCCTTCCTTTTGATAATGCAATAGTTAAATACCTCATTTTATTACCTCCCTAACAGCTCATCTATAGTCACCGTTGAAGTTTCGTTCTTTTCTATATTGTGCACTTCAATGCACTGTTCATCTACAATATTGATTATTCCACCTATTCCCTTAGTGATTGCATATTGCTTCAAATCAACCATTTCGCTTCTTGTAACATCAAGTTCAACCACAAGCCCTTGTTCTCTTAAAGCTTCGCAAACTTTAAATGCTATCATTCTTCCTTCATCCTTGTAAGAAATAAGACTATCTATAGAAGGCTTTTCTGATTCAATCTTCTGTCGTTCAAGAGCTATCATTATCATATTTATACCTAATGAAAAACCGGTAGCCGGACTGACCTTGCCAAACTTTTCAACCAATTTGTCATATCTACCACCGCTTAAAATAGGGAAGCCAGCGCCATAAGTAAAGCCTCTGAAAATTATACCGGTATAATAGTTTAAATTCTGAACCATCCCAAGATCTATTGATACATATTTGCTAAGTCCGTAATCATCAAGTATTCTAAGGACCCTTCGTAAGTTTTCCAAAGCATTAATTGACTTTTTATTAAGAGAATATTTCTCAACAGAGTCAATGACATCCAAAGAACCAAAAAGTCTTGGAAGGCTCAACACAAGCTCCTTTAAATCTTCTCTAATATTATGTGTTTTTACCAGTTCTTCAACAGCAAGATAATCTTTCCTGTCAATAAGGACTCTCATTTGCTCGGTTTCTTCCGCAGAAAGACCCGTCTCTTCCATCAAGCCTTTAAAGAAATCCACTTGACCTATATCTATCTGAAAGTTTTCCAACCCAGACACTTTTACAGCCTTTATTGCAGTAGCAATTATCTCAGCATCTGCCTCGGGTGAATTTATTCCCAACAACTCCACGCCAGCTTGGGTAAATTCCTTTTGCTTTCCACCACCTAACTCTTTATAGTTGAAGGTGTTCCCAATATAAGAGAATCTCAATTGGTGGCTTACATCTTTAAATTTGGTAGCTGCGAGTCTTGCGATAGGTATGGTTATCTCTGGCCTTAAAACCAGTATGCGTCCCTGCTGATCGAAAAATTTAAACATAGTTTCCTGTGCAGTAATCCCGTCTTCTGCAAGAAAGGCATCATAAAACTCAACAATAGGAGTCTCAACTTCATAAAAACCCGAACTTCTAAATACCTTTCTTATCTTATCTTCAAGATTTCTTTTGAAAAAGCACTCATTTGCAAGTATATCCTGAACACCTTCAGGGGTATATATTTTCCACTTAGTCAATTTACGCACCTCACTTTAATACTTTATCACGCTAAAGTTATAAATTAATGAATTACGACCATTATAGTATAACCTTATTCCTTTGTCAATAAAAACTTTAACATAACAATAAGCCCACCGAAAACCAGTGGGCTTATTGCTATGTTACATATATAGAACAGACCGTTGGCAAGCACGGGCTAGTTCCCATTAATAACTAGATTTGTCCTAAAAGCAACTTTCTCATAAATGCAAAATCTATTGAATCAACTTCCCCGTTACCATCCATATCAGCTGCCTTTTCCCAAAAAGCATAATCAGGAGTCCTAAATCCTAATAAATATAGTCTCAATGAACCGAAATCAAGGGAATCAAAAACTTTATCTCCATTAATATCTCCTTTAACAACATTGGAAGAAGACGGCGTTGGCGTATTAACCGATGGTGTTGGCGTCTTTGCTGGTGTAGGAGTCTTAACAGGTGTAACATTAGGTGTATTGTAATATTCACCTAGTGAAATACCATTTTTACCAAGCGGAACTTGGTGATCAAGTCCAATATATTTTCCTCCCGATGTCTTCCACAATGATTTTTCAAACAATCCGTATTTCTCTTCGTCCCATGTTGACCAATCATTTCCAAGCAATCCACCGGTATCACCGGAATTTGGGTTTATACACCAGAATGTATGGTGAATACGATTTTCTATCATGTAATCCCTAAGCAATACCATCCACTTTTGATTTTTTCCACCATCCATATGACCTCCCCACTCACCAATTAAGAGTGGAGCAATATTTTGGTCATTTATATATGCCCATGTATCGTACCAATAATCATCCAACAAGGTCTGAGTTGTAAAGTCCTTATCGAACCATGTTTGGTTATAAACTGAAGGTCCATAATCATGTGGTGAATATACTATTTGGCTATTTAGTGAACCTAAATCAATTGGATAATCTTTTACACCTCTAAGATTGCCTCCCCACCATGCACCATACCAAGGAGCATCATCACCAGTTGCTCCCCAAACATCTGGGGTATCATAGGTATAACCTTTTTCAGTTTTAGGGTATTGCTCAACACCCTCAATAACTATCAACATATTAGGATTTACATCAAGTATTGCCTTAGCACAAATTTCCGCAGCATATTTCCAGTTGTTTTCATCCTTAGAATCATCCCATTTTGCAATATCTGAAGGACATTTATTTCCTGTATAACCACGCTTTCCATGAGGTTCATTTTTTAAATCCATTGCAATAATAGTGTCATCATTTTTATATTTGTCTGTCAGCCACACTAATGTATCTATCCACATCTTAGTAGTAACAACACCCGCTGTTTCCGTATCTGCACCATACCACAATTCGTACATATGTCCCGAATTATGGGCATGAGGGCTATGTATATCAATCATTACCTTTATCCCAAGTTCTTTGCAGTATCCCATAATAATGTCGAATATTTCCATGCTGTTCTTAGGACCATCGGTCTCAGGATCATAAAAGTCAGGATTCAAAACCATATAAGGTGGATCATTAGCTGCCGTAACACTTGAAACCTTATTAGGTTTACCTGTCATCCAACTGTAGAGAAGCTCTGTAGATATAGGAACCCTTAATAGTCCTATTCCTCTATCTGCCACACTAGATAGTATCTCCTTAACATCATACCACGAACCATGAAAAACGTTCTCGCTACAGTTAAATCCAAACCAGTTTGCACCAGTAAGCCAAACTTCATTGCCATACATATCGTAGATTTTGTTTCCTTTACAATGCAACCAGTCGTCATTGTTGGTATCCACTGCTTGTACTTTCACTCCACTGTTTGTTGATAAACAACACATGGTAGTAAGCATTAGTGCTGCAGCAAATGCAACAATTCTTTTACCCATTTTCATAAAATCTCTCCCCTTCAAAATTTTGTACTTCATATATTAAACTTAATAAAGTTAAAATCATATGATAACAATCAAAACATATTCATTTTCATCAAAAAACAAAGTAAAATGCATATTTTTTATAGCATCTCTTATATATTAATTCGAGCAATTATTAGTTCTTAGGGGGCGTTAAATAATATAAAGATAAAATTTTCTTGTGATGTTAAGAATAAAACATTTTTAAGAACTCAAAAACTCTTCTACTAATATTTTATTAAACATTTGCACTTAAATCAACATTAAAAATTTTTAAAGAAACAAAACTTGATTTTTTCCATAAATACTAAAGCTATTGAAAACAGCTCTAGTCCAATAAATCATTACTATTACCAATCCCGAAAAAACCTTTAAAAGATTTTATTATTGTACTCATGCAATACCCAGACAATACAAAAAATGCAGGCATTATAAAATATCTATATCTTGTTTGAATTTCAACAAATAGATAAACGGCGAAGTTTGCCGATATGAGCATCATTAATATAAGCAAATTCATATCTTCTTTTTTACTTTTTATAGCCATAAATGTAGTCAGGCACACACAAAACAATAATGCAGCATACTGAATTTTTTCAAGCTCTAGAATATAATTCATCTGCTTTGTTGTTAATTTCGTGCCAGGAGATATAAACCCGATGGTGCTGTCCTCATGCGTCCACATAATATTAAATTTTCTTATCATCAATTTAATTAATTCTGACCTATCACTCAATCTCTCACGAATTACATCTTTTTCAGCACGGTATAACTCTTCTCCCACAGGATATTCGTTGAGAATTTTTACATCTTCATTAGAGTATCCCCCATTTGTGGAGGGATTTAAGCCAAGTACAAACTTCCAGTATACATTACGGTTTCCAAAACTATAGTCGGTGATATCCATCGATTTTAATGAGTAGCTAAACAATTGAATAACTAAATTGAAAGCCAATATAAAAACTCCAATTTTAGAAAGCACCCAAATTAGGTCTGAAGAAGATAGACTACTGCTTTTACTAAACATACCTTTTTTCTTTGACACATTTAAAACATGATATAAAACTATTACTCCTGCAATAATATATAGTGCGAAGCTGCCTTCAGGTCTCATTATATGCCCGATTGCTATGGAAATTCCCGAAATCAAATAGTAAAACCATCCGCTTTTGTATACAATTAATAAAATACCTAGATAAATAAAAAATGCAGACACTATTTGGTTGGTAAGTAGTGAGTTAAATATAATGGACTGAATATATATTGCATAAAGAAAGCTTGCAATTCGTCCAGCTTTTTCATTAAAAATTTTTGCAGCCATTAAATATATCAATACTGCAATACCACTAGAGAAGATTACGTTAAAAACTTTAACCACTAAAATATTACTTCCAAATATAGAATATAAAAAAGAGCAAAATACCGAGAACCCCAATTGATACACCCAAACATTAAAGTAATCAATCCCCTTTACCACAGAGTATTGACCTTCCAAAATCAGATTTGCGGCATAATTTTGTATGCTGAAATCGGATACCGGCTGGGTGTTTACCGTGAATATCCAAATCAATCTCACTGTAATGGATAGCACTACTAATCCTGCAAGAAACGTCCATCTTCGCTTGATTTTATATATTAAGTAGGAAAAAAATAATACTATGACCAAATATATCGCTGCATATTTATATAAGCTACGGTCTATCCTTTTGATATTTACGACGGTTAGCGAAAAGAAGATAAGACCGAACAATAGGAAAAACAATATTTTAATTTTTCTGGTTAAACTCGCTAAAATCTCGAACACTCTCCACCTCATTTATATTTAATTAAATTCATAGCTGCCTCTCCATTTAATAGAATCACCTTTTTCAATTATTTTATCAATTCCATTTACCAGATTAAAATATGTTTTGCCATAATTCTGAGTAAATATTGTAGGAAGGTCGTCGGATAAATTTTCAAAATTCCCTAGACCAAAACCTGTGTCAAGCGACACAACCATACTAGATACACCTTTTTTTGAAAAAAGTTTAAAACAACTAGCTATATTATCTTTTTTGTAGGTTCCTGAGTCCGAATACTCCCTACACTGGGCTAAAACACCGTTGCCATATTCTATACTTTCAAATTCTCCATTCTGTGCCTGAAGCCCATAGTATCTTTGTAACAAAACCTTTTCTAATGCTGTGGAGGTCACTTCAACCTTCACTTCATTAGGTGTAATATCGTACTTTACTTCCTCTTTAAGAACATTTCTCTTTATTTTCTTTGTATTGTATGCCTGTATATAATTGGTTACACTTATTTGCACTCCATCACAATAATACACCTTTTTGTCCGACAATTCTTCATTACCTATTCTAATAGAAAAATTTTCTGTATTTGCCGTCGGTATCTCTTTCCCATCAACACTATCACCATGCCATCCGCCAGTAAAACTAGGTTCCCCTCCATCATCACATTCTAAAGACTTAACTGTATAAGGACCTATCCAATCGGTACATGATGTCATAAAATTAGTAGCTCTTTTTGTGCCCCAAGGCATTACATTATCGGTATAATTACTGTTTAAATATATTGCTTTTATACTTATCAACTTATTCACTCCGCATTTCCCAATTACCAGATGCATATCGGTATTTTTCAGATATCTATAAGAAATAAACACATCACTGCCTATCCTGTATACTGTCATAGTATAACGCTTTGGCACAATACTCCTTTGCTCAAACAATAGAATAAGAATTATCCCCAAAAGTATTGCAAATATTCTCATATATCTGCCTTTACTTAAAGCCATTAAATAAATTCCTCCAAATTTCAACTACTTTCCAAAACCACTACATTTTTATTCTACTATAACAATTTTGCCCATTCAAGATGCATAGTATTATACAAAAAAAGAGCTGAACACAAGCAGTTCATTATTTGACTACTTGTGCTCAACTCCTTTTCTCAAATATCGACTATCTAATTTCTATTTCATAGCCTTTACTATTTATTTTGAAATCACTTGACGTGCCTGTAATAAACCCTTGCAGATATTTTGCCTTGCTAATTATATCTTTGAAGTTTTCCATGTCGAGATCGTCACTAAATTCAATGCTTTCACCCGCTTTAATCTCTAAATCCATAATCATCATTATAAACATCTTATCCATCGACCATGTGTACAGGATTTCTTTTTTCTCATCCAATAGTTTGAAATCAAACTTCTGTCCCGATGTTTGTATTGTTACTTTCTTATCGGTATTGTTTGTGATTTTAAGCTTCATCTTAAATGCTTTATCGCTCTTTTCATAGCTAGGCTCTACAACTACTTTCTTTTCTATATCCTCAATAATTGCATCTTTAATAGCTTCCAAATTACCTAACAGTTTTTCCAAAACAACTATAGCTTCAGCCCTTGTTGTAATTCCTTTAGGGTCAAATAAATTGTTTTCCTTGCCCCTGATAAATCCAAGCTTTGTTGCCTTCTTGACTGCTTTTTTATACTTTTTATCGATTTTTTTGTCGTCAGTGTAGTCGGTGAACTCCTCTAATTCATCAATTACTATATTAAGCTTGTAATTATATCCATTAATTATGTAGTTAACCATCTCTTCACGTGTTATTTGAGCCTCAGGTCTGAATTTACCCCTGTCATCAATAATGTTCAATGTTGCAAGGTCATACAATTGAGTTGCAAACCAGTCATCATTCTTTACATCATCAAAAAACTCATTAATGTCAGGTGCTTTAATATAGTTTATTTCGATACCAAGAGTCTTATACAGTGCCGCTATGAACTCAGACCTCTTCATCTTTTCATTGGGCAAAAACTTACCATTACCAACGCCCTTAATCAAAGCCTTACTGGACATTTTAATAATTACATCCTTTGCCCAGTGATTTGAGATATCTGTAAACTCCACCTTTTCACCGGTTTTTGATTCTTTTTCAACCTTTGCTCCTACCACAGACATATTGCTAGCTAAAATCACCATCGCCATAAAAACTAATAATAACCTTTTCATAAATACCCCTCCGAACATTTATTCTTTACCCTTTTTAGAGTTCTTAACGTTTATACTAATTTGACGCAACACTTTAATATTTTGTTCCAATCTTTTTTTGAATAATCAAAAATTCTGTGGCATTATTAGAATACCCCCTAAATCCAATATGGGTTTAGGGGGTAAACAAAAGTTTCTATCCTATTTTTGATAAGTTTGCAAAGGCAGCCATCAATCGCTTCATACCCGATCCTTTAAAGTGAATCTCCAGCATAAAATCATCTTTTTCCTTTTCAATCTTCGTTATAATACCTGAGCCAAATTTCTTGTGTTCAACCTGATCTCCTACATTGAAGTTTGAAGCTATTGCCTTAGGCTTACTGACGTCAGTAAAGGTCGCAGTTCTAAAGCTAGAGGTAGCACTCCGATTTCCTGTGCCTACACTAATCATATTTTTGCTTGTAGCAACTTTTGAAGTCATAGGCTTCTTCTTTTCATTACCCTCTATTAATTCAGGTGGAATTTCTTTAAGAAATCTCGACATCTTATTATATGTAGTATTACCAAACAACGTCCTGGTAAATGTATTTGTCAAATATAGGTTCTGTTTTGCTCTGGTGATACCAACATAGCACAGCCTGCGTTCTTCTTCTAGCTCACTTTCATCGGCCATTGACCGATAGCCCGGGAAAACACCTTCTTCCATTCCCACCATAAATACAACGGGGAACTCAAGTCCTTTTGCACTGTGCAGAGTCATAAGCACTACATAATCGCTGTCCTCGTCCATATTGTCAATATCAGCAACAAGTGACACATTAGCAAGAAAATCCTCAAGCCCTTGCCCCTCATTCTTTTGCTCAAACTCTAAGGCAACGGATAATAATTCCTTTATATTTTCAATTCTTGCCTGAGCCTCAAGAGTCTCCTCTTCCTCATAGCTTTTCTGTATACCTGACTGTTCAATAACTTCCTGCATCAATTCTGACACCCTCATTGCTTCCTTTAAAACACGTAGCCTTGATATCATAGCCACAAAACCTTCAAGCTTTGCTGCCGCCCTACCTAGCTCAGGTATTTCCGAAGCGGAAGATATAATCGCAAAAATACTTACACCCTTACTATTGGCAATACGTTCCGCCGTTTCTATAGTAGTTGCACCTATACCTCTTTTAGGCTCATTTATACATCTCTTAAGACTTATATTATCGGCAGGATTCTGAATCAAACGCAGGTATGCCAAAATATCCTTAATTTCTTTGCGGTCATAGAACTTCAAGCCTCCGAATATTTTATAGGTAATTCCTTCCTTCATAAGCATTTCTTCCACTACACGGGACATTGCATTTATTCTGTACAAAATAGCAAAATCCTTATACTGCATGTCCTTCGCAGTACTGAGCCTCTTTATTTCACTTGCGATGAAATATGCCTCTTCATGCTCATTTGCACATTGACAATGTTTGAGCTTGTCCCCACCTTTGTTTTCAGTCCAAAGGCTCTTGTTTTTTCTACCAAAGTTATTCTTAATGACGTGGTTTGCTGCATCAAGAATGGTCTGTGTTGATCTGTAGTTCTGTTCGAGTTTAATAGTTGTACAGTCCTTAAACTCCTTTTCAAAATCCAAAATATTGCGTATGTTTGCACCTCTCCATCCGTAAATGGACTGGTCATCATCACCAACAACACATAGGTTCCTGCTCCTTTGTGAAAGCATGCTTACAAGCGAATACTGAGCAGTATTAGTATCTTGATATTCATCCACAAGTATGTATTTGAATTTTCGCTGATAATAGTCTAATACCTCGGGATTACTAGAAAAAAGCTTAATAGTCAACATTATTATATCGTCAAAATCTAAAGCATTGTTTTGCTTTAGATTCTTTTGATACAATTGGTAAATTTTTGCCACCTTAGACATTCTATAATCTGCTGCATATACCTTAGCAAAAGTATCAGGGTCAATAAGTTCATCCTTAGCCCTACCTATATCTCCAAGTACAGATTTTGGGGCAAAATTCTTTTCATTTAGGTTTAGTTCTTTTAAACAGTCTTTTACAACTGTCTGCTGGTCTGTGTAATCAAATATAACAAAGCTTCTGTCATAATCAATCTTTTCAATATCTCTTCTCAATATTCTTACACACATTGAATGGAAAGTACTCACCCAAATACTATCACTCACATTTTCTATTAAACGCTCAATTCTTTCACGCATCTCTCTAGCTGCCTTATTGGTAAAGGTTATTGCCAATATACTTGATGGATAAACTCCTTTTTCCTGAATAAGATAAGCGATCCTATTTGTGAGAACTGTAGTCTTTCCACTTCCTGCACCTGCTAATATCAATAGCGGTCCATCCACATGCAATACCGCTTTCTGCTGTTCATTGTTAAGGCCTTTCAATAAATCCATAGTACAAACCTCTCTTAACTTTGCTCGTAGTTTCTATAATAATAAATGCTGGGATCTTGATCCCAGCATTTATTATTATAATCAAAATGCATTCATATTACAAATATATATTTGTTATCAATCTATTAGATATCTGGCTCAATTAAGCCATAATTTCCATCCTTCCTTCGATAAACTACATTTGCCTCCATTGTATCGGAATTCGAAAACATGAAAAACTCATGTCCTAGCATATTCATTTGTAAAATTGCTTCCTCAATAGTCATAGGCTTTATCGGAAACTTTTTAGAGCGAACAACTTTAAATTCTTCTTCATCCTCATGGTCTTCAAAACTAACATTATCAAATTTCAAACCACTTTCATGGTATCTCTTTGAAATTTTAGTCTTATTTCTTCTTATTTGACCTTCGAGACTATCCACAACTTTGTCAATTGAAGCGTACATATCTTCATTTTCTTCTTCTGCTCTAAGAAGTCCACCTTTAAAACGTATTGTCACTTCAACTATTTGTCGGTTCTTTTGTACACTCATAGTTATATGTGCTTCAGTATCAGGTTCGAAAAACTTTTCGAGCTTTCCAACTTTTTTGATTGCCTTCTCCTTTAAAGCTTCAGTCACATTGATGTTCTTTCCGGCAACTATAAATTTCATATAAGCCACAGCTCCTTTCTGTCTGTAACAAGCATATACATTGTAAATTTGTATGCTTGTCTAAAAAATACTTCATTATATTCTTACCCCAATAAACACTAATTTAACAATTCAAACTCAATTAAATTCACACCTCCATAGTTTTTATACTTCTTGAACCGGTTGATGTAATATGAAAAATTAAAAGGGTAAAAATACTAGTAAGATTAATAATTCGACACCTCTGTGACAAATCCTTCTTAATTATCTATCAATATTGAAAATTTAAGCAATAAATTTTCCACACATTTCCCACATTTATTTCACAAAACATGTGTTTTGTGCATATAAAACCTGTGGATAATGTGGACAATTCTGTGAATAACTCATTTTAGCTTATTTCGCATGTGGATAACTCTATTATTTCTAATTCATATATTGATGTTTTATGTATACCAACTTTTTCTACTGTTTTTGTAGTATAAATTTTGACCTTTTGGGAAATACTTATTAATTTATGGATGAGAGTGCTTTTATTTCCATTTATGATTATGGTATTTGTTTTTTTGATTAACATTTTATGGTTTTTAACTGATTATGTCAAATTATATCCGTATTGTACTCATGTTTATTAAATAAAAAAACTTACTAATAGTGGTAGGGTAATTTTGGTGCCTATTAGAAAGTTACAGCTTCTAATACTCAAGTTAAGAAATTGCCTTGTTTGTCAATAAAGCAGGTTTGTACTTTAATTGGCTTTTTTCTGCTTTAGTCTTGTTACAAAATAAATGTAGGAATTTACGCAAATGAGAGGTTTGTAAATTCCTACACTTATTAAACAAAGATGTATTGCGTTAAAAGCTTGATTTATAAGGCTTTTATGTTTTAATCTAATTTTTTTATTTTTTTTTTTTTAAACACTAAAGTATTTTTTGAATTTGTTCGATAAAGTACTTGAACAATTTAAAATTACTCCCCTAATATCCCGTAACATTCACCCGTCTAAAATGGAATGTCACGGGGCTTTTTTTGTCCAAAATCAAATGTACTAGTTATAATATTGAAAGAATTATTTAAGTTTTTGCTATTTACGATATCATTAAAATATCCTTATTATATTGCTGCTTCTCCTTCTTCTCCTGTTCGAATTCTTATAACACGCTCTACATCATATACAAATATCTTGCCTTCTCCCTTGTCACCTCCAGTTCTTGCACTAGAAATAATAAGGTCCAATATTCTATCTACATCACTATCCTTCACTACTACATCCACTGAAATCTTTGGCAAAAGATCTAGTTCATACTTTTCCCCTCTCCATATCTGCTGAATTCCCCCTTGCTGCCCTCTACCCTCTATTTCTGTCACCATGATTCCATTGCAATTAGCTTTTTTCAGATCACTTTTTACTTTATCAAATACCTCTGGTTTAATGACTGCCTTGATATGCTTCATTTACAACACCTTCCTTAATTTTTATTTTCTTTTTAGAGCTATCGCTCACAAATGCTGCATAGCCAGGCTTTCGAGATAAAAATTCCGGATATGCGATATTTCCGTGTTCTCCAATATCCAACCCAGTAATTTCCTCTTCAAGGGTCACCCTTATACCAAGAGTCTTTTTAAGTAAAATCCAGACAAAGAGCGAGGTAGGAAGAACAAAGGCAGCAACCACTACAATACCAATCAATTGCGATCCTAGCAAGGATAAATCTCCTCCTAGAAACAATCCGTTAGAAGATGAAAGGGTAGTAACTCCCTCTTTTGCAAAGAACCCCACACACAGAGTACCAAAGATTCCATTAACAAGGTGAACGGAGGTAGCACCTACAGGATCATCGAGTTTGAGTCCGTCAAACATTACCACTGCAAATACTACAATAACACCTGCGATCGCACCTATAATCAAAGCACTCAAAACACTTACATAAGCACATCCGGCTGTAATTGCAACTAATCCTGCAAGACATCCGTTTATGGTCATACCAAGATCCGGTTTGCCTAGGAAAGCCCACGAAACAAAGGTAGATGTTAGGACTGCTGCAATAGCAGATGTATTTGTAGTCATAAAAATGTGTGCAACATCTGTTGGATTTTCCATAGACATTGTAGAACCAGGGTTAAAGCCAAACCAACCTAACCAAAGGATAAACAACCCGATAGTTGCAAGGGATATATTGTGCCCCGGGATAGGATGTGTTTTACCTTCATTATCATATTTCCCAAACCTAGGTCCTAAAACTATAACACCTGCTAGTGCTGCCCAACCACCTACCGAATGAACAACGGTTGAGCCGGCGAAATCCATAAAACCCAATTGAGAAAGGAAGCCTCCTCCCCAAATCCAATGACCTACAATAGGGTAAATAAATAGAGTAAGCATAAAGGAAAAAAGAATAAACGAAATGTATTTAACCCTTTCGGCTACTGCACCGGATACAATTGTTGCCGCAGTACCACAAAACACCAATTGGAAAACAAATTTCGCCCAAAACGGAACATTGGCACTTAATGTGTATACACTTTCATCAATATCCCCTAAAATAAACAAGCCTTTTGTACCTATAATGGGATTATCTCCTCCAAACATAAGACCCCAACCTAATAAAAGAAATCCTAAAGATGAAACCGCAAACACAATAAAGTTCTTAGATAAAATGTTTACGCAGTTTTTTGACCGTGCAAATCCTGCTTCTACTGTTGCGAAACCAAGATTCATAAAAAACACAAGCATCGCTGCAAGAAGCACCCACAAAGTATTAATTGCCATTTCAATGTTCATAAAAAAACCTCCTTAAATAAATTAAGCGCTATACACCCTTTTTAAGTGCATAACGCCATTGTTAATATAACTATCCTCAGATTATTAAATTAGTTTAGTCCCTTTTAGAGCCTCAATAAGCTTTATAAATTATAGGTCAAATTAATTGCTTTAGCTATTTCCTTCATTTTGATTCCTCGGTTCATACTCTGTTTTTGAATCATCTTGAAGGCCTCTTCTTCTGTAAGATTCAAATGTTTCATCAAATGACCTTTTGCCTGCTCAACTACTTTCCTTGCCTCGATAGTTTCCTTAAGATCCTCTATTTTTTTCTCTAACGCCAATACTTTTTTTCTGTTTTTTATCACAAGGTCAACAGTATTAAGAAATGTTTCCTTATGCAAGGGTTTTGCAACAACTACAAGGTCATATTCAGTCTTTAGGTACTCAAGGGAGCCTTTTTGCTCATTACTTGCAATAAGAATTACGTCACACAATTTATCTTCAATTGCAATTTTAGCAACCTCGATAATGTTTTGCGGCGATAAGTCATATTCTATGACAGCAAGGTCCGGTCTTAAGTTAATCAGTTTCCTTAACGCATCATTTGTATTATCCACTTGTTCAACAACTTGATATCCAGCTGCATTTAGAACAGCTCTCAGTTTATTTACCGAGCTCACATTATTCATAGCCACCAGTATCCTTGCCGATTCCATAACTGCACCTCCTATGCAGTAGTTTAGCCAGTAATATCGTATCGTTTACTTAAATTAAAGCATTAAATTCCGCTACGATAAACATATCTTAAAATATATTATTATCAATACACTTTAAAATCTAATCACTTCCATAAAATATCATTTTTATTATCTATGATGCGACCTTAGTAAATTTTATTTATAAACATTATAGCTTCGTTTCTATAGACTTTTCTAGTATTTGGTTAAATACTGGTCTAATTCCCACTTAGTGATTTTAGTTCTATATTGATTCCACTCTTCATCCTTAGCTTCTATATACTTATTAAAGACGTGTTCACCTAGAACTTGTCTCACAAGCTCACTTTCCTTCATTTCGTCAACCGCTTCCTTTAAACTTCCAGGAAGGGCTTCTATTCCTTCTTTAAGCCTTTGTTCTTCAGTCATCTCAAATATGTTCTTATCAGTTGGTGCTGGCGGCTCAATTTTATTTTCTATACCGTCAAGTCCTGCAGATAATACTGCTGCAATCGCTAAATATGGATTACATGTCGGATCTGGACATCTTAATTCTACCCTAGTGGCTTCACCCCTAGCTGCAGGAATCCTAATCAAGGGACTACGGTTCCTTGCAGACCATGCAAGGTATACAGGTGCTTCATAACCAGGCACCAAACGCTTATATGAATTGACAGTAGGATTAGTTAATGCAGCTATAGATTTCATATTTTTGAGTAATCCGCCAATAAACCAATAAGCTTCCTGACTTAGCCCTAAAGGATTGTTCGCATCATAAAAAGCATTTTTGCCGCCCTTAAACAATGATGTATTTGTGTGCATACCCGAACCGTTTATTCCAAATATCGGCTTAGGCATAAAAGTTGCATGCAGTCCATTTCTCTGAGCAATAGTTTTAACCACCATCTTAAAAGTCATTATACTATCTGCTGTAGAGAGTGCGTCTCCGTATTTAAAATCAATCTCATGTTGTCCTGGTGCAACTTCATGGTGGGAGGTCTCTATTTCAAATCCCATATCTTCAAGAACTAGACACATGTCTCTTCTTGCATTTTCACCTAAATCTACCGGTCCCAAATCGAAGTAACCTGCATTATCATGAGTCACTGTAGTCGGCTTCCCTTCACTGTCAGTGAGGAATAAAAAGAATTCGCACTCGGGACCCACATTGAATATGTCATATCCCATGTCATTAGCTTTTTTCAATGCTCTCTTGAGTACATACCTAGGATCACCTTCAAAAGGAGTTCCATCGGGATTATATACATCACATATCAACCTGGCAACTTTACCAGCTTGAGGCCTCCAAGGAATAATCACAAAAGTGTCCGGACCTGGTCGTAGATACATATCCGATTCTTCTATTCTTACGAAACCCTCTATCGAAGAACCATCAAACATGCACTTATTGTCAAGAGCCTTTTCAAGCTGTTCTGCTGTAATTGCAACATTCTTTAGCATTCCAAAAATATCAGTAAACTGTAGACGAATAAATTTAACATCCTGCTCCTTTACAATCCTTAAAATATCTTCCTTATTATACTTTGGCATTATATACTCTCCTTTCATACTATCGAAAATACAACTTTAAATAGAAATAACTTACAAATCACCGCTTTATTACACCTCATTTTAACACTTTAAAACAGACTGGTTAGTATAGGTACAAAGCTTTAATTAGCAGTCCACTTATCTTATCTCCCATTTTGCAATTTAAAACTTTTGTAATTGCATTTTCTTTATCCTATGTGGCAAGAAAGTAACAAAAAAGACGTACACGTAAGCTTCTAACTCCTCATCGAGTACGTCCTGGTATTTCTCGTCTATGCACACATGGCATTTTCGGTAAATCTTTCAGAAATCAAATTGATCTTTCAAAAGGCAATTTGATTTGATGTTTAAATTATAGCATAAAGACTTGTTTGATTTCAATAGTTTTTTTATTATTTTATATACATTTTGCAATTTTATTTTTACAATCTTGCACTTTTATATGTATCATTCTTTTTTTGCTTGTTTTTCATTTCGTAACAATCACTTGATTTATTTATTTTATGCAGCAAGTATTAATCATTGTATCACTTATTAATTGTTTATAGCATAAATATATTTTACACTAAATTCCGTACTTTTCAAATTCCAGAATTTGCTTTTAAATGCAAAAAAGCTGTTACACTAATTTCTTAATGCAACAGCCTCATCATGAGAATATCATCAATTCTTATTATTTTGTACTTCTACTTTTTGTTTTATATCATCATATTTTATCACATATTTGTCTATAACATTCTTGAAATTGTTATCTTTATCAATTTCAAAAACTCCTTTAAAATAACTGACAACAGCATACGAATTATTCGAAAAATTCTTAGCTTTATATAGGTACAAGATATATTCTTTTGGTTCACCAATAAATTTTGTGCTAGCAACTAACCTGGCAGTGTCAACTGGTAATAATATGAAATTTTCACTTTGTGTTACCAGCTATATGGAAACTCTATTTCGTAAGATTTCCTAAAGTTATATATAACGGGGTACTCTTCCTGCATGTGATATTTATACCAT
>JGI24712J26585_10000272_pt1 | contig 44746 bp, 61 predicted proteins | sample BioPla3DNA2_FD_26585 | JGI IMG/M metagenome (IMG submission 26585)
ACTTTTTATTTGTCTTCTTCTCATTTTTGTATTATGATGTAATTAATTCAATTATTGGTAAGACTTTTTTGGTTTCTCACCCGTAATTATTCTACACTAACATTAACTAAATCGATTGTTTTACTTAACATATGGGATTAAAGCCATAAACCTCGCATATTTTATTTGTTGCGCAATATGTCTTTGATGTTTAGCGCAAGCTCCTGTCATTCGACGAGGTAAAATTTTCCCCATTTCATTAATATATTTATTAATAATCATTGTGTCTTTATAATCCACTGATTTTCCAATACACATCTGACATACTCTCTTTTTTCTGTGATAAAATTCTGCCATTATATTCCTCCTTTATATTTTTAGAAAGGTAAATCTTCACTACTTATATTTACTTCTTCGCCAAAATCCTTATAAGGATCTTCAGTAACGTCCGTTACTTCTATGTCTTTATCAAAAGAAACATTATCTCCTGTTATATCCTCATTTGATTTTGATCTCTTTGAGCTTAAAAATTCAAAACTGTCAACAATAATATCTGTTGTATATCTTTTATTACCCTCTTTATCTTCGTATGAATTGTTTTTAATTCTTCCAGTTGCACTAATCATTTGACCTTTTGTACAATATTTATTAATTGTTTCTGCCGTTTTGCCAAAGGCAACACAATTTATAAATTCAACATCCCTTTCTCCGCTCTTATTTACAAAATCGTTTAAACAAGCAAGAGAAAAGCGTGAAACTTCTAAAGAATTGCTTCCCATTCTAGATTCTGGATCTCGAGTAAATCTACCTATTAATATTACCTTATTCATTATTATTCTCCTTCTTTTTTAATAATTAAATGTCGTAAAACATTTTCATTAATAGAAACTTTACGATTAAATTCTTTAATCGTACTATGTTTGGCTTCTACAATTAATAAATAATATGTGCCCGTTACTTCTTTTTTAATAGGATAAGCAAGTTTTCTTTTACCTATTTCTTTAAAATCAATAATCTTTCCTTTGTCAGAAGTAATAATCTTTTGAAGATTTTCAGCTTCCTTTTTATTTGTGGCATCCTCAATATTATTAGTTATTATAAACATTATTTCGTAAGTATCCATTTTTACACCTCCTTATGGTCAATTTGGCTTGTAAATACAAGCAAGGAGTAATCCCTTTACTCGAAATATAGTATAACAAATTAATTATTATTTGTCTATAATATATTAATGCAATTATTTTTTCGGCTTTAAAATTTCAAAATAAAACTTGCATAATGCAAGTATTTTTTTATGGAGGAATCTACCGGATTTGAACCGGTGCTCAGGGTGTTGCAGACCCACGCCTTACCACTTGGCTAAGATTCCATCACAATAGATATTTTATACTAGTTTCTTTTTTTTGTCAATTTAGATATTATGCATTATAAAAAAAAACATTATTAAATAATTTTATAGTAATAAAATCTAGTTGCCTTGTTTTTCTGTTAAATTTACAACATATTTTTTATTTCTTATCATAAACACCAATTTAATATTATTCTTAATATCAATTTGATTAGGGATGGATAAAACAGCTAAATTATTAACATTTTGTGGTGTTAAACCTGATGTTTTAGAAAGATGGGTCTTGTTATCCATTTCATATTCTATGTAAGCAAATAAATCAATTAAACCAGATACATGTTTATATTTGTTAATTACATTATTATCTGGATTATACTTAATATGGAAAACTATTAATTTATTTGCAGTAATATCTTTACCATTATAAGTAATACTATCCATTATTTCTTTACCCTTATTACCTTCTGATGTTTCTCCATTGCAATTATCACACACATAATATTTATAAAAATATTTTTGAGTGATCTCATAATCAATTATATTTATTCTAGTATTACCAAGCAAAGTATCTTCAAACACTATTTCATCTCCTAAATTATAGTTTTTTATTTCAAGCTCTTGTGGTATTGATTTACCTAAGTTTATGTACATGTTTTTTGAAAACTCTTTTCCCTTATCAATAAAAACCCCGTGGTTAACTCTGATTGCCATTTTTTTATTAATCATATCTTTCGTAATGGGATAAATTAAACAAATATTTTCATCTGTTTTAGTAGTAATTGTCTCTGGGACAACAGGTGAACATTCATCAGGATAATGTTTATTTAAATTAAGGTCTGGAGAAATAACCTTATCTTCAATTTTTAATTTAAACATATTATAATCAATTTTTGCTGGGACAGCTGAATTATTTTTTACATTCAAATTTGAAACAACGTAATAACCATTCTCATATATTGTTCCATCTGATTTAAAATTTGTAACTTCAGCGTGAGTAATATTAAAAACAAACTTATCTAAAATAAATTTGACCCCCATTTCATATTTAGTATCTTCATTACGATAAACATTAAAATAAATTAATACTAATGACAAAATAAAAATAACTACTCCAATCATTGTTAGCATAAAACGGTTCTCTTTAAAATAATATGCCATTTCTCTTTTAAATCTATTTATCATTGTTTTAGCTTTGTTACTTTCTAAATCAAAACTAATTTCAAATTCTTCAGAATCTTCATAAGTTGTTTGTTTAATATCACTAACAAAATCAAACTTTCTAAAATCAAAGCCAACCGCTCTAATAAAAACATAACTAATAAAAAATAATTGTGGTATAAATATTAATATTGAAATATCTCTTATATTTCGAGATAAAGTGGGTGCTAATAATGAATAATTAAGGCTCTCTAATAAATTTGAAATATAAAGAATACATAAAAAATAAACAAAATAATAAATTAACATTGCAATATATAATTTGATTGGTTTTTTCTTATGGTTTAGCAATATAATTAAGGCAATTATAAAAATAATAATAATAATTGTAGTAATAAACAAAGCAAATGGAGTATATTGACTAGAAAGACCAAAACTAGTAACCAATTGATAGTTATTATTAATATATTCATTAAAAAAATTAATTATTAAAACACTTCTGAAAGCACAAAAGCTAATTAATAATAATATTAAAAAATGTATTAATTTAAAATTTTTAATTAAAAAGGCATAAGGTTTTTTTAGTATCATTCTATCCCACCTTTATATATTTACCTTCTATATTTTCTTTTTTCCTTCAACATTAGCTTAGAAACGGCCGTTTCTATCTCATCTAAAGACTTTTTATCAAGATTGGAAATAACTACAGTCTCTTTAATTGTATCAATATATATCTTACCCCAAAATAGCCCTGAATATACATGCATATCGTTATACATATCTGGGGTTACCTGGGTATAAAAGCTTCCCCAAACCACTCTTTTTTGACCGATTAGCAACCTTTTACTAGTAAGGGCAACAGCACAAGAAGAGGTTACATCATACCAATCATTATTATTTTGACCACAAAAAGCATAAAGTAACTTTTCATCGTCATCTATATATCCATCAAGTACTGCTGCATGTTTTTTAATTCTCCAAGCAATTGTATTAGGATATCTTTTCTTAAAACTTTTTACCATTTGATATATTCTTCCCATAATTATCACTCCTTATATTATGATACACTATATTATCGATGGGTTTGAAGTTAAAATAACTTTTAATTTTTTCTCTTTTCCGTCTCTATTAATACTTAAATTAACTGTATCACCAACTTTATAGCTATATAAATAATATCTTAGATAAGCAATACTGGTTATTTCATGATCATTTATTTTAGTAACAATATCACCTGCTCTTACGCCCGCTTTATCCGCCGGAGAATTTTCTTCAACAGATATTACAATTACACCTTTAGTAATACCATTTTGACGAAGAATATTATAATATTGGGCTGAATAAAGAACATCAGAAACATTACTCATTCCCACACCTAAATATGGCTGAGTAGGAACCTTTCCAGCAACAATCATATTGGCATGATTTATTGCTGTTTCTATTGGAATAGCAAAACCCATCCCCTCAACCGAAGTATCCACAAGTTTTAAGGATGTAATACCAACCACTTCACCGTTGGAATTACATAAAGGACCTCCGCTATTACCAGAATTAATAGCTGCATCTGTTTGTAACACTTTCATAACATAATCACTATGCATTGAATTATTCGATAATTTTACTTCAACCATTCTATCTTTTCCAGAGATTATTCCTCTTGTAACAGTCCATGAATATACACTATCAATAGGTGCTCCTACTGTAAATGCAGTATCTCCTACTCTCAAATCTTCACTTGAACCAATTTCTGAAACAGATAATACTTTTTTTGCTTCTACTTTCAAAACAGCAATATCAGATAATTCATTTTTACCAACAAGTATTGTCTTAACAACAGAACCATCGGTAAATGTAACGGTAACACTGTCACCGCCATTTATTACATGATTATTAGTTAAAATATAAGCATCATTTCCTTCTTTCTTATAAACAAAACCCGTACCTGAAGAAAATTGTGTTTCACCCTTGTAAGCGGTTACAACTACAACAGAATCATAGACTTTCTCCACTGCATCAGCAATACCAGAATCTGTAATTGTTACTTTTTTCTGGACTTTTGTTTCAATTGTCTTAAAAAAGTCTGGATATTTTTTCACTACATAATATGTAGCCCCCATTCCTCCGAAAAATATAACTAATCCTATTATTAAAATTAAAAAACTATAATTCTTTTTTTGTTTCTCGTTTATCATATTTATCTCATCCTTTCTATCTCTCTATAGTTTTCTGGAAACCCCATTTTATCTAAAATTCTTTCAATAGGGATACTTTTTAATCTGCCATTTAATAAATCTAATTCATAATTCAATTCATTCAAGAACATTGTAAAGTCTTGTCTTTTAAGTATTCTTTTTAATATTATTATTAATGAAAACAAATCATTTTTTCCATAAATATATTCGCCATCCATTTTAGGAATGTTAAGCAATACATGATATATTGTATCATCAATTGACGATTGTGTCTTGTTTAAATACACAATATCTTCATGTGCACATAAATTTCTATAATTCGCTAATATAGGTAAATAATCAATTAATGCACCAACTTCAACACCAAATATATCGGCAATCTCTTTTTGATCATTACGTTGCAATATTGTATATACCTCTCCAACAATACCAAAAGATAATACTTTAACAACGACCCATAATGGTATATATCCATAATTCGTCATATAATGAGTTGTTGCACTATGTTGTTTTCCATTTATATTAATTTGCCTTTTCATTTTATGTATCAAATCATTAATTTGCCTATTTCTAGATGAATCCCGAACAAAGTTATTAGGATTTAAATAATTTTTTTCTTTAAATCCATGATTCTTACTCATGACATAGCTCATTACGCTTTTTAAGTTGTTTTCAAATACCAATATGTTTTTAAAAATAATATTTCTAAGTTGTCTATCAAAACTAAATACAGCATACAGTTCTTCAAACGTTGCTCCATCAACAAATCTTCTATCTTCTAAAGAGCGCATAAATAAAAACCTATAACCTGTTAAGAAAAAATAGTTTTCACGCAAAAGAGTTTCTTTCGTAAAGTCTTCATCATTTATGATAAGCCCCTTTTTTCTAAGAATCTCAATTTGTTCATCTACAGTTTTAAATACTTTTTCTTTCACACTATTCACCTAATATGATACCATAATTATAACATGTGAATAAACAAATATAAACACTTATTAGAGATATTTAACAAAATAAAAACTCATAAATAATTATGAGTTAAAAGTATATATTAACGTTTACTAAATTGTGGAGCACGTCGTGCTTTTTTAAGACCATATTTTTTTCTTTCTTTGATACGTGAGTCTCTAGTAACAAATCCAGCATTTCTTAAAATACGTCTATAACTGTTTTCTCTTGTTTGATCAGTATTTTCATCAAACTTTAATAATGCATTTGTTATTCCTAACCTAATTGCTTCGGTTTGACCAGTAAGACCTCCTCCAGTAACAACCACATTAACATCAAATCTATTAAGGTTGTCAGTTACAACAAGAGGTTGAGTTAAATTCATAATCTGTGTTTGATGAGGCAAGTAATCTTTAACATCTCTATCATTAATTGTTATTTTTCCTGTACCTCCAGTTAAAGTAACTTTTGCAACACTTGTTTTCCTTCTACCTGTTGCATACCAAGATTGTTTTTTAGCCATTATTTCCTCCTATTATATTTCCATCTTTACTGGTTTTTGAGCCTCTTGTTTATGATTTTCATCTTTATAAACAAATAGTTTTTTACCCATCGCTCTTCCTAAGCGATTGTGAGGAAGCATTCCTTTTACTGCTCTTTCAACCATTTCTTCTGGGTATCTACTTAGCATAGTACTTGCATCTCTTTCTCTAAGACCTCCAGGATATCCCGAATGATTATAATATTTTTTATCTTTCAATTTATTACCACTTAATTTAGCTTTAGATGCATTAATAATAATAACATAATCTCCACAGTCCACATGGGGAGTATATGTTGGTTTATGTTTTCCTCTTAAAATAGTTGCAGCTTTAGTTGCTACTCTACCTAAGAAATCTTCACTTGCATCTATGATATACCAATTTCTATTAATATCTTCTTTTTTTTGCATAAATGTTTTCATATTATTTCCCTTTCATTATTACTTTGTTTTATCTTCCCACGAAAAAACAATTTAATAATTAAAATGTACCAGTTAAAATTATATGTTATATTAGACTAAAAGTCAAATGATTTCATAGTATAGTGGCCTTATTTTACTATTTAATACCAGATTTTATTTAAATATAATCCTTGGGGTGGTGCTGTCATTAAATTTCTTTTTTTATTTGGGTTATTAATCATTTCTCTCACTTCTAAAAAACTGACTTTACACATACCTACTTCAAGCAAAGCACCCACAATATTTCTAACCATATATTTATAAAAGTTGGTACCGATTATTCTTATTTCTAGCTTATTAAAAACTCTGTTAATATCTAGTGAATATATGGTTGCATTAGTATTTTCTTTTTTACTAGATATAAAGTTCTTAAAATCATGACTTCCAACAAATAATCTTGCCGCTTCTTTCATAAAAGGTATATCTATAATATTTTTAGTTTGATAATAATAATTATAAAGTGATGATTTATAAGGACCAATATTTATTTTATATACATATTCCTTTTTCTTAACAGAATATCTAGAATGAAAATCATCTTTCACCTTTAAAGCTTTCTTGACAACAATATTTGGATTTAAATCATTATTTAATTTTTTAACAAGATCTTTTTCTATATTGTCTGCATTATAATGAATAACTTGATTATTTGCATGAACGCCAGCATCAGTTCTTCCAGATCCCTTTACAATAACTTTATGATTATATATTTTTGTTAAAGCGTTTTCTAAGGCGTTTTGAACGCCATTTCCATCTTTTTGCCTTTGGAAACCATTAAATTTTGAACCATCATAACTAACTATTAATTTTATCCTCATTTAATACCCACTTTATTATTTATTTTATGTTTTCTTATTAATTCATTAATTTTTCTAAAATGATGATTTACCCCAGATTTTCCAATATTATAATTATATTCTAGAGAAATAACTTGAGCAAGTTCTGATAAAGAAAATTCAGGATATTTTTTTCTTGCATCAATTATAATTTTTGTTTTATCATCAAATAATTCTAATAAATTGTTTTCTTCTAGATAATTGATTGATTTAATTTGTTTAAGGCCCGTCTCTATACTTCTAGTTTGATTAGAGATCTCACAATTATTAATTCTATTAACCATATTTTTATGATCTCTATATATTCTTATATCCTCAAAAAAGAATAATGATGAGGTTGCTTTAAATAATTTTAACAAATCACTTATATCATCTCCAGATTTCAAATATACAACACTTTTATATTTTCTATTAACTATTTTTGCTTTAAAATTAAAATCAATTAATAAAGACTTAATAAATTTAGCAACTTTATCATTATTACAAATATATTCTAAATGATAACCGCTAGTTTGAGGATTTGAAATATTTCCTACTGCTAAAAAAGCCCCTTGTAAAAAAGCCAACTTTTCCTCTTTATTATCTAACATGCTACATTTACTATTTAAACCAAAATATTCTATTGCAATATTATATACCTCTTTTAAATCAAGAATATATATTTGTTTTGCTCTAAATCTTTTTTGAATTCTAATAATTATCTTCGGTTTAATATCAAAAATATGTTTAATATTAGTGTAAATTTTTCTTGCAACCGAAGCGTTTTCTACCACAATAGTTTTATTATTATTTAAAATATTACTACATCTTAAAAAGCCTTCAAGTTCAAAATGAGCTTCAAGAATATTAAACTTTTTTTTACTTAATTCTTCTTTTAATGCTGTGGTAAATGTCATATTAACCTTTCTTATTTTCTAAATTTATGAATCATTCTCAACAAAACGGATGTTTTAATAATAATTGCACCTTTAGGACAAAACTCCTGGCAACAATAACATTTTATACATTTTGATTTGTTTATTATTGGTTTTCTATTAACCATATCTATAGCTTGCGCAGGACATACATTAGCGCATTTTGAACAGCCAACACACTTCCTTGACACTAAATACGGTTTATTACTAAATAACCTTTCCCCTGCTTTACTTATAAACTTGTTATGGAATCCTTTTTTATCTTTAAAGAAAGACATCGATCTTGCTTTTTTAATTAACTTAAAATCTTTAATAATATATTTATTTATATCATCATTTAATATAATATTATCTTTATCAAACAATTTTCTTTTAATACTTTGAACAATCGTTTCAACAGTCTGATAATCAAGTCCTATTATTTGTGCTGAGATATAATCTAGTGCATAGGGATTCTCTGATGCCATTATAAGACCTATTTTTCTAGGAGTACCCATCGTAGGACCGTTCCCTTCCATACCTACAACTGCATCTGTTATATTAATATGTGGTTTAAAATATTCATTTATATCTATTAACATATTTGCAAAATCATCACTGTTAGGAAAACGATAGTGATATTCAGGTTTTAATGTTCCAGGAATAGAACCAAACATATTTTTAACACTAGCACTCATACCCATCATACCGTGAGTTTTAAGTTTACAAAAATTAATTATTATATCTGCTTCTTTTAAAAAGCTGGTATATTCAAAAGTTTTTAATACTTTTGCTTCTTTATATACACATTTTTCTGTTTCAAAATTTTGATTAAGAATTGCACCTGTTTCATTCATTTTTGTTTCTTTATAAATATGCTCAAGAGTACTTTTATTATATAAACCTCCAGGACTGTCTCCGATAATGACTTTGCATTTCCTGCTTGTTAAATATTCAGTTAAATATTTTATTAGTAAATAATGAGTTGTTACACTTTTTTCAGGCTTTATTGCTGATACAAGATTGGCTTTTATAATTACCTTCTTGTTTTTAATATTTTTTAATACCAAAAAAGAGTCAATAACATTATCTATTGCTTTTTTTGCTTCTAAATTATAATCACCGCATTTATATATATATACCCTTTCCATAACTATACATTAAACCTAAAATAACAAATATCTCCATCTTGCATTAAATATTCTTTTCCTTCAAGACGAAGGCGTCCAGCCTCTTTCACCTTAGCTTCATTTCCATACTTTTTCAAATCTTCAAATGACATCACTTCTGCTTTTATAAAACCTTTTTCAAAATCAGAGTGAATTATACCAGCACATTTTGGCGCTTTAGTTCCTTTGATAAATGTCCAAGCTCTAACTTCGTCTTTACCACTAGTAAAAAATGTTGCAAGACCTAACAAATCATATGTAGCATAAATGAGTTTATCAAGACCGCTGTTACTTATACCAATACTTTTTAAATATTCTTTTTTTTCTTTTTCGTCAAAAGCCGATAATTCTTCTTCGACTTTAGCACATATTACAACAACAGCTGCCTTTTCTTTTGATGCATAATCCTTAACTAAAAGGGTAAGTTTATTATCCCCTGTTGCCATAGAATCTTCAGATATATTTGCGGCATAAATTATTGGTTTTGATGTTAATAAATTAAAACTTTTAATAAGTTTTTCTTCATCATGAGAAAATCTTTCATTACGAATTGCTTTATTGTTTAACAATATTCTTTCAACCTTTTTTAAAGTTTCAACCTCAAATAAAAGGTCCCTATCTTTAGTTGCTTCTGCTTTTTTCACTATTTTTTCAAGCCTTGTTTGAACTATCTCAAGATCAGATAAAACAAGCTCTACATTAATAATCTCAATATCTCTTATTGGATCGGCATAGCCACAAACATGAGTTATATCAGGATTGTCAAAACATCTTACCACCTCTACTATTGCATCGACTTCCCTAATATGTGATAAAAACTTATTTCCTAATCCATCACCCTTCGAAGCACCTTCTACAAGACCTGCTATATCAATAAATTCATATGTTGTGGGAATCAAACTATCCGGCTCATACATCTCATTTAAGAAATCTAATCTTTGATCAGGAACAATGACAACTCCTATGTTTGGCTCAATTGTCGCAAATGGATAGTTTGCAGCAATTGCATTTTTCTTAGCAATAGCATTAAACAAAGTTGATTTGCCAACATTAGGAAGACCAACTATACCCGCTCTTAATGACATAATATTTCCTTTCTAAATCGATACATAACCGCCAATCCCCAATGGCAGTGATATCAAATACCAAATAACAATTAATAATAACAACACTCCCATAGTAGAAAGACTATATGGTAACTGATATTTAAAAGACTGAAGAAGACTTAAATTTTGATCTCCTTGTTTATATTTCTCAAGAAACGCAAGGTAGACTATAAAATATGCAAATAATGGAGTTAAACCAATGACTGATGTTTCTCCAAATCTAAAAATAACCTGAGCAAACTCAGCAGAAAGCCCTGCATTTAAAAAAGTCGGAATTACTCCAGATGACATAATTGTCCACTTTGTAATTGAATTTGGAACAAATAGTGTCGCAATAGCAGAAAAAACAAACAGTAATAAGCACAAGGGAAGTCCACTAAATTTAGAATTTGTAATAAAAGTTGTAAAACCTGCAACAATCACATTACCAATGTTTGTTTGTTTAAAAACACTAATTAAAACAGAACCAACAAATATGTAAACAACTGTTTTACCGATTCCATTTAAACTATAACCAAGACTATCAACAAAATCTTTATTGTTTTTAATAGTCTTAGCACCAATCCCATATAATAATCCCCAAATAATAAATAACATTGTTATTATAAAAACAAACCCCGAAGCAAAAAACGAACCTTCTCCAAATAATTTATCAATATAAAAACTTTGAGAATAATTCAAGAAATTCCCAGAAAGTGGAAGACCAGGGATAATATTATAAATAAACAATATTAAATAAATCGCACTACCTAAACCAGCTAAAACAAGACCTCTTAATTCTAGTTTGTCTAAAATATTATCATCAAAAACCTCGTTTTCATCAAATTCATATTTTGGAAGCTTAGGTGCAATATGATTTTCTGTAATAAAAGTAATAATTATTGATATAATAATAATTGCAATTGTCATTATAAATACCAACGATGAACTTTTAAAAACATAGCTTTCATCAAGGATGCCGGCTCCAGCAATTGATATTTTTGCTAAAGAAGAATCAATGCTTGTAAATAAAAATGAAAGTCCATAACCACAAGTTAAAGATGCATAAGAAACAATAATTCCAAGATTAGGGTTTCTTTTTCCATATTTATAAATTAATCCCGCTAAAGGAATAAAAGCTAAAAATGGAAGAAAATCCATTACACTTGAGAGCAAACAAATAAGAACAATTGTATATGTTATAACAAATTTGCTAGCTCGTTTGGTTAAAAGTCCAATAGCTGTCCTTAAAAAACCACTATATTCCATGACTCCAATACCAATTAAAACAATCAGTAAATTTGATAGCACTACATAATTAGCAAAATTCGAAACTGTATTAGAAAATATATACTTTATACCTCTTAAATTTAAAAGTGAAGTAACAGATTCTGTTTTAGATATAAAATCTTTTGTATTAGCAACTAAAACATTATATGTTGCAGAAAAATCAAATAATTTTAATATTGAACTTAAAATTACAACTGCTAAAGCTATAATTATAAAAACTACAACTGGATGGAAAGATATTTGTTTTTTAATTTTCTTTCTCTTTGCCATTATCTATCACCTTTTTTAACTTTTTATGGAATTTCAAACGATCCATCATTATTTCTCTTCCACAATTTTTACACTTTATCTTAATGTCTGCCCCAACTCTTGTAATAATCCACAAATTTGTTTTACAAGCATGTTCTTTTTTCATGATTACTTCATCACCAATATTATATTCAAATATCATATTAATCCTCTATTTCTATTTTTAATATCTCTAGAATTCGATTTAAATCGGTCAAAGAATCATAAAAAATTTCTATTTTCTTATCGTTAATTTTCACTTTATTCCCAATCGTATCGCTAATTGCATCTTCATACATTTTATAGTTATGAGAAACTTTTGAAGTTTTACTTTGTATATTTTGTTTACCAGACAATATTCTTTCTAAATCTCTTACATTAAGGGATTCTTTTTCTATCCTATTAACGAGAGCAATTATTTTATTGTCATCATCAAGTTTGCTAAGGCTCCTTGCATGACTCATAGAAATCTTCTCATCTTTCACTTTTTCTTTAACAATATTAGGAAGTTTTAATAAACCAAGTAAATTTGTAATATAACTTCTACTTTTTCCAATTCTTTTAGCAAACTCATCTTGAGTATAATTATTAATTTTTATTATTTTATCAATTGAAAGTGCAATATCTATTGGGTTTAAATCTTCCCTTTGAATATTTTCAAGAAGCGCAATTTCCATCATTTCTTCATCATTAAAATCTTTAATAATTGCCGGTATTGTTTTAAGGCCAGCTATTTTAGCAGCCCTCGTTCTTCTTTCACCAGCTATTATTTCATAACCCTTAATGCTCTTTTTTACAATGATTGGTTCAATTATTCCATAAGTCTTAATAGAATCAGCTAACTCATTTAAAGATTCTTCATTAAATGTCTTTCGTGGTTGATAAGGATTACTCCTAATCTCATCTAAATCAATTTCAATTGCATTTCCTCTTTCATCGCTAACTATTTCATGTTCAAAATTATTAAAATTAAAAGATGCATTTGAAAATAATTCTTCTAAACCTTTTCCTAAAGCTTTTTTCTTAGTTTCCATTTCTTTCAATCACTTCCCTTGCTAAATTGTGATAAGCCTCTGCCCCACGTGACTCAGGATCATATTCATTAATTGGTTTTCCATGTGATGGAGCTTCAACTAATCTAACGAGCCTTGGTATTATAGTATTAAACACCTTATCTTTAAAATATTTTCTTATTTCTTCAATTACTTCAAGTCCAATATTTGTTCTACCATCAAGCATTGTAAGAAGCACACCTTCAATTCTTAAATTAGGATTCATACTATTTTGAACCATTATTATTGAATTTAAAAGTTGTGTTATTCCTTCAAGCGCATAAAATTCACATTGAACAGGAATAATCACAGAATCGCTCGCTACAAGAGCATTCATAGTACATAATCCTAATGAAGGTTGACAGTCAATTATAATATAATCGTAGTCATTTCTTATGCTTTGAATGGCGTTTTTCAACTGATTATTTCTTTGAAAATCTTTATCTGAATACATTTTTTTTACAAATTCTAAGTCAATTCCTGCTAAATTTAATGTTGAGGGAATAACACTTAAATTTTTAAATTTAGTTTTACAAATTGCTTTTTCTATTTCACATTTACCAGTAATTACTTCATATATATCATTTTCAAAATCTGATGAATTAAATCCTACCCCTGTTGTCGCATTACTTTGAGGATCCATATCTATTAATAATGTTTTCTTACCATGCTGACCTAATGCTGCAGCTAAATTTATACTAGATGTTGTTTTACCAACACCACCTTTTTGATTAACTAATGATATAACTTTAGCCATATAATTCACTCCTTAATGTCTATTTAATATTTTAACACAAAATTGTAATTATTTGAACTTTATTATATCCTTTTTATAAAAAAAGTATAGATATAATCTACACTTCTTACACTAGCTCAATTTTAACTTGTAAAGCATCATCGCCACGACGTTCAGTTATTTTTATAATTCTTGTATAACCACCATCACGGTTTTTATATCTTTCAGCCAAATCTTCAAAAACCTTCTTAACAACACTATTATCATTACTTAAGAAAGCTAAAGCTTTCCTTCTTGATACCAAACAGCCTTTTTTGCCATAAGTTACCATTTTATCTACGAACTTTCTAACCTCTTTTGCTCTAGCTTCAGTTGTTATTATGCTTTCATGCATAATTAATTCCTTAGTTAAACCAGACAAAATGCTTTTTCTTATCTGAGAGCGTCTTCCTAATTTACGATATGCCATATTTTACTCCTTAAATTCAAGTCCTAAATCAGCCACTTTATCAAGTACTTCTTTTAAAGATTTCTTTCCTAAGTTTCTAATTTTAGTAACTTCTGCTTCCTTTTTATTTACTAAGTCTTGAATAGTATGAATGTTTGCTCTTTTTAAACAATTATAAGCTCTTACAGAAAATTCAACTTCTTCAATTGGTGTCTCTAATGTTTTAGCCATTGTATCAACCTTTTTTTCTTCCATAATACCAGTTAAATTCGCTATAGAATTTAAGTCACATAGAAGTTCAAAATGTTCTACAAGTATTTTAGCTCCAAGAGCAATTGCTTCTTCTGGAGTCATACTACCATCAGTTGTAACTTCCAAAATTAATTTATCATAATTTTCATTTTGGCCAACACGAGTATCTATAACTTCATATTTAACATTTTCAATTGGGGAGAAATTTGAATCTACTGGTATAATACCAATTTTACTTTCAGCAAAACGTTCTTTGTTAACTTTTGCCTCAACATAACCTCTACCATTATCAACAACAAGTTCCATATCTATCTTCCCCTCTTTAACAAGATTACAGATAACAAGATCTGGATTAACTATTTCAATATCAGCATCTTTTTCAATCATTGATGCTAAAACAGCTCCCTCTTTACTAGCATGAAGTTTTAAAGTCTTGGCAGTATTAGAATGATTTTTCACAACTAATTTCTTTATATTCAAAATTATTGTTGTTACATCCTCTACTATACCGTCAATCTTTTGAAATTCATGCATTACTCCGTCTATACTAACTGATACAACACTACTTCCTGGTAAGCTAGATAGAAGCACTCTTCTTAATGCATTACCAATTGTCATACCAAACCCTCTTTCAAGCGGTTCTAATTCAAATTTTCCATAATGGTTACCCTCAATTTTTTCAGTTATTTTATATTCTGGTTTTTCAAACTTTATCATTAATTTCCCTCCTTAAAATTAATTTCTTGGTCTTTTTGGTGGACGACACCCATTATGTGGTACAGGTGTCTCATCTGTAATACTCATAATCTCTAGTCCAGCTGTTTGAATACTTCTAATTGCATTTTCTCTTCCTGGTCCTAAGCCTTTAACATAAACGTCTACTTTTGTAACTCCTTGCTCTTTCGCAGCTAAAGCAGCATTTTCAGCTGTTATACCAGCAGCATAAGGCGTTTTCTTCTTACTTCCTTTATAACCAATTCTACCCGCTGAAGACCAACTAATAGCATTGCCGTCTTTATCAGAGATTGTTACGATAGTATTATTATACGTAGCATGAATATGTGCTTGTGCTTCAGTTACAACTATTTTATTTTTCTTTTTTCTCCTATTATAAGCCATTATTTAACACCTACTTTCCTGCCTTTTTCTTATTTGCTACAGTTTTTCCTTTTCCTTTTAATGTTTTTGCATTACTTCTTGTGCTTTGCCCTCTAACAGGAAGCCCTTTTTTATGCCTGTTTCCTTGATAAGAACCAATTTCCATCTTATTTTTAATGTTCATTTGAACATCACGCCTTAAGTCTCCTTCGGTTAAATGCTTATCAACTTCTTTACGAAGAGCAATAATTTCTGCTTCCGTCAAATCTTTAACTTTTTTCATTGGCTCAACTTTCGCATTTTTACAAATTGTATTTCCCAGTTTCTTACCGATACCATATATTGCGGTAAGTCCAATCCAAGTTTGTTTTTCATTTGGTAATTCAATATTTTTAATTCTTGCCATTTTATCTCCTATCCTTGAACTTGTTTATGTTTAGGGTTATTACATATAACCATAACTTTACCTTTTCTTCTAATAATTTTACATTTTTTACAAATCTTTTTTACAGATGCTCTTACTTTCATCTTTTACATCTCCTATCTTTTATTCCATGTTATAATCCCACGTGTTAAATCATAAGGCGAAATTTTTACTATAACAGTATCGCCTGGTAAGATACGTATCATATTCATACGCATTTTACCAGAAACGTGGGCCTGTACAGTATGTCCATTTTGAAGTCTTACAAGATAAAAACTCCCCTTTAAAACTTCGACAACTTCACCTTCCATTTCAATTTTGTCATTTTTTTTGTTACTAGCCATTTTCCTATCACTCTCCTGTCAATATTTCATAACTATTTTTTGTAACTACTATTGTGTGTTCAAAATGAGCACTTTGCTTACCATCTTTTGTTTTAATTGTCCAAAGATCGTCTTCTATATAAATATCTTTTGTTCCCAAATTTAGCATCGGTTCAACACAAATAGTCATTCCTTCTTTTAAAATAACGTCTGTTTCTGTGTAATAATTTGGAACATCTGGTGCCTCATGCATATTTTTACCTATTCCATGCCCAACAAGTTCTCTTACTACTGATAGGCCTTTAGAGTGAGCAAAGTTTTCAATTGCTAGCCCTATTTCAGAAAGACGAACTCCATCTCTTACTTTTGACAAACCCTCATATAAGCTTTTTTCAGTATTTTCTACCAAATCTTTTACTTCTTTGGAAGCATTTCCCACAATATAAGTTCTTGCGCTATCACTTTCATAACCATCAAATCTTACTGTTAAATCTATTGAAACAACATCACCATCCTTAATAATTCTATCCGAAGGGATACCATGTACAACCTCATCATTAACAGAAACACAAATACTTTTAGGATAACCTTGAAAATTAAGTGACGATGGAATTGCTCCGTGTTTCCTTATAAAATTATCTGCAATTTCATTTAATTCATTTGTTGACATACCAACATTTAATTTACTTTTTATCTCTTCGTGAGTTAAATAATTGATATATCCCGCTTTTTTCATTTTATTAATTTCACTATTAGATTTAATAGTTACCATTAATAACCTCTTCAATATCTTCAAAAACAAATTTACTATGCTTATTAACGGTAATTACATTAAGCTTATCTAGCTTTTTATAATACTCTAATATTGGTTCATTGTTTTTAAGAAAGGTTTGAAATCTAACTTTAAATGACTCTTCATTATCATCATCACGTTTTACAAGTTTACTATTACAAACATCACAAATACCTTCAACTTTTGGTTTAAAATCCTCATTAAAGATATTATAACTTTTTCCACAACTACATACGATTCTTCCTAAAGTTCTTTTCATAGCTTCCTGTTCATCTATTAATAAGAAAATAACTTCATAATCAATATTTAATTTTTTAAAAATTTCTGTTAATTTTTTAGCTTGGTTAAGGTTTCTTGGAAAGCCATCTAATACAAATAATTTTCCAGCAATACTTTTCAAATTACTTTCAAGTATTTTAATAATAATATCATCTTCTACTAAATTGCCCGCATCAATTACAGCCTTTACCTTTTTACCTATTTCCGTTTTATTATTAATCTCATTGCGTAATAAATCACCTGTGGAAATATGTTCATATCCGTATTTCTCTTTTAATTTGTTACTATGAGTCCCTTTTCCAGCTGCTGGAGGGGCAATAAATACAACATTTTTCATTATCTCAACCTCTTTCTTCTTGAAGCATAGCTTCTGCTTACAAGTTCACTCTCAAGTTGCTTATAAGTTTCAATTGCAACACCCACAACTATTAATATGCCTGTTCCTCCGATGGTTACATTATCAGGAAGCGAGGTGTATTTAGATAGTATTATAGGAAGTGCTGCTAAAATAATTAAAAATAATGCACCAACAAGAGTTAATCTTGATAGTGATTTACTAATATATTCAGCAGTATCTTTCCCAGGCCTAATTCCAGGAATATATCCGCCACTTTCATTTAAATTTTTACTCATTTCAGTTGGATTCATCATTAAGAAAGTGTAAAAATATGCGAAAAATATAATTAATAGTAAATATAATATAAATCCAGTGTCTGAAGTATAAAATATGTATTTTTCTACAAAATTAATAACTGATTCCTTCTTAGTAAGTTGCGCAATAGTTGATGGAATGGTAGTAAATATTGATGCAAATATTACAGGAATTACACTTGCAGAATTTATTTTTAATGGTAGAAAATTTGTTTGAGCTCCATATGCTGCAGTAGTTCTATTTGAATACTGAATAGGTATTCTTCTTTCAGCAAGCTGAACCCATATTATACCGACTATAATAATCAAATATACTAAACAAAATAATATAAATAAAGTTGCTCCGATTACAGATGAATATTTTGCTGAAGTTATAAATGCTGCATAAGCACTTCTAAAAATATTTGGCATACTTTGAAGAATACCGGTTAATATTAACATTGATTGACCGTTGCCAATTCCTTTATTAGTGATTTGATCTCCCATCCACATACAAAAAGATGTCCCTGCAACCATTACCAAAGTTGTTTTAAGTATGCCATATGCGTCCAGTCCTTTCATATAAAACGCCGTTAACGCATAAGCTTGAACAAATGCAATGGCGATTCCTAAATATCTGGTTATAGAATTAATTTTTTGTCTTCCAGTATATCCTTGTTCTTTTAATTCTTTAAAATAAGGAATAATATCCATTTGCAATATTTCTGTAATAATTGACGCTGTAATATATGGTGAAACTCCAAGCGCAAAGATTGAAAAATTTTGAAGACCACCACCACTCATTAGGTTAAATATTTCTAAAAAACCTAAATTATCAATTAATTTTGTTGCCCATGGAATTGTTATAGTAGTACCCAAACAAAAGATTCCCAAACACATAATAGTAAAATAGATTTTTTTTCTTAAATCTTTGTTGTTCTTATTAAATAATTGAGTTATGCTACTTAGCATTTTAGATCACCTCTGCTTTGCCACCAGCTTTTTCAATTTTAGTTACTGCTGATGAAGTAAATCGATCTGCTTTAATAGTTAGCTTTTTAGTTAATTCTCCATTTCCAAGTACCTTAATGCCAGAAAGTCGCTTTTTAATAATCCCTCTTTCTTTTAAAATTTCCTCAGTTACAATATCACCATCATTAAAAAATTTATTTAAATCACTTACATTAATAATTGCGAACCTTTTTGTAAAACGAGCGTTGTTAAATCCTCTTTTCGGCAGTTGTCTATAAATTGGGCTTTGTCCACCTTGGAACCAAGGTTTAATCGATACTCCACTTCTTGATTTTTGACCTTTTTGCCCTGAAGTTGAGGTTTTACCCATTCCTGATCCTGGGCCCCTTCCTACTCTTTTTTTAGTTTTAAATTCCTTTGATTTTGGAAGATTTTCTAATTTCATATTACAACTCCTCAACTTTCTTGCCTCTAAGTTCAGCAATATGTTCCTTAGTTCTTTGAGACATAAGAGCTTTCAAAGTTGCTTTTGCTACGTTTACTTGAGTGCTGCTTCCTAAAGACTTAGCAACAACATCTTTAACGCCTGCTAATTCTAATACAGCGCGGGCTGCACCACCAGCAATAATTCCCCTACCTTCTTTAGCCGGTTTAATTAAAACTACAGCACGTCCAACCTTACAAGTAGCTTCGTGAGGAATAGTTCTATTATCAACTAAAGCTATTTTATAAACACTTTTATTTGCAGCTTGTAATGCCTTCTTTATAGCTTCTGGTACTTCATTTGCTTTTCCAGTACCAATACCAACTAAACCTTTACGATTTCCAACAGCTACAGTAGCACTGAAACGAAAACTTCTTCCGCCTCTGGTAACTTTTGTTACCCTACTAATACTAATAACTTTTTCTTCTAGCATATTGCTTTTTTTGTTATCAAATTTTTCTTTTGCCATAATTCCTCCTATATCTGTAAACCCGCTTCTCTTGCTGCGTTAGCAAGGGCAGCAACCCGTCCGTGATATAAGTAACCACCACGGTCAAAAACTGCTTTTTTAATTTTGGCTTTTTTACATTTTTCAGCTAAGTCTTTTCCAACTGCTATTGCAGCTTCAATAGTTCCACCATTTTTAATTTTAAGTTCTAAAGAAGATGAACTTACCAAAGTAGTTTTTGATTCATCATCAATTACTTGAGCGTAGATTTCTTTGTTTGATCTAAAAACATTTAATCTTGGTATTTCTTTAGTACCAAAAACAGATTTTCTAACTCTATTATGTCTTCTAATCTTTGCTTCCCTTTTAGCATTTTTATTTATCATATTAAACTCCTTTACTTAGCCGCTTTCTTTCCTTCTTTACGACGAATAGTTTCATTTTCATAACGAATTCCTTTTCCTTTGTACGGTTCTGGCTTTCGTATTTTACGAACATTGGCCGCAAACTCTGTAACTCTTTGTTTATCAATTCCACTAATAACAATTATGTTATTCGATGGACTTGTAATTTTTATATCCGAAGGAATTTCAACATTAATACTTTTTGAGTATCCTGCAGATACTACAAGTGTGTTACCTTGAAGCGCAAAACGATAAGCTACACCCACAGTCTCTAATTGTTTTGTAAAACCAACACTAACTCCTTCAAGCATATTTTTTATATGAGAGTTAGTTGTTCCAGTCATAATATTTGCTTCCTTTGTTTTTTTAGTTGGCATTACAGATATTTGATTATCTTTAATTTCAACTTTAACTAAATTACTAAAATCTAAGTTTAACTCTCCCATTGGTCCTTTAACTACAATGTTATTTCCATTGATATTAACATCAACCTTTTCCGGGATTGTAAGTTTTCTTTTTCCAATTCTACTCATAAATCCTTACCAAATATAGGCAAGTACTTCGCCTCCAATCCCTTGCTCTCTAGCCTTTTTATCAGTCATAAGACCTTTAGAAGTAGATATTATTGCAATTCCTAAACCATTTAATACTTTCGGAAGTTCTGAAGAATTTGCATATACCCTTAACCCAGACTTACTTATTCTTTTAAGACCAAGAATAACTCTTTCCTTCTTTGGACCATATTTCAAAGCAAGTTTTAATTTATCACCCGTCTTATTTTTAATATATTCATATCCATTTATGTATCCTTCTTCTTCAAGGATCTTAGCTATACTAAGCGTCATTTTAGTACCTTCAACCTCAACTGTCTCATACCTCATTTGATTAGCATTTCTAATTTTTGTTAGCATATCTGCTACTTTGTCTTGTACAAACATATTTATTCTCCTTTTCTACCAACTTGACTTTTTAACGCCAGGGATTTTTCCTGAGTTAGCAAGCTCTCTAAAACAAATACGGCATATTCCATATTTTCTTAAAACTCCACGAGGTCTTCCACATCTCGTACATCTAGTGTAAGCTCTAACCTTAAATTTAGGTTTGCGATTGCTTTTTGCAATCATACTTTTTTTTGCCATATTTCTCTCTCCTATCTTTTAAAAGGCATTCCAAATGCTTTTAATAAACTCCTTGCCTCATCATCAGATTTAGCTGTTGTAACAAAGATTATATCTAATCCTCTTATCTTTAACACATCATCATACTCTATTTCGGGGAAGATCAATTGTTCTTTAATTCCTAAAGTATAATTACCTCTTCCATCAAAACTTTTTGGTGAAACTCCCCTAAAATCTCTAACTCTAGGTAATGCAACTTTAATAAGCTTCTCCATAAAAATATACATTTTTTCTCCCCTTAAAGTTACTTTAACTCCAACAGCCTGTCCTTCTCTTAGTTTAAAACCCGCAATTGATTTTTTTGCCTTAGTAACAACTGGTTTTTGACCAGATATTATTGTAAGATCTCTAACTGCAGCCTCAATAAATTTTGAATCGTGTGCACCTTCTCCAACACCCATATTAAGAACAATCTTTTCCATTCTAGGAACTTCCATAACAGATTTATATCCGTGTTCTTTCATTAATGTTTTTATTATTTCTTTATTATATAATTCTTTAAAGTTACTCATAATTCACCTACTTCGTTTCTTTCTTCTCAGTTTTTTTTGCTACAGTTTTCTTTGCCACTGTTTTTTTTATTTCTTTTTCTTCTTTTTTAGGAGTTTGTTTTGTTTTTTTGGCAGTAGCATTTATCACCTTAACATTAGAAACATTTAAAGAGGCTTCAATATCAATAATACCACCTTTATCCTCATTAGTTCTTGGTTTTGAATGACGTTTACAAATATTAATTCCTTCAACAACCACATGATTTTTCTTCTTTAAAGTCTTAATAACTTTTCCTTCTTTACCTTTATCTTTTCCAGCAATAATTTTAACATTATCTCCAACTTTAACTTTCATACATCCTCCTATAATACCTCAGGAGCCAAAGATATAATTTTATTATATCCTTTTTCTCTTAACTCTCTAGCAACTGGGCCTAATATTCTAGTACCAACTGGTGTTTTATCCTCACGTATAAGAACACAGGCATTATCCGAAAATTTAATATAACTTCCATCAATCCTTCTTACACCTTGAATTGTTCTAACAATAACAGCTTTTACTATTTTTCCAGTTTTAACCGGACTATTTGGTATAGCCTTTTTTACTGTTCCTACAACAACATCACCAATATTTGCTGATCTTACTTTACTACCACCCATTACCCTTATAACAAGTATTTCACGAGCTCCACTATTGTCTGCGACTTTAAGTCTTGATTCTTGCATTAACATAGTTTACCTCCTATAAAATAACAGCCTTTTCAATGACTTTTACTAATTCATAATCTTTTGACTTTGATATAGGTTTTGTCATTCTTATTTTAACTGTATCTCCAATCTTTGCTATATTTTTTTCATCATGAGCAGCATATTTCTTTGAATATTTTACTCTTTTTCCATATAATGGATGCTTTTTGTGAGTTTCAATTAAAACAGTAATTGTTTTATCATTTTTATCACTAATAACTTTTCCTATTAGCTCGTGTTTGCTAACTTGTTTCATTATTTCTCACCTTCCATTTTTCTTTCATTCAATATTGTTTTAATTCTTGCTATTTCTCTTCGAAGTTGTCTCAATACAACTGGTTTTTCTAATGTTCCCGAAGCAGCTAACATTTTCTTAGAAAATAATTCTTCCTTTTTTTCAATTAATCTTTTTTTAAGATCTTCTATAGATAATTTTCTTAATTCATTAATTTCCAAGTTTTTCACTCTCCTTTGTAACAAATCTTGTTGTAACTGATAATTTATGACTTGCCAGTCTTAATGCTTCACGTGCTATTGCTTCTTCAACTTCTCCAACTTCAAACATGATTTTTCCTTTTTTAACAACAGCTACCCATTCTTCAACATTACCTTTACCTTTACCTTGCCTAGTTTCTAAAGGTTTTTTGGTTCTAGGCATGTGAGGAAAAATATTAATATAAACTTTTCCTCCTCTTTTCATATAACGCGTCATTGCAATACGTGCCGCTTCAATTTGACGCGCTGAAACCCAGCCGCCTTCTGTTGCAGCTAATCCATATTCACCTTGTGTCAAAGTTAAGTTCCCTTTTGAAAGCCCCTCATAACTATGTCTATGACTTTTTCTATATTTAGTTCTTTTTGGCATCAACATTTTTTTCTGCCTCCTTTTTAAAACCCTTTTTTGAAGGAAGTATTTCATCTTTATAGATCCATACTTTAACGCCTATTTTTCCATATGTAGTATTGGCTTCGCTAGTTGCATAATCTATGTCGGCTCTAAGTGTATGCAAAGGAACAGTTCCTTCTGTATATCCTTCTGTTCTTGCTATTTCAACTCCAGCAAGTCTACCGGATAATGATGTTTTAATACCTTTTGCTCCTGCTCTAAGTGTATTTCTAATAGCCCTTTTTTGAACACTTCTAAAAGGAGCCCTTGCTTCTATTTGCTGAGCTATATTATTTGCAACAAGCTGGGCACTTAAATCAGGGTTTTTTTCTTCAACTATATTAATATAAACTTTTTCATCAATAAGTTTTGAAATTATTTTTCTAAGTTTTTCAATATCTTCTCCGCCTCTTCCAAGTATTACACCCGGTTTAGCTGTACTGATAGTTAATATGCAATTATCCTTTTTTCTTTCTATAATCACTTTAGAAATAGCTGCATCTTTTAAATTCTTTGCAATATATTCTCTGATTTTAATATCTTTTGCTAATTTATCAGAAAAATCTTTTTCTGCATACCACTTTGAATCCCAATCTTTATTTATACCTAAACGATATCCTATTGGATTTACTTTTTGGCCCATACTACTCTTTTACCTCCTTATTATCAGTCACATATACTGCAATATGACTTGTTCTTTTGTCATGTCTATCTACATTGCCACGAGAAGCAAACCTAATTCTCTTATAAATAGGACCTGGATTTATAAAACATTTACTAATTACTAATTCATCTTCTTTAGCATTATTATTATTAACAGCATTAGCAACCGCAGAATTAAGAACTTTCATTATTAATCTACTTGCTTTTGTATTTGTGTTTTGTAAAATACCACGCGCTGTATCAACACTTTTGCCTCGAATTAAATCCATAGTCATTCGCGCTAACCTTGGTTTAATCATTGCAGTTTTATGTATTGCATAAGTTTCCATCTATCCTCCTATTTATTTCCGCCATGACCAGTAAATTTGCGAGTTTGTGAAAATTCCCCAAGTTTATGGCCAACCATCTCTTCAGTTATATAAACAGGTATAAAATCTTTACCATTATGCACAGCAATAGTATGTCCTACAAATTCTGGATAAATAGTACTTCTTCTAGACCAAGTTTTTACAACTGTTTTTTTATTTTCCTTATTCATTTTGTTTATCTTATTAAGTAAGCTTTTTTCTACATAAGCTCCTTTTTTTAAACTTCTTGCCATTTTTTCCTCCTATTTAGACTTTCTTCTGCTCATTATAAGCCTACTTGAAGCTTTTTTGGGTTTGCGTGTTTTTAAACCAAGAGCAGGTTTACCCCAAGGTGTTAGAGGGCGAGGTCTACCAATTGGAGATTTTCCTTCACCACCACCATGTGGATGATCATTGGGGTTCATAGCAGATCCTCTAGTAGTTGGTCTAATTCCTAAATGTCTTTTTCTTCCTGCCTTACCCAAATTGATTAAGCCATAGTCTTCATTTCCAACAATTCCAATTGTTGCTTTACATGAACCAAGTATTTTCCTGGTTTCGCCAGATTGAAGTCTTAAAATAACATATTTACCTTCTCTACCAAGAATTTGCGCTGATGAACCTGCACTACGACATATTTCTGCCCCTTTTCCTGGCTTTAACTCTATACAATGCACCGAAGTACCTATTGGTATACTTTGAAGTGGTAATGCATTTCCAATTTGAATATCTGCTTTTTCTCCACTTTCAATAATACTTCCAACTTTTAAGTCTTTAGGTGCAATAATATATCTTTTTTCTCCATCAAGATAATTTATAAGCGCTATATTTGCTGATCTATTTGGATCATACTCAATACTAGCCACTCTTCCTGTTATCCCAATCTTATCTCTTTTAAAATCAATAATTCGATATTTTCTTTTTTCTCCTCCACCTATATGGCGAACCGTAGTTTTTCCCGTATTGTTTCTTCCACCGGTCTTCTTTATAGTCTTAAGTAAACTTTTAGTAGGTTTAGTTGAAGTTAATTCTTCATTTACTAGCGTAGTCATTCCTCTTTGACCATTAGAAACTGGTTTATAATGTTTTATTGCCATTTTTTCCTCCTACTAAATTTCTATAGAAGAACCGTCTTTTAATGTAACAATTGCTTTCTTATATGTTTTGGTTCTTCCAGAGTATTTACCTACTCTTTTTTTCTTAGATTTTGTATTCAATGTATTAACTTTCGTTACGATTACATTAAATGCTTTTTCTATTGCTGATTTAATTTCCGTTTTCGTTGCATCTTTAACTACCTTAAATATATACACATTATTTGCTCTTTCAGCAGTAGATTTTTCTGTAATAACAGGAGCTATAATAATATCACTATAATGTTTCATTATTTCAATGCCTCCTCAATTTTGGAAAGACTCTCTTCATCAATTACTACCACATCGCTATTAATTAAATCAAGAACATTAATTTCATCAGGATATATAACAATTACATTTCCTAAATTGCGAGTAGCTAAATAAAAATTTTCAGCATCTTCCCCAGCTATAATTAATATTTTTCCTTCTAAAGATAAATCTTTTAATATTTCATTTACTTCTTTAGTTTTTAAACTCTTAACTTTAAAGTTTTCAACAACCTGGATTTGCTTATTTAATAATTTATTAGCAAGCGCACTTTTAAGAGCTAAAACTCTTTCTTTGCGATTTATCTTAAAAGTATAATCTCTTGGTACTACACCATGTGCTATACCACCGCCACGCCATAATGGCGAGCGAATTGAACCGTGTCTCGCACGTCCTGTTCCCTTTTGTCTCCAAGGCTTTCTTCCTCCACCAGATACTTCATCTCTTGTTTTAGTTTTGGCAGTCCCTTGCCTTAATGAATTAAGTTGCAATCTAATTGCCTTTTTAATACTTTCTTCATTTATTTCAATATTCCAGATTTCTTTAGCTAAAGTAATATCTTTTACTTTTTCGCCTTTTAGATTCTTAATACTTACTTTTGTCATTTTAAATCCTTTCTAGACTACTTTTCTTCATCTTTAGCTTCTTCATTAGTATTTTCCATTATTTCATTTGAAGTGTCTTCTTCTATATTTGTTTTAACATTTTCTTCCTCAGTTATAACACTTTCTTCTGTAACTTCCTCTTTTACATCAGTAACCTCTTCTATTGTTTCATCAACAATTGTTTCTTTTGTATAAGTAAGAACTTCATCAACTTTTGTTCTTCCGTTATCTTTTACAGCCGTTTTTATTAATACTAATGATTTTTTAGCGCCTGGAACATTACCACTAACTAAGATGTAATTTTCATCTTTATTAACCTCAACAATTTCAAGATTTTGAATTGTTACTGTTTCATCTCCCATATGACCTGGAAGGTGTTTTCCTTTTTGTACCTTTGCTTGGTGAACATTACCAAGTGATCCGGGTACACGATGATGATGTGATCCATGAGTCATAGGTCCTCTCGAATGTCCCCATCTCTTTACAACTCCCTGAAAACCTTTCCCTTTTGAGGTTCCGGTTACATCAACTATATCTCCCTTTGCAAATAAATCAGCACTTACTACATCTCCAACATTATAAGAACCTTCAAAATTTCTTATTTCTTTTAAGAAGCGCTTAGGTGTTGTATTTGCTTTTTTGCTATTGCCGATTTCGGCTCTTGTTGCATTTTTTTCTTTCTTTTCGAACACGCCAAGTTGAATTGCATTATAACCATCTTTATCAACAGTTTTAACTTGCATTACCACGTTTGGTTCAACTTCAATTACTGTAACAGGTATAAGCTTACCATTTTTGGTAAAAACTTGAGTCATTCCAACTTTACGTCCTAAGATTCCTTTCATTATTTTCCTTCTTTCTTAATTATAATTTAATATTGATATCTACACCACTTGGTAAATCTAAATGAGTTAGTGCATCAACCGTTTCTTTGCTTGGATTTTTAATATCAATCAATCTCTTGTGAGTTCTTTTTTCAAATTGCTCACGAGCATCCTTATATTTATGTACAGCTCTTAACACAGTGATTTTTTCAATCTCCGTAGGTAGAGGTACAGGGCCCGATATTTCTCCTCCAGTTCTTTTTACTGTTTCGCATATTTTTCCGGCAGCAACATCAAGTACTCTATGATCATAAGCCTTCAAAATAATACGAACTTGTTTTTCTGACATCTCACACGTCTCCTTTCGTCTATATCTAGTATAGACTTGCTCCGCACAAATTCCCTAATACATTACCATTTACCAACTACGCCTGGCGTATCAGCAACCTTGCACATCATCGCAGTCATACGCATCTAATAATAACACATAATAACTATATAATGCAATACCTTTTTAAATATAAATAAAAAATATTACTCTTTTTTTATTAATAATGACTCGGATTCCATTTGTATTGGGATAGATATATCCATATAATCCAAAAGGGTTGGAGCAACATTGCTTAGGTTTCCGCCTTCTTTTAATTTAATATTTTGGTCATTTATAATGAAGGGTACTCTTTCTAAACTATGTGTAGTACAAATGCTTCCGTCCTCATTTAACATAGTATCTGCATTACCATGATCAGATATAAGCACTATTCTATAAAAGTTTTTTTCTGCTGCTTCGATTAGCTCTCCTAGACAAACATCTAGAGTCATACAGGCTTTTACTGTAGCATCAAATGACCCCGTATGCCCAACCATATCAGGATTAGCATAATTTGCAAATATAAAATCGTAGCCTTCTTCCATACAATCAATTATTTTTTTCGTAACTTCTAAAGCACTCATCTCTGGTTTTAAATCATATGTTGGAACCGATGGTGATGGAATGTGAAATTTATCACAATTGTCAATTTTTCCATCATAACCACCGTCAAAAAAATATGTAACATGAGGATATTTCTCACTTTCCGCTATCCGTGCTTGTTTTATTCCCAATTCAGAAAAATAAATGCCAAGTGATTTATCAAGTGGTTTATTTGGAATAAACACTTCTGTTTTAATGTTTTTATCTATTTCAAAAAAAGAATATATATTAAGATTATTATATTTATTGCGATTAAAAATATTAAATTTTGGATTTGCAAGCGCTCCTAAAATTTGAATCGCTCTATCTTTACGATAGTTTAACCAAATCAAAATATCACCATCCGCTATTAAACCATTTTCATCTAACAACACTGGTTTAATAAACTCATCTGTTATATTATTCATATAAGAAAAGTCAATTGCCGATTTAACATCCTTTGCTTTATTACCATATCCTGAAGTAATTAAATCATAATAAAGTTTCGTTCTGTCAAAATTTTGGTCGCGATCCATAGCGTAATATCTCCCCGAAATAGTAGCAATATGACCTATATTATTATTTTGTATTTCGCTTTGAATTTGTTTTATAAAATTATAAGATACATTGATTTTTGTATCTCTTCCATCAGTAATTAAATGAAAATAAATCTTTTTAAAACCATTTTCAATTAAAAGATGATACATTTTAATAAACGATTCAAAATTAGAATGAACATTTCCGTCACTACAAAGCCCCATTATATGCGCTTTTTTATCTTTATCCTCAAGTAATTTAACAAAAGCCTCGTTCTCTTTTTTTTCAGAATCAAAAAAACCGTTTATGCTATCAACACTTGATTTTATTATTCTTCCAGCACCTATTGTCATATGTCCCACTTCGCTAGTACCCATTTGCCCTGGCAAAAGACCAATTTGCTCTTCAGAAGCATATAATAACGTATGAGGATTTTCATTCATAAATTTATTAAAATAATGCATATTAGCTTCTTTAATGGCGTTACCATATTCATTTTCTTTAATTCCGAAACCATCAAAAACAATTGTTAAAACTTTTTTCATAAATCACAAACTTTCTGTAAAGAATATAACATAAAGATATTAAAAAAACAATAAAAGCAACCGATTGGTAGCTTTTATTTGACTATAATTAAATATCTTGATCTAATTTAATTCTTTCTGCAATTGTCGATAGAAACTCAAAGTTAGTAGGTTTTGAATTTTCAAAATCTATGCTAAAACCAAATATTTCTTCCATTAATTTTAAATTCCCACGAAAAGAGCTAACTTCAATTGCATGCCTAATACATCTTTCAATTCTTGAGGGTGTCGTAGCATGTCTGTTTGCTAACACAGGATAAACTTCTTTTGTTATATATTTAACTTTCTGTTTATACATTAAAATTATACCATCCTTAATATACTCGTAACCACTGATATGCGAGGGTATTCCCATATTATGAAGAAGTTTACATATCTTCAAATCAATACTATTTGTTATTTTAAAGTCAACCTTTTCAAAAAAACATTTTTTTATTTTTCTTTCTAAAGTTAACAAAGAATATGGCTTAAGTAAATAACAATTAACATTATATCGACACAAGTTTTCAATAATGTTTCCTTCTTTATAACTAGATGTAATTATTGTTTTAATTTTAATCCCTCGTCTTTTTAATTCATTCAGCAAAGATTCTCCATCTAATTTTGGTAAAAGAAGGTCCATTATTATTAAATCGACTTCATTAGAATGTTTAATAATATATTCAAGTGCATCCTCTCCATTATCAAATGTTGATAATATTTTAATCCCATTCCCCTCTGAAAAGTGATTTATTAAGTTTTTCTTAATATTATTGTCATCATCTACGATAACAACTTTTACAATTTTTTTCATTTTTTTCCTTTCTTAATAAACAACTACAATAACACTTTAATTTTAAGACAAAACAAAAGAAAAATCTACAGTATATTTTGTAGATTTTTGTCGAATTTAATTTATTTTGCTTTTTTAGATAAAATATAGCTAATTGCTTCTAAGGATAATGAGCTTATATATTCTAATGAAGCACCTCCTCCGGAGGACAGAAAGGTAAATGTATGACCGAGATTGAACTTATTAATAGCATTAATTGCATCTCCACCGCCAGCTATTTTGATAGCATTGATGCTTGCTATGCCTTCTAAAAAGTTTTTGGTTCCTTTCGCATATTTTTCATCTTCAAATACCCCACAAGTCCCATTAATAAAGATAGTCTTACATTTTCTCATATATCGCAAATATTTTGCAATTGATTTAATATTTAAATCTAGTATTTTTTGGTTATCAATTACAAAATCAATCGGCAACACTATTTTTTCTTTATACTTATTTAATAACACTTTAAGTTCTGAAAGGACTTCCTCACTCTCAGTCTTCAGACTATCTCCAACATCATAACCTGAAGCATATAAAAATGAATTAGCAATTCCACCACCAACCAAAAGATAATCACATCTGGTTAATAAATTTTTAATATATTTAAGTTTATCATCAACCTTGGCTCCACCCATAAATATTCCAAATGGATGACTTATGTTCTTAGTAACAAGCGATAAGTTATCAAGTTCTTCTTTAACAAGAAAACCAAAATAAGTGGGTAAAAAATCGCTAATTCCTGTTACTGATGCATGGGTTCTATGTAAAGAGCCAAAAGCATCCACTACAAACACATCTCCAAACTTACTCCAATATCTTGATAATTCAATGTCATTTTTACTTTCTAATTCTGTAGGAAAATCACAGTACCGTGTATTTTCTATTAATAAAAGTTCACCTTTCTTTAATTTTTTAACTTTAGCTAATGTTTTCATCCCAACTGGCGATGATGCAAATTGAATGTTTTTATTAAGAAGTTCTTCAAGTAAAGTTATAACGGGTTTTAATGTATACTTTTCTTTGTCTTCTTTATTTTTTATTCTTCCTAAGTGACTCATTAATACTACTGAATTATTATTATCAAGCAAATATTTTATTGTCTTAACACTATTTTTTATTTTAGTATTGTCCATAACTTTTTCATTTTCAATTGGAACATTAAAATCACATCTTAATATAACTCTTTTATTTGAAATATCTACATCACTAATAAATAACATAAAAACTCCTATTAAATTTATTTAAACATCTCTTTTGCCGTCCTAAGCATTTGTGCTGTATAGCCATATTCATTATCATACCAAGCTACTATTTTTACTAATTGATTTCCATCATCTTCTATAACGGAAGTAGAAAGCCCATCAACTAAGCTACCAGCTTTATTACCAATAATGTCACTTGATACAATAGGATCATTGATATATTTAATAACCTCGTTTTGATTGCTTTTAAAAACTTCATTAATTTCATCTACGGAAACTTTTCTTTCAAGCTCTAAGACTGTGTCAACAATTGAACCATCCGAAACAGGAACTCTAAAAGCCATACCATCCATTCTCCCTTTTAATGCCGGAATAACAAGACCGATAGATTTTGCCGCCCCCGTTGATGCTGGGACAATATTATCTGCACAAGCCCTTCCTCTTCTTGAAGCCACTCCTTTACTATGAATATTATCTAAATTATTTTGATCTGTTGTATAAGCATGAATTGTTGTCATATAACCCTTTTTAATACCATAATTATCATTAATAATTTTTAAAATAGGTGCAAGACAATTTGTTGTACAACTTGATGCACTTACTATTTTCATATCATTAGTTAAGATTTGATTGTTTACGCCATATACTATTGTTGGCATCTCGTCTTTACCAGGCGATGAAATTAACACTTTCTTTGCTCCCGCAGTTATATGCTTCGTTGCTCCTTCTATAGATGTAAAGGCACCCGTACATTCCAATACCAAATCAACCCCTAAGTCTTTCCATGGCAACTTTTCCGGTTCCTTTTCATTAAAAACGGGAATATACTTTTTTTCACATATAATTATATTTTTTTCATCGAATGATATTTTATCCTCATGAAAAGAGCCATGAACAGTATCATATTTTGTGTGATAAGCAAAGTCTTCTGGAGAGCCTGATGCAGAATTAACAGCTACAACATCAAAATCACTAGAAGTAAGCATTTGCCTAAATGCAAGTCTCCCTATTCTCCCAAAACCATTAATTGCTACTTTAATCATCAATAGCACCTCCAATAAATTCTCTTAATATTGAGTCATTTGGTATATACTCACTATTTATTGCAAAAAATTGTTTTAAAAAACTTAATAATTTTCTTGACTCACTATAATATTTTGAATCTGACGGTACAGAATATAATAAAGGTTCAACAAACACTTTTAATACTCCTACTTCATAAGGCAAAGATGTATTAATTATTTTGTTTGCTTGATGAATATAAGGAATAATATGTTTTTCCTCTCCATTTCTTACTTTTGTCCAATATTTTATTGTCTCATTAACGGTATATCCCCTAGTTCTGAAATCTCTTACTATTCTTCTTATTAATCTTAAATCATTTAAAGAAATATAATTGTGTTGATCTAAACATAATGGAATATATGGACTCACATATATTTTATATTTAATTAAATCGGATATCATTGGTAAAGCTTCATCATTAAGTGCATGCAATCCCTCAAATAAAACAATACTGTTTTCCTTTAATTGTATTTTTTTACCCGATATTTCTTTCGAACCTGTGACAAAGTTAAATTTAGGAACACTAATTTGTTTTCCATTAAATAATTTAACCATTTCATTAGTTAATAATTCTAAATCTATTGCTTGTAAACATTCAAAATCATATTCGCCATTTTCATCTTTAGGATTATCTTTTCTTTCATGAAAATAATCATCTAAAGATATAACTATAGGATCAAGCCCATAAATAGCAAAGTAATTAGCAAGCCTTTTTGTAACTGTAGTTTTTCCACTAGAAGTAGGACCTGCTATCATTACACATTTTATATTGCCTCTTTTAGCAATTTCCTTAGCAGTTTCATTTATTTCTAAGTTAAAATTTAATTCACAAGATTTGATAAAATTATTTATTTTTCCTTTTGTAATTTCTCTATTTACGTCATTAATATAAGGAATGTTCATAGTATCAAGCCATGCTTTTCCGTTTTTATATGATTCAATTACAGCATCATATCCGACATATTCTTTTGTTACTCCGTTATCCGTCTCTGTTGGCCATGATAAAACAAAATTATTTTTACCTAAATAATGAATTTCAAATTTGCTCAACACTTCCGTAGAATAAGGCATCTCAGAATAATAATAATTTACTATATCATCAAGACGATATAAAACTATTGTGGGGTCAGTAATATTTCTTATATTATCTGCTTTAACTTTGTTCTTAAGTTGTTTATCATAATAATCTATCCCATCATTATTAGCAACAATCAATTTCTCAATAACATGATTATCAGATACTATTTTACTCATTACTTTGTTAATTTCAGCAACATCTGTTTTGGTTAAATATTTTTCATAATCAATTTCTGCAACCATTCCGCGAGGAAGACTGTATAAATACCTTACTGTTGCTTTAGGAAATAATCGTTTAAACGCATATTCAAAAATCATTTTTAAACCAGCAAGATATATTTTATTACCTGTCTTACTATTAATATCCAAAAATTCTATAGTACAATCGTCCTCTATTCTTTCATGCAAAGAAACTATCTTATTATTAACAAGAGCTCCCACTATTTGACTTTTAGATTTGTATGCTTTACTTATCTTATAAAAAGGTGTTCCATGTGGAAATTTAATAACTTCACCATTTTTAAACGTAATTGTACAATCTTTTAACACACTTTCTTTCATATCAATGCCCCTTTTAATTATATTTTTATTATATCACAAATCTTTAAAATATATACCTATACTTTAAATTACAACTTTTATTTGACATTTTATTATAATCTAATTAATTTGTTCAAAATAAAATCTACACGTATTATGTAGATTCTTTATCAAAAATTTAATTTTATTCAACTCTAATAATAATTTCATTATCAGATGAATATAAATATTTTTCTTTAGCATATCTAGCTAAATATTCTGGATCCTCCATCTTTGCGATTTCAGTTTTTAAACTTTTATTTTCCTTTTGAAGTTTAATATATTCCGAGTTTAATACACTGACCTTTTTTCTATTATTCATAATCGTATGAAAATTTCCATAATTTGAATAGCACATAAAAGAAAGCAATAATATCATTATTACTGAGATGGCAATTAATCTTTTTCTTTCCTTTCTAGTCTTTCTTTTCATATCCCACCAATTATTTACATCTTAAGTATATTTTTTAAAAAAGTCAATAGTTTATCTTTAATTTACAGCTTTTTACATTCTTTTTACATAAAATTAATAATTATATCTACCATCAAAAAACCTTGCTTATTTAAAAGCTAGGTTATTAAAGTTTAATTTACTTTTCTCTTAATATTTTACAATAAATTTGATTAAACTATTCTTCTTCAGTTTCTTCTTCGATTTCTTCTTCTTCTTTTTCAACTACTGTAGGGTTTTCATATTCTTTAAGAATCTCTTTTGTAAAATAATCTCTTGTTTCTTGATTAATTGGATGAGCTATATCTTCATACTCACCATCTGCTCTTCTGCGACTTGGCATAGCAATAAACATTTCATCGTCGCCTTCAATAATACGAATATTATTAACTACAAAACAATCATCTAATCTTACGCTGGCATATCCTCTTAAGCGTGAACCTTCCCTTTCGATTTTTTTAACATCGACATGTGTAATTTCCATACTACCACTCCTTCTTGCTATCCACAATTATATTTTAACTTATTTATTTGTTATTTTCAAGAAATATCTGCTTTTTTCTTTAATAATAAATAAATTTTAATAAACATCTCCTCATTTAAGCTTTCTGCTCTAACCATATCATTAAAACCATTTTCATTAAGCACTCCTTTAATAATACTAAATTTACGATTGCCTATATTGTTTTTTAATGTTTTTCTTTTATGAATAAAACATTCTTTTACAAATTCAAAAAACTCTTGTTCATTATCAATCGCTTTTACTTCTTTTCTAATAAAGGAAATTACTTGACTATCTACTTTTGGCTTTGGTGAAAAATTTTTTTTCGAAACAAATAATTCTTTTTTGATATCAAAATAATGATTCAAATAAACCGTTATATACCCATATTTCTTCGTATTAGGAGTCGCAGAAAATCTTTCAGCCACCTCCTTTTGAACCATAAACACCATTTTAATTGGATTAACTTTACTTTTTATAATATGTTCAATAATTGGAGTCGTTATATAATATGGTAAATTTCCTACTATATAAAGATCATTATATTTATAATCCTTTAATAAAGATTGAATATCGGTTTTTAATATATCATTATAAATAATTTTACAATTATCATCTTCAAGTAACGATAAATGTTCTTTTAAATTTTTATCTATTTCTATACCAACAATTCTTGTATTATGTTTTTTTAATTTTTTTGTTAATATTCCTTTTCCTGGACCAATCTCAATAATTAAGTCTTTTTTAGTTGGAGATAATAAAAAAACTATACTATCACATATAGTCTTATTATTTAAAAAATTTTGACCTAAGCTTTTTTTAGCCTTCATTATCCCATCCAAATCTTAATATATCGTATGAAATTGTACTTCTTCCAAGAGCAATAGCATATTGTACATCTTCAGATAATAAATCAATGGCATTACCATTTACACCTCTGTCAAGAACTATTGCTATAATCGGCTCGTTGGCTATTCTTGCAGAATTAAACCTAATAATCGTTCCACACGGTAAATTAGTGCTTGAGGCAACAATTCTAACATCACCATAAACACTGTCTTTATACGTTGTTTTACCATCAGATAAATCTAATTTCCACATACAAGCAAGTCTTCCCGTACATAATGGACAATTGTATACATATCCTGTTAAATCTCCAATTAAAGTGTCTTTCGCCCCATATAATCTATTATAATCGAATTGATATACCTTTTTTGACATCGTATCTAAATTAACTATTTTCGTTAAATTATTGTTGTTTGCATTAAATGAAAAAATCCTACTATTAGATGTACCAATAATAACTACACTTATTATTATTATAAACTTAATATAGTTAAGTGTTTTTTTCATTGAAAGCCTCACTATTTCTATATAAAGTATATCATGGCATAATATTTATGTCAAAAACTTTTTTAACATTTTCATTGGTCTTTTTTATAATTTCCTTCTCAGAAATATTTAAATATTTACTTAAAAATTCAATGATATATTTTATATTTCCAGGATGATTAATTTTTCCTCTTACAGGATCTGGTGAAAGGTACGGACAATCAGTTTCTAAAACAATATTCTCTAGACCTATTGCATTAACAACTTCTTTTAATTTAGCGTTTTTAAAGGTTACAACTCCACCTATACCTAATTTATATCCTAGTTTTATGTATTCTCTTGCAGTTTCAATAGAGCCAGTAAAGCAATGGATAACACCTGTTACCTTAAATTTTTTTAAACACTTAATGGTGTCATTTGTGGCATCCCTACTGTGAATAACTACTGGTAACTTGTGTTTTTGTGCGATAGCCAGCTGTTTTTCAAATAGCATAATTTGCTCTTCTTTATTATAACCTTGATAATGAAAATCTAAACCTATTTCACCAATACCTACAACTCTTTCTTCTTTTAAATGTTTAATTATATAGTCAATATTTTTTGTTTTATAATTTGTTGCGTTTTCAGGATGAATGCCTAGCGTAGCAAATAAGTTATTATATTTTTTTGCTAACAATATTACCTCTTCATTTGTTTCCTGATTACATCCTGCATTAATTACTCCAAAACAATTATCTTTTTTTATTTGACTAAGCAATTTTTCTATATCATTATAATACTCTTTATATATATGAGCATGAGTATCCATATACATTTTATTTAACAATCCTTTTAAATAAAATTTCTGGTTTTTCTAAACCTACATTATAATTTTCACTTTTATCTATATCTTGAAACGATTGTTCTTCTAAATTAAGTTGCTTAAATATTTTTTTTGCTGTCTGGGGCAAAAAAGCGTTTAACATAATACTTCCTTTTCTTATTGATTCAAGAAGATTATATATTATAGTTTCAAGTCTTTTGTTTTCCTTTTCATCTTTTGAAAGCAACCATGGTGTTGTTTCATCAATATATTTATTGCATTTTCTAAATAAATCAAAAATTAATTCTAAAGCTTCATTAACTTTCAATTCCTCAATCTTTTTATCAACACTATCTTTTAGGTTATTTGCAGTAATAATAAGTTCATTATCAATTTTTTCATTTTTGTCCGAAATCGTTATTTTACCATCAAAATATTTTATTGCCATTTGCATGGTTCTACTTAAAAGATTTCCTAAAATATTGCATAAATCATTATTTGTCCTTAATATTAGTGCTTCTTCAGAAAAATTTCCATCAGATCCAAAAGGAACTTCCCTTAAGACAAAATACCTTACAGCATCAACACCATATGCATCTATATATTCCCTTGGATCTTTATAATTTCCTAAACTTTTAGATATTTTTCCACCATCAATAGTAAGCCACCCATGACCATATACTCTTTTAGGCAACGGTAGATCAAGAGCCATTAATAACGCTGGCCAAATAATGGTGTGAAAACGAACAATTTCTTTCCCAACCAATTGTAAGTCTGCAGGCCAATATTTTTTAAAACTTTCAGTTTCTTTTGGATACCCCAATGAAGTAATATAATTTGACAGTGCATCTATCCACACATAAATAACATGTTTATCATCAAAATCAACTGGTATTCCCCATTTAAATGAAGTTCTTGATACACAAAGATCTTCAAGTCCCGGTTTTATAAAATTATTAATCATTTCATTTTTTCTTGATTTTGGTTCTATGAAATCAGGATGAGTTTCAATATGTTCTTCTAATTGCTTTTGATATTTAGAAAGTTTAAAAAAATATGCCTCCTCACTAACACGAGTTAAATCTCTGCCACAATCTGGACATTTACCAGATGATGATTGGTTCGGAGCCCAAAACGATTCACATGGAACACAATATAACCCTTTATATTCACCTTTATAAATATCTCCTTTTTCATATAATTTTTTAAATATTTGTTGAACACTTTTAATATGTTCTTTATCTGTTGTTCTAATAAAATAATCATAAGAAATGTCTAACTTTTCCCATAAATCTTTTGCATCCGCTATTATTTTATCAACATACTCTTTTGGACTTAAACCAACTTCTTTTGCTTTAGTTTCTATCTTAAGACCATGTTCATCCGTACCTGTCTGATAAAACACATCATACCCACTTAATCTTTTATATCTTGCTAGTGCATCTGCTATTATTGTTGTATAACAATGTCCAATATGAAAATTTGCACTTGGATAATATATAGGTGTTGTAATATAATATTTTTTCATAAATACCTTCCTTTCATAAAAAAATCATGAACTAAAGGACGAGTTTACCCGCGGTACCACCTTAATTCATGATTAATCATGCTCTTTAATTAATAAAGGAATTACCCTTAATGCTCAAAGGCTCACTAAATGATCTTTTTTATTTCTTTTCACCTACCAGAAACTCTCTTAAAAACAGTTTTCATTTATCTTCTTATCGATGCACTTACAAATTATATTAACACAACTTTTTTGATTATTCAATTACTATTTATTTCAATACTATTAAGTAATTTAACAATATATCTAATAAAATGGTTTTCTAAATTTTTATAATATAAAGTTATAATAATTTCATCTCTTTTATATACAAGTTTGAAATTTCTTGATATACTCAGCATTTTATATAAAAATTTGTCACCTTTAATATTACATGAAATTTCTTTTGGTAGAGTTATTTCTATCATTCTATCTGTTTGTAATACTTTGGTAATATTTATTTTTTTCGCAATGTTTTCAAACCACTGTTCATACATATAGTCAATTATTTTATCGTTTAGTTTTCCAAAGCGATCTTCTAATTCATATTTTACTTTATTGAATTTATCAAACGAATCAATACTATTTATCATTTGATGTATTTCAATTTTAACAGTTTCATCTGAAACATAATTATCTTCAATATGTGTATCAACATTAATAAGATATTTATCATCCCCACGTTCTTCTACTTTTTCGCCTTTTTGTCTTCTAATTTCATCCTCAATCATTTTTGTATATAAAGCGACTCCCACACTATCTATAAAACCGGCTTGACTCGAACCAAATATATCTCCTGCACCCCTAATAGAAAGATCTCTCATCGCAATTCTATAACCACTTCCTAATGCAGTAAATTCTTTAATTGTTTCTAATCTCTTTATTGCTGCATCATTTAATCTTTTATCAATATTAAATAACAGATATGCATACGCAATACGGTCTGATCTTCCAACTCGGCCTCTAAGTTGATATAACTGTGAAAGACCTAATTGATCCGCCTCATAAACAATTAACGTGTTTACGTTTGGAATGTCTATTCCATTTTCAATAATCGTTGTACAAACTAAAATATTAAATTTTTTATCTATAAAATCCTGCATAATATTCTCTAAATCTATTTTACTCATCTTTCCATGAGTATATCTAATTTCTTCACCTACAAGTTTTTTTAATAAATTAGTTTTTCTTTCAATGTTTTCAACATTGTTATATAAAACAAAAATTTGCCCATCCCTTGAAAGCTCTTTATAAATTGCATCTTTAACTATTAAGTCATCTGCTGCTATCACATATGTTTGAACAGGATATCTATTTATTGGTGGAGTTTCTATTATTGATAAATCTCTAAACCCGGATAACGCCATTTTTAATGTCCTTGGGATTGGTGTTGCTGATAAAGTTAATACATTAACATCTTTTCTTAATTCTTTAATTATTTCTTTTTGTTTTACACCAAATCTTTGTTCTTCATCAACTACAAGCAAACCTAAGTTTTTAAATTTAATTTTTTTATTAAACAACTTATGAGTTCCAAAAACAATGTCAATAGTTCCTTTTTTTAATTTATCAATTATTTCGTTTTCTTCTTTTTTGGTTGTAAATCTATTAAATAGTGCAATAGTTATTGGATGATCTTTTAATCTTTCTATAGCAACATTATATTGTTGCTTTGAAAGGATTGTCGTTGGACAAAGATACACAACTTGATCACCATTGTAAACCGCGTTTATCATTGCTCTTAAGGCAATCTCTGTTTTTCCAAATCCAACATCTCCACATAATAATCGGTCCATAGGATATTCAGCTGCTAAATCTTCATAAATATCGTTAATTGCTTTTTTTTGATCGGTTGTTAATTCAAAATCAAAGTTGGCTGCTAATAATTCTTCTTCTTCATATCTTTTATATGGTTTTTTCTTTATTAATATTCTTTCCTTATATAATTTTATCAATTCCTTAGAAATATCTTTTACTTTCTTTTCCACATATGCTCTTGTTTTAAGCCAAGCCGTAGAATTTAAAGCATTTATTTTCGGAACAGTTCCATCTTTATCTGAGTATTTATAAATGTTGTTAATCTTTTCAACGGGAATATATATTTTATCTCCTTTTAAATACAATAATTCAATATAATCTTTGCTAATAAAGTTTTTTGTTAATTTCTTAATGCCATTATAAACTCCAATCCCATGAGATATGTGAACAATATAATCCCCAACAGTAAGTTCTCCATAATCTTTAATTCTTTTTCCACCATAAAAATAGTTCTTATATTTGTAATTGTGAGTTGTTTTTTCAATATCAAACTCAGAAATTACAACTTCATTTCCTATAATAAAACCACGGTTGATTTTTTTATTTACTATTTTAGGATTTTTAATTTTCTCTTTAATTATTTTAATTTGTTTATCACTAGAAAGAAAAAAAGTAATCTTCTTTTTGTTTTTTTCCCATTCTATAACTTTTTTTTGAAGTAAGCTATAATTTTGATTAAAATTTTCAATTTCTTGTGCGTCATATACTATATCTTTTTTACTTGTTTGAAATTTGTTTAAAGATACTTCCTTTTCTATATATAAATCTTCAAGCAAGAAAATAAAATCCTTATCAACATTGTTTTTTTCTTTATACTCTAAAATATCGGACATCAACTTTTTATATGAGGTTTTAATTTGAATTTTATCAATATTAACTAAAACCGGATTTTTTAAATAGTCGATTAATGAACTGTTTTCTTGATCCTCTGTTTCTGTAATTGGGGTTATGGTTATTTCTTTTATTTCTTCATTTGATATTTGAGTATCTTCATCAAAAGATCTTATTTCTATGATTATGTTATCTTCATATTCTATTCTAATTGGGTGTTTTTTATTAAGTAAAAATATATCGACAATCATTCCTCTAACTGAATATTCCCCAGTAGTTGTGGTAATGGACTCTCTATGATATCCCAAACTTTCAATTTTTTCTATTAATTCTTTTCTTCCAATTTTTGAATTTTTATATAACTTTACTTTACTTTTATTGCTTTTCTCCTTACTTGGTAAATATTTTAAATAACCCATTAAATTAGTAACTACAATATAATTTTTTTTCTCAAGTTTATTTAAAGTGTTTAATCTTACAAATTTTAATTCTGGAGATATAGCTTTTACCATTGTTGATAAAAAATCATCCATAACAAATAATAATACATCCTTCGTATATGTCTGAAGGAGATTATAATATTTATTTGCTTCATATAATGAAGAAGCAAGAAGAACTAAATCACCTTTATTTCTTTTAAACAATTCTAATACATAAAAAACGTTTAACTCGTTTGTTAAACCACATATTACAGTTTTATTATCATATTTAAAATGTTTAGTTATAAAATCCATTTTAGCCTCTAATTAAAATTATTAATAGTATCAGCCACTCCTTTTTCAATAAAGTTTATGATTATATTTTTATAAATATCTTTATTTAAATTTTCAAACTCTATTTTCGGAAGTTTCCCTAAAACATAATCCGAGGTAAGCATTTCCTTATTGTTTCCAACACCTATTTTTAATCTTAAAAAATCATTTCCATTTAAATATTTAATTATACTCTTTATTCCGTTATGACCACCAGAAGTTGAATTTATTTTAAGTTTATAATTCCCTTCTTTTAAATCGATATCATCATGTATTACCAAAATATCTTCATTTTTAATTTTATAAAAATCAGCTATTTTTTTAACAGTAAGACCAGATAAATTCATATATTGTTGGGGCTTTAAAAAAATTGTTTTTTCTCCATTAATATTTTTTTCGTAAACAAGATATTCTTTTTGGTTTTTCCATTTAACATTACCTAAAAAATTATCCAAAACAATAAATCCCACATTATGACGGGTTTTTTTATATTCTTTTCCTGGATTTCCCAAACCAACAACCATTTTCATAATTTATTCCTTTCTAAAAATATTTTTATAAGACTTTAAGTTTTCGATACATATAATATTTTGGATTTTTATTCCTGGCTTACTATTTTTAATCCCCTTCACTAGAACTAATGATGGCTCTAATTTTTGTTTTGTTTTAATTAAAGTTACTTTTTTTATATTTAATTTATACATAAAACCATAATAAATTATTTCATCTAATCTATCACATTTATGAACTAAATACAACACTCCCTTATTCTGCAACATTTCTGAAGAAATTTTAAAAATTTCTTCAAGGTTTATTTTAATCTCATGTCTTGCTATAGATAATATTTTGTTTTTATTTATTAAATTTGTATTACTTATTTTATAGTACGGTGGATTGCATGTTATTGTGTCTATTTGTCCTTTTGAAAAATAGTTTTTAATATTTCTAACATCATCATTTATAATCGCCAATTTTTTTTCTAATTTATTTAATTTAATCGATTTTAATCCGAGTTTATATATTTCAGACTGAATTTCAAAACCAGTTATTTTCGAATTTGTATATGTTGATAAAATTAAAGGAACAACCATATTACCTGAACAAAAATCCACAATATTCTTATTATCTAATGGTAAATCAACATACTCGGCTAATAATATGGAATCAAGGGAAAATTTAAAAAAATCACCATCTTGATATATATATCTGTTTTCGTAATCAAACAAATCATTTTTCTGCAACATTATTTACATCTTCAGCATCTATTGTTATTTTTTCGTCATTAAGAAGAATTTTATATTTTCTACTTAAAATATCCACATTTATTATTTTTGCCTCTTCTCCCTTATATTTAATTATTGATCCAATTTGTTTAAGCCCTTTACTACACCTAGTATACTCTTCGTCTTCATAACAAAGACAGCACAAAAGTCTTCCACAAGCCCCATTAATTTTTGATGGATTAAGAGCTAAATTTTGATTTTTTGCTTTATTCATAGAAATTGATTCAATGTGATTTAAAAAAGCAGAACAACAAAGATTTTGCCCGCATATACCTATACCACCAATTTGCCTCGCTTTATCCCTTGCACCAATTTGCCTTAGTTCAATTCTTGTTTTATAAATGCTCGCAAGTTTTTTTGCAAGTTCTCTAAAATCAACTCTGTCATCGGCAGAAAAATTAATTAATAGCTGACTTTTGTCAAGATTAAATGATGCATTTATAACATACATTTCCAATTTTAATTTTTTCACTATTTCTTTACATTTTTCTGCTGCTTTTATACCTTCTTCTAGGTTTTCTTGATGCTTTTTTCTTTCTTCTTTACTTGCAAGCCTTATTATATCATCAAAAATCATATCATCTTTTACAGCATCATAAATAGAAACTACTTTTCCAAATTGTTCACCATTTTGTGTATTAACAATTACTTCTTCGGATATTTGATAATCTTTTTCCGATTTAAATATATAAACTTTACAATTGTTGTTAAAAATAATTCCATAATATCTATATTTTTTCATTTAATTCACTCATTTCTATTCCAAAACTATTTAATAAAATATTAACATTGACATTGTAGTTAAGTTGTTCAATATACTTGTTAATAATTTGTATTTTTGAATAATTATTAACATATATATTTTTATTATATAAATCATCACGATAAATATTTAATAAATAATTCAAAAATTTAATTACCATTTCCCTTTCAGTAATCTTCT
>JGI24712J26585_10000273_pt1 | contig 44282 bp, 48 predicted proteins | sample BioPla3DNA2_FD_26585 | JGI IMG/M metagenome (IMG submission 26585)
TAGATTTATAATTTATTAAAATACAATCTTCACTAGAAATTGCTGTTGTTGAAAATAAAATTATTTCTTTTTTCTCACTTACTATAAAAGGACATTTGTAATTTATTCCTAATAAATATTTTGTTGCTAAACATCTTCCTTTATAAGAACTACCATAATTAAGACAACTGTTATTAACAATATTAATAATATTATTTTTTATTAAAATATATTTTTCTTTGTCGATTACCTTAATAAAATTTTTCGAATTTTTAATCATATGAGTATTTTCATTTATAATGTATTCTTCCATAAAGAATCCCCCTTAAATAATTAATATCATATTTTAGGGAAAATTAAATGTTATCTTTTGTCTTAAAATGTCTTAATTGGTGAAATCAACTCTACAATAGTATCATCATCTACTGCATTTATAATAATTGGTTTATCATCTTCGTTAATTAAGATAATAATATTTTCAGTATTTAATACTTTTAATGCATCAAGCATATATTTGGATGAAAAACTAATATCAAGTTTTTCTTTATTATTACATTCTATTTTTACTTCTTCTTTTGTTTTACCATTTTCAATTGAACTTCCATAAATAACTAATTTATTACCATTAATTGACATCTTTACTATATTTTTATCTTTACTTACAGTAATAATAGATGCACGATCTATTGCATCATAAAAATCATTTAGTGTAACATTTATCATGTATTTAAATTCCTTTGGAATAAAATTAGAAGTGTCGGGGTAAGTTCCATTTAATAATGTTGTTTGAAACATTATATTATCATATATAAATAATACTTTATTATTAAACAGATGAATATCCACATCAATATCCTCTTTTAAAGTTGAAACTAATTCATTAACACTTTTTCCTGGAATTATGATATTTACAGATTCTTCGATAGCTTGGGTTAGTTTAATTGTCTTTTTTGCTAATCTATATGAGTCTGTTGCTATACATTCAAATATATCTCCATTTATTTTCATATTTAATCCTGTTAATAGTGGTCTTACTTCTTGTTGAGACATTGCATAAGAAGTTTGATTTATACATTCTTTTAATATATTTGAATTTAAGGTAATTACATTTTTACTTTTTTCAATATTAATATTTGGATATTCAGAAAGTTCATAACAATTTAATATAAACTCATTTATATCTGAATATATTTTTATATTATTGTTGTATTCTTCAAAAGATATTACGTCTGAAGGCATCTTTTTTATTATATCTAATATATATCTACTTTGAATAATAATTTTTCCTTCTGATTCAATATTTATAATATCTTTTTTATCTATTAAAATTTTAATAGATAATTCACTATCACTTGCAAGTAATTCTATTCCTTTTTTAGTAACATTTAATACTATTCCATTTAATACTGGTATTGTTATTTTTTGAGATAAAGCTTTAACAGTATTATTTAAAGCATTAAGTATTATGGTTTTGTCAATTGTAAATTTCATTTTTTTCCTTCTTTCTTTTATTTATATTTATTATTATAATTATACTGTTATATTTGTGGATAATTTTAAACATTAACTGATATTATGCATTTATATGAATAAAATTATTAACAATATTATAACTTATTTTTTATTTCTTTAACAATAGCATTTAATTTTTCATCATTTCTAATTTCTCTTGATATTTTTTCTGCAGAAGCATGTATAGTGGAATGATCTCTACCTCCAAATCTAGCTCCTATTTTAACAAGTCCTTCATCAGACATTTCTCTACACAAATATATTGCAATATGTCTTGGTTTAGTAATATCAGCTGTTTTTCTTTTGCTTTTTAGATCATTTACTGTGATATTAAAATAATCTGCAACAACTTTTTGAATTTTAGAAATAGAATTATCGGCATATATATTAACAGATAAATAATCTTTTAAAGCTTCAACTGCAAAATCCAGATCAACTTTTTTAGGAACCATCATAGCAGTATATGCCATTAATCTATTTATAGTTCCTTTTATAAATCTTACATCATTTTGACAAGAGTTTGCGATATATTCTATAACTTCTTCTTTTAATTTATCTTCTAAAATAGTGTTTTTTATATTATCTTTTATTATTTTACATCTTAATTCATAATCAGGAGGATAAATATCTACAGGAAGTCCACTCATAAATCTACTACGAAGTCTTTCTTCAATTTTTTTCAAATCATCTGGTGATTTATCAGAACTTATTATAATTTGTTTTTGATTGTTATAAAGAGCAGTAAAAGTATAAAAAAATTCTTGTTGAGATTTATCAGCACCAACTAAAAATTGGATATCATCTATTAATAAAACATCAACGTTTTGATATTTTTCTTTAAAATTTTTAGCATAGTTAATTGATTCGTTACCTTTTTCTGTATAAGCAATACCAATATAATCATTAACAAAATCATTACTTGTACAATATAAAACTTTTTTATTTGAATTTTGTACAATGAAATTACCAATTGCATGCATTAAATGGGTTTTACCTATTCCACTTTTACCATAAAGAAAAAAGGGATTATGAAGTTTTCCAGGATTTTCTGCAACTTTGTGGGCAGATATAACAGCTAAATTATTACTTTTCCCAACTATAAAATTATCAAAAGTAAGAGAAGGATTAAGATTAGTGCTCCATTCTTCCTTAATATCCAAAGAGTTTTCTTTTTCATCTTCATTTGCCATATCATTTTTAAATTCTTCTTCAGTAATATATTCAATCTTAATTTTCTTACCAGTAATTTCAAAAAAAATTTTATCTATTAAATCTATGTAATTATTAGAAAGCATATCCCTGTGAACTCCCATAGGAACTTTAGCTTTAAATTTATCATCCAAAAAAGATATGGGTTCTATAGTTGAAAACCACAAATTATACGAATTTTCGCTAACTGCTTGTTCGGCTTCTTTTAAAAAGTTTTTAAAAATAATATCTATATTCATACCTATACCCCGCATAATTAATTTTCCACACTTTAATTTTAACTTATTTTTAAAAAAAGATAAAGTTTAAATAATTGATTTACAAGTTTTCCACAAAAAAGAAACAGCGTTTTTTCTTATAAATACTACTCTAACATAAGTTTTCCACACTTTCAACAAAATGAAGTTGTTAATAAAAAAAAGATATCAACAAAATAAAAAAGAAGATGTTGTTTGTTTGTTGGTAACTTTTAGTTTGTTAACCTTGACAGTGTATCTAATAAGATGTTATGCTATATAAACGAAAAAAGGAGTGATTATTATGAAGAGAACATTTCAAAGAAATAAAAGAAAAATGAAAAAGAAACATGGTTTTTTTGCAAGAAAAGGCGGAAATATATTAAATTCTCGTCGTAGAAAAGGAAGAAAAAAATTATCAAAATAACCACTTTTTAGTGGGTTTTTTTCTATGTGGAATATTATGAAAAAGAAAGACAGGATTAAATCAAGTATTGAGTTTAATAAAATTATTAAAATAGGAAAAAAAATTTCTAATGCTTTTTATGCTATATTTTACATTGAAAAAGAAGAAGAAAATCCAAAGTTTGGAATAGGAGTGTCTAAAAAATTTAAAAAAGCAGTATTAAGAAATAAAGTAAAAAGACAAATGAGAGAAATAATTTTTAAGACAAAAAATTTATTTCCAAAAAATAAAAATTATATTATAATAGTAAAGGAAGAGTTTACAAAAATATCATTTGATGAAAAATTAAATAATTTTAAAAAAGTAATAGGAGAAATACATGAAAAATAAATTTAAAATAATAATATTATTGTTTCTAATGTTATGTATAACTGGATGTGGTGCTAAAAATTTAATAATTGATAAGAATAATAAAATAGTAACAAGTAAAGAAACAGGACAAAGTTTACAAAGAGAAATATATTGTAAACCATCGAAAAATACAGAAACATATAAACTTTATGAAAAATATTCTGATCAAATGAAAACTAAACTAGAGGATTTACCAGAATGTAATAAATTTAAGATGAATTCTACAAAAACGAGCAGTTTATGGCAATTTTTATTTGTAAAACCTTTAGCATTTATATTATTAAAATTAGGAAATTTATTTAAATATATGGGATTAACAAAATCATATTTAGCAGTGTCATTAATAGTTATTGGTTTATTAATAAGAATAATTATATTACCATTTAATATAAAAAGTCAAAATCAAAGTAAACAAATGCAAAAAGCAATGCCGGAAATAAAAAGGATAGAAAAAAAATATGCTAATTCAAATGATAAGACAGAAATGATGATGCGTGCTTCTGAAATTCAAAAAATATATAATAAATATAAAATAAATCCAGTATTAAGTTGTTTGTTAGCATTAATTCAATTACCAATCTTTTTCGCTTTTTTACAAGCTATATATAAAATACCAGCAATTTATGAGGGAGAAATTTTTGGTTATAATTTAGGCACAACACCAAGCGTTGGTTTATTTGAAAAACAACAATATGGATATATAATTTTAATTTTATTAATTATATTAACTACGTTCTTTTCGTTTAAATACACAATGAAACAATCACAAGCTTCTAATCAAGAAGATGGTAAAAATCAAATGAATACAATGTTAATAGTTATGACTGTACTTATAGGTTTTACATCCTTTTCTCTTCCTACAGCTATAGCAATTTATTGGATAGTTACATATTCTTTTATAATTATACAAACATATATAATGAAAGTAATTGAAAAAAACAAAGATATAAAAAGGAATCCAAGAAAAAAGAAAATAAATGATAAATTAAAATTGAAAGAAGGGCTAAAATATGGAAAAAATAGTTAAAAAAGGAAAAGACATCGATTCTATTTTAGAAGAGTTTTGTGAAGAGACAGGTTTGACAAAAGATGATATTGTTTATAAGGATTCAGAACAAAAAAAAGGTCTTTTTAAAGGGACAGTAAATGAAGTAACAATATATAAAAAAGCAGATATATATTCGTATGCTAAAGAATTTTTAAAAGAAATTGTTGAAAAATTAGGTCTTGAGGTATCTTTTGAAACAAAGAAACAAGAAGATAAAGTTATAATAAGAATGTATTCTGATAATAACAATATTTTAATAGGACATAACGGGAACACGTTAAGAGCTTTAGAAACAATTGTTAAACAAAAAATTCAATTAGAAACAGATTTATATTTTATGATTTTTCTTGATGTTGAAAATTATAAAGATAAAAAAGAAGCAAGAATTAAAAGACTTGCAAGACAAATCGCAAGAGAGGTAAAAAGAACTAATATTGAAGTTAAAATGGAAAACATGAATGCCTATGAAAGAAGAATAGTTCATAGCGCTTTAACAAAATTTAAAGGAGTTTCTACAAAAAGCGAAGGAGTAGAACCAAACCGTCATGTTGTTATTAGTCCAGTAAAATAAACTATGTTAAAGCATAGTTTTTTTATTATAATTACATATATCTGTGGATTTATGCTATAATACCGTTGCAAAGGAAAAAATATGGATGATACAATTTGTGCCATTTCAACAGCACAAGGAATAGGTGCTATATCTATTATTAGAGTAAGTGGATCTGAAGCAATTAAAATAGTTCAGAGTATTTTTTCTAATGAAATAAAAAGTAAAGAAACACATGTTATTAAGTATGGAAAAATAATTTATAATAAGGAAATAATTGATGAAGTTCTATTAATGGTTATGAGAAGTCCCAAAACATATACAAAAGAAGACATTGTAGAAATAAATTGTCATGGAGGATATAACACTACCAATATGATACTTAGAATTTTACTTGATAAAGGCTGTAGACTTGCAGAACCAGGGGAATTTACTAAACGAGCTTTCTTAAATGGAAGAATTAATTTATTAGAATCAGAAGCAGTTAATGATCTTATTATGGCTAAAACAGATTCTAAAAGAAAACTTTCTCTTAATCAAATAGGGGGTAAACTAACAATAAAAATTAACGAGATTAGAGATATGTTATTATCTTTAATGGCAAATATTGAAGTAAATATTGATTATCCTGAATATACAGATAATTTAGTTATTACAAAGAAATTATTAAATGAAAAATTAAATGAAATAGCCAAATATTTATCTAAATTAGTAAAAGAATCTGAATATGGAAGAATTGTTTCAAATGGGATAATGGTCGCTATAGTTGGTAAGCCTAATGTTGGAAAAAGTAGTATATTAAATAGTTTATTAGATGAAGAAAGAGCAATTGTAACAGATGTTGCAGGCACTACTAGAGATATTGTTGAGGGAGTAGTATCATTAAATGGTATTGAGGTTAAATTAGTAGATACTGCAGGAATAAGAGAGACAAAAGATGTTGTAGAGAAAATTGGTGTTGAAAAGAGTTTGGAAATTATTCAAAAGTGTGATGTTATATTATTTGTAATTGATGCAACAACAGGGATTACAAAGGAAGATAAAAAAATTTTAAATAAATTAGACATTAATAAAACAATAATTTTCGCAAATAAAGATGATCTAAAACATAAGAAGATAATTACAAATTTTGAAATTGTTTATGGTAATGCTAAAACATTAGACGGACTAGATAATCTTAAAAATAAATTAATAGAAAAATTTAACATAAGTGAAATCAATAGGGACTTAACTTATCTTTCAAATTCAAGACAATTAGACTTAATAAAAAAAGCTAATGATTCATTAATTAATGGATTAAATTCTTTAAAAAATAATATTCCTATAGATATGATTGAAACTGACTTACGAGCATGTTATGAATATTTAAGTGAGATATTAGGTGAAAGATATGAAGAAGATCTTGTAAATAGATTATTTAAAGATTTTTGCGTAGGGAAGTGAAAATATTATGTACGATATAATTGTAGTTGGTGCTGGTCATGCAGGAATAGAAGCAGCTCATATTTGTGCTAAAATGGGATTTAATACATTACTATTATCATCAAATTTAAATAATATTGCTGATATGGCGTGTAATCCATCTATTGGAGGAAGTGCAAAAGGAGTTATAGTAAGAGAAATAGATGCTTTGGGTGGTCTAATGGGAAAAGCATCCGATGAATCACATTTTCAAATAAAAATGTTAAATAATTCTAAAGGACCAGTTATAAGGGCATTAAGAGCACAAATAGATAAAAAAGTTTATCCTAAAGTTATGAGAAGATATCTTGATGAAACAAAAAAATTAATTCTTAAAGAAGGAATGGTAGAAGATATAATTATTAAAAATAATCAAGTTAAGGGAGTAATTTTATCAGATAACAAGAGATTTGAAAGTAAAATTGTAATTCTTACAACAGGAACATACTTAAATTCAAATATACTAATAGGCGATGAAAACATAGTAAGTGGACCACATGGAGAAAAAAGAAGTAACTTTTTATCATTAAATTTAAAAAAATATGGTATTAATATTAAAAGATTAAAAACAGGAACACCTCAAAGAATAAAAGGAGATAGCATTAATTTTAATGTTTTAAAAGAGGAAAAGGGTGATGATCATTACTGGACTTTTTCTTTTGATATAAAACCACAATATAAAATAAATGAACAGCAAAAATGTTATTTGGTTTATACAAATGCAAAAACACATAAGATAATTAATGAAAATTTAGATAGAAGCGCTATGTATGGAGGATATCTTACAAAAGGGGCAGTAGGGCCAAGATATTGTCCATCTATTGAAGATAAGATTGTGCGTTTTTCAGATAAGGAAAGACATCAACTATTTTTAGAACCAGAAAGTATCTATTATGATGAATGGTATTTACAAGGTTTTTCAACATCAATGCCAAGAGATGTTCAAGAAAAAATGCTTCATTCTTTAGAAGGTTTGGAAAATGCAGTAATTTCAAAATATGCTTATGCAATTGAATATGATTCTATTGATCCAATTCAAATTAACGCTAGTTTAGAAAATAAAATTATAAAAAATTTATTTACTGCCGGACAAATAAATGGAACTTCCGGTTATGAAGAGGCAGCAGCTCAAGGAATTATGGCAGGNATTAATGCTGTTTTGAAATTAAAAAAGAAAGAACCATTTATTTTGAAAAGATATGATGCATATATTGGAGTATTAATAGATGATTTAGTTACAAAAGGAATTATTGATCCATATAGAATGCTTACATCACGAGCGGAATATAGATTAATATTAAGACATGATAATGCTGATATAAGACTTACTGAAAAAGGTTATAAAATAGGATCGGTATCTAAAGAAAAATATGAGATTTTTAAAAAAAGAGTTAATGAAATAGAAAAACTAAAACAGATATTAAAAGATAAAAAACTTCACATAAATGAAGAAGTTAAAGAAATTTTTAAAATTAATAATATTAATGTGCCAGCTAGTAATATAAATTTGTTAAGTTTATTAAATAGACCTGAGATAAGTATTGAATTTTTAAAAAACTTTGTTGATTTATCAATGTTTAGTAAAGATGCAATAGAAGAAGTAGAGATAGAAACAAAATATTCTGGTTATATTCAAAAAGAGTATAGGGCAATCGAAAAATTAGCAAAACTAGAAGAAAAAAAGATTCCCGAAGATATAGATTATACTAAAATAAAAAACATCGCTTCTGAAGCAAGAAGCAAACTTGAAGAAATAAGACCTTTAAATATAGCTCAAGCATCAAGAATTAGTGGTGTTAATCCTGTAGATATCTCACTTTTATTAATTTATTTAAAAAAGGAATATAGCAAAGATGAAAATAAATAAATTTATAAATAAACTTAGAGAAATAGGTATTGAAGTTGATGAAAAAAAATTAAACTTGCTTGAAAAGTATTACAATATTCTAATAGAGTATAATACTCATACTAATCTAACATCAATTATAAAAAAAGAAGAAGTATATTTGAAACATTTTTATGATTCATTAACGGCCTATAAAGCACATGATTTTAAACAAAACACCTCGGTAATTGATGTTGGTTCTGGAGCCGGATTTCCAGGCGTTGTCCTAAAAATCTTTTTCCCAAACATAAGACTTACAATAATTGATTCTAATAACAAGAAAACAAAATTTATTTTAGAACTTATTAGACTATTAAATTTAAAAGATATTAATGTGATAAATGATAGGGCAGAAAATTATGCAAAAAATAATCTTAATAAATATGATATATGTATATCAAGAGCAGTAGCATTTATAGATATAATTTCAGAGCTTTGTATTCCTTTAATAAAAAAAGAAGGAAAAGTTATATTGATGAAGGGAGCTTTTGATGAAGAAAAGATTATTTTAGAAAAACATAAAAAGGATTTAAACATAGAAAAATACGATATTATAAATTGTGATTTAGATGAAAATAATGTAAGAAATCTTGTAATATTATTTAAAAAAACAATTTCAAAAGATATAAAAGATTATAATACAATTTTAAAAAGAAATAAAAAATGGAAAACCAAATATTTAAGGGAAAACATTATTGCAAAAAACTAAAAATTAGAGTATTATTGATATAAAGATAAGGGGCAGTACTATGAATTTTGATTCTAGTGTTTTAAATATTGCTATAGAAGATATATTGCCAAATCGTTTTCAACCACGATTGAATTTTAATGATGGTGGATTAGAAGACCTAGCAAATTCAATAAAAGAGCATGGTATTATTCAACCTCTTGTTTTAAGAAGAATGGGCGATAAATATGAAATAATAGCAGGAGAAAGAAGATATAAGGCGGCTACAATGGCAGGCCTTACTTCTGTGCCTGCTGTAATTGCTAACATAGATGATAAAAAAAGTGCTGAAATTTCTGTTGTTGAGAATGTTCAAAGGGAAGAATTATCTGCAATTGAAGAAGCAAAATCGTATAAAGCGCTTTTAGATCAAGGATTTATGTCCGAAGAACAATTATCAAAAAAAATAGGTATTCCTTTAGATGTTTTACAATCAAAGCTTAAATTGCTTAATTTACATCCTGATGTTCAAGATGCTATAACGACGAAAAAAATATCAGAAAGACATGGTAGATCGTTATTATCAATTGAAAAAGAAGAAGATCAGAAAAAACTTCTAGAGGCAATTATTAATGAAAGACTCACTGTAAAACAATTAAATGATAAAATAAATTTAGAATATAAGGTTCATGAAAAGCCAAAGCCAAAAAAAGTGGCATCTTCAAATCCAGCAACAATACCAATTCAAAGGTCATCAACATCTATGGGTATAGAACTTGGTGAAACTAGAAAAAACAAGTTTTTTAATGCTCTTGAAGATGAAAGTGCAAATATGGTTATGACAGATGCAATAAATCCGCTTTTTACTTTTAATACAACAACTGCAGAGGAGTCAAAAATAGAACCTTTGAAAAATTTAAGTGAAATAGATAATATATTTAGTAGTGCGCCTTCGGTAAGTAAAGAACCAAAAATTGAAGTATTAGATACACTTTCTGATGATAATAGTAGCGATTTGGTTGATACGGAAATAGATACTCTTTAAATATAAAATTAAATATAATAATAAAAAACAAGATATATGATGCATTTTAAAATCTTGTATGCTATAATGTTTTAGAAAAAAAGCGAAAAGGAAATGATGTTTATGACAGAAACAATAACTGCTTTAATTAATGAAGCATTAAAAAAAATGGGCATAACGGATGAAGAAGTAAGCGTTGAAGTTCCAAAAACAAAAGAAAATGGTGACTATAGCTCTAATATAGGTATGAGATTAGCAAAAAAATTTAAAAAAAGACCAATGGAAATAGCTCAAGAAATTGCTTTTTTAATAAAAAACGACAACATTGAAAAAATAGCGATAGTTGAACCTGGATTTATAAATTTTTATTTAAAAAAAGATTATTTATTTAAAAATATAAATACCATATTAAAAGAAAAAAATAAATATGGCTCTTCTTTGTGTGGAAAGGGAAAAAAAATAAATATTGAGTTTGTTAGTGCTAATCCAACAGGAATACTTCATGTTGGTAATGCAAGAGGGGCTGCATATGGTGATTCGCTTGCTCGCATCTTAAAATTCCTTGGTTATGATGTTACTAAAGAATATTATATGAATGATGCGGGTGTTCAAGTAAACAAATTAGGAAAATCTATAAAAAGTAATTATTTAGATTTGTGTAAGATTGAAAATGAATTCCCAGAAGATGGTTATCCCGGAAAAGAAATCAAACAAATTGCAGAACAATTATATGAGAAGTATAAGTGTTCTTTAAAAGATAATGATTTAGACATATTTAAAGATGCAGGAATTAAATATATTAGTGATCAAATATTTCAAGATTTAAAAGAATTTAGAGTTGAATATGATACTATAACTTCAGAAAAAGAGATTCGTGAAAAATATTCAATTAAAGATTTGATTAAAACGATGAGAAAAAATGGTTATATATATGAAAAGGATGGCGCAACTTGGTTTAAAAGTAGTGATATATATGATACCGAGGATCGTGTTCTAATAAAAAGTGATGGAAATCCAACATATATAGTACCAGATATTTTATATCATCAAGACAAGTTTAAAAGGGGTTTTGATAGACTTTATACTATTTTAGGGACAGATCATCATGGATATGTTCCAAGAATGAAAAGCTCTTTAAAAGCGCTGGATTATGATGATTCTAAACTAGATGTTAAATTATTGCAGTTAGTTAGAATTGTTAAAAACAATAAAGTAGTAACAATGCATAAAAGAGAAGGTAATATAATTTATCTAAGAGATCTTATAAGAGAAGTAGGAGTAAATGCATCAAGATATTACTTTTCCAAAAGCTCTCTTGATACTCAAATGGATTTTGATATAGAATTAGCTAAGTCAAAAACAAATGAAAATCCTATATATTATGTAAGCTATGCTTATGCTAGAATGTGTTCTATCTTAAATGTAAATAAAGAAATTACTAATATAGAAGAATATAAATATATTAAAGATGATACAGCAATAGAGTTATTAAGTTTAATATATAGATTTCCTGAAATTGTTAAAAAAGCGGGAAATAAAGAAGAACCACATTTAATAACAAATTATATATTTAACTTGGCAACATTGTTTCATTCATTTTATGAAAAATATCGCATAATAACAGATAATAAAACAGAAACAAATGAAAATTTAAATTTATTAAAAGCAACAAAGATAACATTATTTAATGCTTTAAATTTAATTGGGGTTATACCTGAAGAAAGGATGTAATTAATATGACTAATGTATTATCTAATGAAGAATTAGAAACTATGAATTATAGTGAACTTGCGGAATTAATTTTAAAAGAAGAAAAAAGAAAAATGAAAATAGTTGATATTTTTAAAACTATTTGTAAAATTAAAAATTTAAGTGATGATGTTTTTGAAACAAAAATAAGTGATTTTTTTGAACTCATTTCAACTGATAAAAGATTTATAATACTAGAGCAAGGCTTTTGTGATTTAAAAATAAAACACACTCCTAACGTTTTAATCGAAGATGAAGAAGATCTTCTTGAACTGGATACAAATATTTTAACAGATGATTTTGATGAAGATGAGGGAGACATTTATTATGACAGCTCAAGCGATGACGATGATATAACCGATGATGATAGTGACGGGCTTGAGGGATTATATGTAATTGATGAAGATGAAACAAACTCATAATATTATGTAACAATTAAATCAAAGGAAGTGAAAATATGATTGAAAGGCTTGAAGCAATAATCGATAAATATAATGAATTAGATAGACTTTTGTTGAAGCAAGAAGTATTAAATGACTATAATTTATTAAAAAAGTATTCAAAAGAAAAAAGTGATTTAGAAAAGACGGTTACTATATATAAAAAATACAAAAAGGTTTTATCTTCGATTGATGAAGCAAATAAAATGCTTGCGGACCCAGAGTTAAACGAGATAGCCTCTGAGGAGCTTATTGTTTTGGAAAAAGAGAAAGAAACATTATTTAATAAACTTGAAATATTGTTAGTTCCTCAAGATGAAAATGATGGAAAAAATGTTATTATGGAAATAAGAGGAGCTGCTGGAGGAGATGAAGCAAATATTTTTTCTGGGGATCTTTTTAGAATGTATTCTTATTATGCAGAAAAGAATGGATGGAAAATAGAAATTATTAATTCAATCGAAGGAACTTCGGGTGGTTTTTCTCAAATAGAATATTTAATTAAAGGAGAAAATGTTTATTCTAAACTGAAATACGAAAGTGGATCACATAGAGTTCAAAGAGTTCCAGAAACCGAAAGTCAAGGCAGAGTACATACTTCAACGGTAACTGTTTTGGTGATGCCAGAATATGAAGATGTAAATGTGGAAATAAAAGAAAGTGATTTAAAAATAGATGTGTTCCATTCCTCTGGTGCAGGAGGGCAATCAGTTAATACAAGTAATTCTGCAGTAAGAATTACACATGTTCCAACAGGAATCGTAGTTACATGTCAAACAGAAAGAAGTCAACTTAAAAATAAGGAGATAGCAATGTCGTTATTAAAAAATAAAATTAATAATGATTTAATGGAAAAACAACAGTTGTCAGAAGCAGAAGAAAGAAAAAGTAAAATAGGCACGGGTGACAGGAGTGAAAAAATTAGAACTTATAATTATTCACAAAATAGAGTTACCGATCATCGAATAAATTTTTCTATTATGGAACTTGATAAGGTTATGGACGGTTATTTAGATCCAATCATTGAAGCTTTAATTAACGAAGATATGCGTTTAAAGTTAGCAGGTATTAAAAAATGAATAATTATGATATCGATTTAATAAAAAAATATATAGAAAAAAGTAAACAAGAAGAAGCTATAAAAAAATATAAAGAAGGGTATCCAGTACAATATTTAATTGGAAATGTAGATTTTTTTGGTAATAAAATTATTGTTAATGAAAAAGTTTTAATTCCGAGATTTGAAACCGAATATTTAGTTGATGACACCTTGAAATTATTAAAAAAATATAATTTTATAAATCCGAAAACTCTTGATATTGGTACTGGGAGCGGCTGTATTAGTATTGCTTTGAAAAAAAATATTAAATGTGAAGTTACAGCTGTTGATATTTCAAGGGATGCTCTTGAGGTTGCGAAAAAAAATGCCGAGATTAATAATGTAGAAATTAATTTTGTAAAGCAAGCCATAGAGGATTTTTCTTCTTTTGGTAATTTTGATGTAATAATTTCAAATCCACCATATATTTCTATGAAAGAGAAAATAGATCCTAAAACAAAGCATGAACCCCATAATGCTCTTTATTCAAATGAAGATGGAACATATTTTTATAGGGTAATTTTAGAAAAAGCAATTGATATATTAGCAAAAAAGAGTATTATTGCTTTTGAAATTGGAGACAAACAAGGATCAAAGGTTATAAAGATGGCCAAAGAGTTGTTTCCTAAAGCAAATATTGAAATAAAAAAAGATTTAAATGATTTTGAAAGATATATATATATTATAAATAAATAAAAACAAGTGTTACCAATTGTTATAAAGTAAATTTACATTAAGTTTGTAAAGCATTTGACAAGCAATATAAAACAGACTATAATAAAAACAAAAAAACTTTTGAATAGAAGGTGAATGATGAAAAAGATAAAAATCGTTGGAGGTAAAAAGCTTTCAGGCGAGATTACTATTGGTGGGGCAAAAAATAGTGCAGTAGCATTAATGCCTGCGTCTCTCCTAGCTGATGGGCCTTGTGAGATTAAAAACGTTCCAGATATTTCAGATAGAGATGCTTTGTTTGAAATTATTAGATTGCTAGATGTAAAAGTAGAAATAGAAAAAGATGTTGTTAGAATTGATTCCACAAATATGAATAACAAATTAATTCCAGAAGATTTATCTCATAAACTTAGAGCTTCTTATTATTTTATTGGGGTTCTTTTAGCCAAATATAAATATGTTGAAGTTTTTTTTCCTGGTGGATGTAATATAGGTAGTAGACCAATTAATTTACATTTAAGTGGTTTTGAGGCACTAGGTGCAACGATTACCCATTGTGAGGAAAATCATAAATATATAATAAAAGCAGATGAATTAATTGGAACAACAATTAATTTAGGTTTCGCATCAGTAGGCGCAACAATTAATATTATGTTTGCAGCAACAAAAGCTAAAGGAATAACAATAATTAAAAATGCTGCCAAAGAACCAGAAATTATTAACATAGCAGATTATCTAAATTTAATGGGGGCTAAGATTAAAGGAGCAGGTACTTCGGAAATAATTATTGAAGGTGTGAAAAAAATGCACGCAGCAAATATTAGTGTTTTGCCAGACCGTATAGAAGCGGGAACTTATGTATTGATAGGCGCCTTGTTAGGAGAAAATTTAAGAATAGTTGATTTTGAAGCTAAAACAAATGAAGCATTATTAAGCAAACTAAAAGATATGGGAATAAAATATCATATTGATGAGAAAGGGTTGATTATTAGTAAAACAGATAATTTTAAACCAATAAATATAAAAACATTGGTATACCCAGGCTTTCCAACCGATTTGGGACAACCAATGACGGTTTTACTTACTCAAGCTAATGGAAAATCTTATTTTGAAGAAACCATATGGGAAAATAGAATGCAACATATTCCTTATCTAACTGATATGGGAGCAAATATTGAATTAGTAGATAATAATCATTTAATTATAACAGGTAAAACAAAATTAAAAGGTGGAAGAGTAAATGCAACAGATTTAAGAGGTGGAGGAGCCTTAGTAGTAGCAGGACTTATTGCTGAAGGAACAACAATTATCAGTGATATTGAACATATATTAAGAGGTTATGAAAAAATAATTTCTAAACTAAAAAAGATTGGTGCCCAAATCGAGTTTATAGAAGAAGATTAACAATAAAAAAACTTGCGTTAGCATAATAGTATGATATACTATTCTAGTAATGCGGAACTATACTAATCGTTTAGTATGGGAAGGAGGATAAAGATGAAAACTAATATACATCCAGAAATGAAAGATGCGACAGTAACTTGTATATGTGGAAACACATTTAAAACAAAAGCAACAAAAGAAGAAATTAATGTTGAAATTTGTTCAGACTGTCATCCTTTTTACACAGGGGCCCAAGGAAAGGCTAAGAAGACAGGAAATATAGAAAAATTCAATCGTAGATATGGTATTGACGACAAACAAAAAGCATAAAGTTTTTTGTTTTTATTTGCTTGATTATGTTATATAATGACAATAGGAGGAAATATGAAAATATATGTAGCATCTGATCATCGTGGAGTAGATATTGAAGCAAAAATAATTAAATATTTAAAAAAGAATAACAAAGAAGCCTTTGGTCCTGTAAAAAAACATAATGAAACAGATGATTATCCTGACTTTGCTTTTGAGGTTGCAAAAAATGTTTTAAAAGATAAAGATAATCTTGGTGTATTAATTTGTGGAACCGGTATAGGAATGAGTATTGCTGCTAATAAAGTTCCAGGAATTAGAGCTGCTCGATGTTTAAACATTGATGATGCCTTTTTTTCAAGAAATCATAATTCAGCAAATATTATATGTATTTCTAGTAATTCTTCTTTTGATGAAATATGTAAAATAGTTGATACCTTTATTAATACTAAACCTGCTTATGAATATAAACATTTAAGAAGAATAAATAAAATAAATAATATAGAGCAAGGAATGCATAATGAATTATAAAATATATATTTATTTTTTAGTATTAATAGTAACTATTTTTAGTTTAACTGGTATAAATTTTAATGGTTTTTTTAAAAAGAACCATATTATTGAAGCCAAAATATTTGTTATGTTAATAGCATTTGCTATTAGTTTTTTAGTTTCAGAATTTATAATTAAGATTATAGAGCTTACTTAACTATATAGATATTTCTTAAAAAATTTGTTATAATTTTTTTAGGAGATGATATATTGAAAATTAGTATTCGTGGCGATAAAATTGAAGTCACAAAAGCAATTAAAGAACATATTGAGGAAAAGATTTCTAAACTTGATAAATACTTTGAAAATAGTGAAGAAATAAAATGCAATGTTATTATTCGCGTAAAAAATAATAATCAAACTGTTGAAGTTACTATTCCAACATCAAGGTTTACCATCAGATCTGAAGAAAGCCATAATGATTTATATGCAGCGGTTGATTTAATTATTGATAAATTAGAAAGACAAATAAGAAAGAACAAAACTAGATTAAAGAAAATATATAAAAGTGTTCCGGAATTTGAAATGAATTTAGATTATGAAGGCTTAGAAGAGCCCGAAGAAAAAATAGTTAAGAGAAAAAACATTATTTCAAAACCAATGGATGAGGAAGAAGCAATAATGCAAATGGAACTACTTAACCATGACTTCTTCGCTTTTAAAAACTTGGATGAAAATTGTGTGTCGGTATTATATCTTCGAAAAGATGGTTCATACGGAATAATGAATGTTAAATAAGAGGTTAGTTCCTCTTTTTAAATGTTGTGTTGTTATGTTATAATATTTAAGCGAGGTGATAAACAATGAGTTTTTTTAAAAAACTTTTTGATAATGAATATAAGGAATTAAAAAGATTTGAAAAAATTGCTGACAATATAGATAATCTTTCAGAAGAAATGAGTAAACTTAAAGATTCAGATTTTTCTAAAAAAACAGAAGAGTTTAAAAAAAGAATTTCTAAAGGAGAAACAGAGGAAGATATTTTGGTTGAGGCAATGGCTCTTGCAAGGGAAGCTTGTTTTAGAGGAATAGGGGAAAAACCATTTTATGTTCAATTAATCGGAGCTCTTGCTATTCATTATGGAAATATAGCTGAAATGAAAACTGGTGAAGGGAAAACCTTAACAACAGTTCTTCCTGCTTATTTAAATTCTTTATCTGGTAAAGGAGTTCACGTTGTAACTACAAACGAATACTTATCAGAAAGAAACGCCGAATGGATGAAGCCAATTTATGATCTTTTAGGAATAACAGTAGGAGTAAACCTACAAGCTTTGTCGTCAAAAGAAAAAAAAGAAATATATGACTGTGATATTACATATTCAACAAACAATGAAATAGGATTTGACTATTTAAGAGATAATATGGTTGTTGATGCATCAGAAAGAAGTCAGAGACCACTTAATTACTGTATTATTGACGAAGTAGACTCAATATTAATAGATGAGGCTAGAACCCCTCTTATTATAAGTGGTGAGCCTATGAAGTCTCAAAGGTTATATGCTGATGCAAATAGAGCTGTTCAGAAATTACAAGAAGATACTGATTATACAGTAGATGCAAAAACTAAAAATGCTTCATTAACTGAAGAAGGTAGTAAAAAAGTTGAAGCCATTTTAAATATAAAAAACTTATATGATATAAATAATTCAGCAATGGTTCATCTTATTAATCAAGCATTAAAAGCTAATTATGGTTTTGCTAAAGACGTTGATTATGTTATTGAAAATGGTGAAGTTATAATAGTGGACCAATTTACAGGCCGATTAATGTATGGAAAACAATATTCTGAAGGGCTACATCAAGCAATAGAAGCTAAAGAAGGTGTTCAAATCAATGAGGAAACAAGAACTATGGCAACAATTACTTTTCAAAACTTATTTAGAATGTACAATAAATTATCAGGCATGACTGGAACAGCTAAGACCGAAGAGGAAGAATTTAGAAATATTTATAATATGTATGTTATTCAAATACCTACGAATAAGCCCGTTATTAGGGAAGATTTAGCTGATCTTGTTTATGCAAATGAAAAAGGGAAATATAACGCTATTATAAAAACTATAAAGGAAATTCATGCAACAAAAAGACCTATTCTTATTGGTACAATATCAGTTGAGTCAAACGAAAGACTATCAGAACTTTTAAAAAAGGCAGGATTAAAACACGAAATATTAAATGCTAAAAATCATCAAAGAGAGGCGGAAATAATAGCAAAAGCAGGCCAGCAAGGAGCAATAACTCTTGCCACAAACATGGCTGGTCGTGGAACCGATATTAAGCTTGGTGAAGGTGTAAGAGAACTCGGAGGCCTTTGTGTTATAGGAACAGAAAGACATGAAGCAAGAAGAATAGATAATCAGCTTCGTGGTCGTTCAGGAAGACAAGGAGACCCTGGAATGAGTCAGTTCTTTGTTTCTTTTGAAGATGATTTAATGAGAAGATTTGGTACTGATAGAATAAAAAATATGCTAGTATCACTTGGCGTTGATGAAACAATGGCTATAAGAAGTAAAACATTAACAAGAAGTATTGAAACAGCTCAAAAAAGAGTGGAAGGGAATAACTATGATATAAGAAAGAATCTTCTTGATTATGATAATGTTTTAAATGAACAACGAGAAATTATTTATCAAAAAAGAAATGAAATAATAGATTCAGAAGATATTCATGAAAATATTTTAGGAAATTTTAAAGATGCTATAGCAGCTCTTTGTGAATCACATTTAGCTCCAGAAGGTTTTCTAACTGAATTTGATAAATCAGAAATAGTAGAATATGTAAACACTAATTTTTTAAGAAATAAAAATTTAAAAACAAAAGATATATTAAATTTTAAAGATGAAGAAGTAGTAGAATATATTACTAAACTTGTGGTTAAAGATTATGAAAAGAAAATAAAAGATTTACCAAATGTTAACATTTTTGAAAAAAGTATTTATCTTAGAGTAATTGATTCAAATTGGGTAGAACATATGAATACCATGGAACACCTAAAAGAAGGTATAGGACTTAGAGGATATAGTCAAACAAACCCTATAAGAGCTTATACACTAGAAGGATATGAATTGTTTGAAAACCTTCTTGATAAAATAGCAAATGATACAGTGTTATTTCTTCTTAAAGTAGAGATAAGGCAAGTACAAACAGTCAAACAAACCCTTAAAGGATCAGCTGATGATGGAAAGGAAAAAGTAAGTAGAACAGTTAAAAAGAAGAATAAAGTTGGTAGAAATGATCCATGTCCATGTGGAAGTGGGAAAAAATATAAGCAATGCTGTGGCAAATAGCTTATAAATAAAGGGTTTGCGAGGATTTAAAGATTTTAAAAAATCGTAAAAAAAGCCAAAATGTTTGTAATTTGTTTGTAAAAATTACAAAATGTTTGTAAAAAATGGCTCTTGCCCTTATAAATAAAGGAAAAAACATTTACAAACAAATTTAAAAAAACATTAAGATAGCATTCAATTGCTATCTTTTTTTCTCCAATTCATATTAGAAAAGGAGGAAAAACAATGGGTAATGTTTATGTTCAAAAAAGAGGTAATGTTTTTCAATATCAATTTCAAATTGCCTCAGTAGATGGTAAAAGAAAGTATCAAAATAAGAGTGGATTTCCTACAAGAAATGAAGCGATGAAAGCAGGAATTAAAGCATATTCAGAATATATGAATACTGGTCATGCTTTTACTCCAAATGAAATATCTTATAGTGATTATCTAGACTATTGGATGAAAGAACACTGTGAAATAAATTTAAAATATCATACAATAGAAGCATATAAAAGTATTATAAGAATTCATATTAAACCAAAAATAGGGTGTTATAAATTATCAACTATTACTACTGCAACACTTCAAGAGTTTATTAATAAGGTATATTTGGATGGTAGTTATTCTAAAAATTTTTTGAAGAATATATTAAAAGTATTAAAAACATCATTTGGATATGCATACGAGATTGTTCATTTTATTAAATCTAATCCAGCTGATAAAGTAAGATTACCTAGATATGATATTCCAGATAGTGATCCAGCACATATATTTACAAAAGAAGAAATAGATAAAATACTTAATAGATTTACTAACAATCCGTGTGCCTATTATGCTTTTTTAACTGCATACCATACTGGACTTCGTGTATCAGAAGTATTTGGATTAACTTGGGAAGATATTGATTTTGAAAAGAAAACATTAAGGGTTGATAGGAATATTTTAAAAAAGAATCAAGCTGGTGGAACTAAGAAAAGACATATCAGTGGTAATTCAACAACAGTGTGGTATTTTGGAACTTGTAAAACACCTAGTAGTCATAGAACTATTGAAATAGGAGATACTCTTGTAAATGCACTAAGAGAATATAAAAATCAGCAAGAAAAGAATAAAGAGGAATATGGAGATATGTATATGAAACATTATGCTAAAGAAGTAATAAATCCATATAATAATAAGAAAGAAATAAAAATAGTAAATGCTAATACTGAAATAGAAGTTTCATTACCAGAAGTACATTTTGTATTTGTTAAGAAAAATGGGATATATGAGGGAACTGATACTGTTAAATATCCATTTAAAGTTATTCATTATGAGTTAGGAATACCATGTAGATTCCACGATTTTAGAGATACTCATGCAACTAGATTAATAGAAGCTGGAGCTGATATAAAAGCTGTTTCAAAAAGACTAGGTCATAGTACAATTGAAACAACTTATAATATATATGTAAGAGTAACTACTAAAATGGAATCTGACATAGTAACTAAATTTGAAGCATATGCAACTTCCTAGTGCATATGTTTTTTCTCTGATTTTACCTCATATCAATGATTAAAGCATGAAAATATGATATAATTTAATAAGAGAGTTATTATGGAGGTGATCATATTGTTTGAAGAAAAAATTGATATAAAAGAAAATAATATTTTTCAATTTGACTATGATTTACTATCCATATTATTAAAAGATAATACTACTGGAAAAAACATATTATGGGGGACAGATAATTATATTAATAGAGGCAACTATTACAAACCAAATGATGAAATAAAAATAGAACAAATAATCAGTTACAATGGTAGTGTTATTAAACCAAGAATAAAAAAGAGTAAGATGGAACAAGAAAAAAGATCAAAGGATAAAGGAGAAGTGTTTACTCCTGCTTGGGTTTGTAATATGCAAAACAATATTGTAGATACCTGTTGGTTTGGTTACGAAAATGTATTTAATAAAGAATTAACGGATAGTTGGAAGACTAATAAAAAAAAGATAGAATTTCCAAAAAATAAAACTTGGAAAGATTATGTTAATGATATTAGACTAGAAATAACATGTGGAGAAGCTCCGTATTTAATAAGTCGATATGATACTACTTCAGGAGATATTATTCCAGTTATTGATAGAATAGGAATGTTAGACAGAAAATTGAGAGTAATTAATGAAAATGTAAATAATGAAAACGAATGGATTGAGTATTCAATTATGGCATTTAAAAGTACATATGGATATGAGTGGCAAGGAGATAGCTTACTTATTGCAAGAGAAAACATGCTATATACCTTTTGCGACAATTATTATTATAAATTTAATTGCTACCCATCAAAGGATTTATTAAAGGAAATAGCAAGTATTATATCATGGAATTTATTTCAAATGGATGGATTAAAATATGTTATTCCATATAGTTGTAAAAATGAAGAAAGAATTAATTATACTTTGTTCGGAGAAGAGATAGAAAAAATTGAATGCGATGGTTGTAAAAAAGATAATTGTCATTTACATAATGGAATATATGCAAAAATAATGAATTGGCAGACAAATAGAAAAGTTAAATTTATTTCTATTTTGAAAAATAGTAATAATTAGAGGTGAACATATGAGAGATGATAGTTTATTAGATAAAATTATTGTAGGAAGAGTTGATCCTTATATTTATGCTTTTACAACAAATACTGTTCCAAATTATCTAAAAGTAGGAGATACTTATAGACCTATTAGTGTTAGATTAAATGAATGGAAAAAGCATTATCCAGATTTAGAAAAGAAGTTTGAACATAAAGCACTGGTATCTGATAATGTATTTTATAGAGATTATTCAATTCATCAATATTTGGAAAATGATTTAGATAAAAAAAGACTAACAACTGAAGATATTGATTCTAATATTTATTATTCAAATGAATTTTTTAAAGAAACATCTGTATATGATGTGGAAGAGGCAATAAATGATATTCAAAAAGATTTTGAAGAAAACTTAATGAAGTATCAATTCTATAATGCTGATGAAAATCTAAGATTAATAACTCAATATGCTTCAACAGGACTATGGAAATTAAGACCTAATCAAAAACAAGTAGTTGAGAATTTTAAGAAGGCACTAGAAAAAGGAAGAAATAATCTTTTGTTATATGCTGTAATGAGATTTGGTAAAAGTTTTACATCAATGTGTTGTGCAGTTGAAATGGGGGCAAATATTGTTCTTATTGTTTCTGCAAAAGCAGATGTAAAAGAAGAATGGAAAAAAACAGTACAAAGTGCTGATAATTTCAATGAGTATGATTTTATTGAAAGTGAAGAACTATTGAGAGATTCAGAAATCATAAAACATAAATTGGAACAAAATAAAAAAGTAGTTATATTTGCAACATTACAAGATTTACAAGGAAATGAAATAAAAGAAAAACATAAAGAATTATTTGAATCTAATATTGATTTAATATTGGTTGATGAAACACATTTTGGAGCTAGAGCTGAAAAATATGGTGCTGTATTAAGAGATATAAAAGACAACAGAGATGATTCATATATTGATTTTAAGACAGCAAATGAGCAAATAAAAACATTAAATTCAAAAGTTAAAATTCATTTATCAGGGACACCATATAGAATTTTAATGGGATCTGAATTTACTAAAGATGATATCATTGGATTTTATCAATTTACTGATATAGTTAATGAACAAGAAAAATGGGATAATGAGCATATTTTAGATGACAATTATAAAGAGTGGGATAATCCCTATTATGGTTTTCCTCAAATGATTAGATTTGCTTTTAATCCAAGTAAATCAATAAGAGAAAAAATGGAAGAATTAAGGAATAATGGTGTATCGTTTGCATTTTCAGAATTATTAAAACCATTATCTATAAAAAAAGATGAAAATAATAATCACAAAAAATTTAAGTATGAAAATGAAGTCTTTGAATTATTAGAAGTTATAGATGGGAGTAAAACGGACTCAGAAGTATTAAGCTTTCTAGATTATGATAAAATTAAAGAAGGAAATATGTGTAGGCATATAGTCATAGTTTTACCATATTGTGCATCTTGTGATGCTATGGAGAACTTAATAAAAACAAACTCCACACATTTTAAGAATTTAAATGAATATGAAATAATTAATATATCTGGTGTTGACAAATTCAATTTATATAAAAAGGTTACAGATGTAAAAAACAAGATAAAAGAATGTGAAAAAAATAATAAAAAAACTATTACATTAACTGTTAATAGAATGCTTACAGGTTCAACTGTAGAAGAATGGGATACAATGATTTATTTAAAGGATACTTCTTCTCCTCAAGAATATGATCAAGCAATTTTTAGATTACAAAATCAATATATTAAACAGTATATTTCAGAAGATGGAGATATTATAAAATATAATAAAAAACCACAAACATTGTTAGTAGATTTTGATCCAAATAGAATGTTTGTTATGCAAGAAGCTAAATCATTAATCTATAATGTTAATACAGAAAAGAATGGTAATCAAAAACTAAATGAAAGATTAGAAAGGGAGCTTCAAGTATCTCCTATAATTGTAATTAATAAGGACAAAATAAAAGAAATAACTGCTGTAGACATTTTACAATATATAAGCAATTATTCTAATGAAAGAAGTGTACTTGAAGAAACTAATGACTTGCCTGTAGACTTCAAGTTATTAAATATTGATGAAATAAGAGAAGTAATTTTACGACAATCTCAATTAGGAACAAAAGGTGGCTTAAAAATTGCGAATACAGATGATGAACCTGATGATGATTTAAATATTGAAGTATTATCACTTGATTTAGGCGATACTCAATCTTCTTCTATTCAAGAAAATGATAATGAGAATAATCCAACTACAGAAGATGATAAAATTAAAAAATCTATAGTAAATAAATTTAGAACATATTATATAAGAATTTTATTCTATTCATTTTTATCAAATTCAGTGTTAAATTCTTTGGAAACACTTATAGAATCACTTGAAAAAGAAAATAATGAAAGAATAGCTAAGAATTTAGGATTAGAAAAAAATACATTGCAATTAATATATGAAAATATAGATCCATTTATACTAAGTCAATTGGATTATAAAATTCAAAACATTAATCATTTATCTAATGATGAAACCTTAAACGAAATTGATAGAGCTTTGGTTGCAATTAATAAGTTTTATAAATTGTCTGAATCAGAAATTGTTACACCACAAAATGTATGTAATGAAATGATATCATTATTTTCTAAAGAAGAATTTAAAAATATTTTATGCAATGGGAAAATATTAGATATAGCAAGTAAAGAAGGAGAATTTGCATTAGCTTTATATACAAAAGCATTACAACTTGGAATTGAAAAGGGAAAAATAGTTAATTCAATTTACTCTATTCCAACTTCTCCTGTTGCATATGAATTTACAAGAAAAATCTATGAAATACTAGGTTTAAATATTAAAAATATATCAAGAAATGTCAATACATATAATATGCTGGATATTCATGACAATAACGATAATATTGATTTTGATACAGTAGCTAATATAATTTGTAGTAGTATTAATAATTTTGATGAATTTGTTTTAGAGCAAAATTTATTTACGGAAACGGAGGGAAATAAGATGAAATTTAATGCTGTTGTTGGTAATCCACCATATCAAGAAGAAACTGTTGTTAATAGTAATTCAAATGGACAAAACCCAAGAAGAAATATATTTCACTATTTCCAACTTCAATCTATGAAACTAACCGACAATAAAACTGTATTAATTTATCCAGGTATAAGATGGATTCATCAATCTGGTAAAGGATTGAAACAGTTTGGTCATGATCTTATAAATGATAATCGTTTAGAAACTCTTATTTTTTATCCAAACGGTAAACAAGTTTTCCCTAATACTGATTTACCAGATGGAATTTCAATTGTAGATATTAATCTTAATAAAACAAAATCAGGATTTAATTATAAATTTGTTAATGATAGTATTAACTTAGAAATAGAACAATCAAATCCTGGAGATAGTCTATTAGTTGTAAATCCATCTGATAATATCATAAGTAAAAAAATAGATTCGTTTGTAGAAAAAAATAATCTTAAATATTTACACGATAGTGTTTTATCTCGTTCATTATTTGGTATAGAAAGTGATTTTGTAGATAAGAATAAAACAAAAATTGAATTGTTTGATGATAATAAAAAATATGATTTTAATAAAAAAATAAAGTTATTAACAAATGACAAATCTGGACCTGCAGGAAGAAGCAAGTGGTTTGTTGCAGATAGAAATGTTATAAGTCAAAATCAAGAACTTATTTCACAATATCAAGTAGTTGTATCAAGTGCACATCCAGGAGGACAAGATGGAAGAGATAATCAATTATCTATTATAGATAATAATAGTGTATTTGGTAGAGCTCGTGTTGCCTTAAAATCATTTAAAACATTAAAAGAAGCTGAAAATTTTTATAAATATATAAATAGTAAAATAATAAAGTTTGCTTTCTTATTAACTGATGAAAATTTATCTTCTTTAGGTAAAGCAGTACCAGATGTATTGGATTATTCGTCAAACTCAATTATTGATTTTACTAAAGATATTGATAAACAATTGATTGAATTATTAAAAATCACTAAGGAAGAATATGAATATATATTATCAAGATTATAGAAAAAGAACTTATACTTTATTTGGTATAAGTTTCTTTTATTTTAATAATTTATCAATAGATAACTTGTGATTAAAACATATTGTATATAATACAAGAGAAGTAACAAGTGTTTTACCATTTTCATACAAACTATATGATTGTTGAGTTATCATACATTCATCAGCAATTTGTTTTTGAGTTAAACCTAATTGCTTTCTAATAGATTTAAGTTTTGCTCCTACATCTTCTTTATTAAGTTTCTTTATTGTTGAATAGTCATTCTTTCTAGATAGTCCAGTAATATAATCTAAAGAGTAGTGATACATGTTTGCAAACTTAACCATTTTAGGAAGAGGCATAGTATCGTTATTATTTTCCCATCCAGATACAGTTGCTCCAGTAACTCCAAAAACATATCCAAGTTCCTCTTGTGTCATTTCAAGTTCTTCTCTACAATATTTGATATTATTATTTAACATCATATTATCACCCATATTAATTTTCCCATTTTTTCTAGAAATACTACTATTTCTATGGGTCATATTGTGAAAATATGCTATAATTAAAGTGCAGTACAAGAAAAGAGGTTATTATGAACAAATACGAAGAATTAAGAAGTATGTGTAGTAGTAGTAAAATTTTGTGTGGTACAGATGTATATAATCTTTTAGAAGAAGATTATATGAAAGAGTTAGTTTCAAAGATCAAGGATGGTACAGTTACAGTAAAATCTAAAATGGCTCTTGGAACTAATAAGGTTCAAAGATATGAAATATTTCTCCATAACCTAGATAGATTTGTCTATTATTTAAGAGATAGATTATTTATTAATCCTACTGAATTTAGAATTTATTTAGGATATTTAATTGAAAGTAATTACATAGATAAAATATTATTTTCTAAAGAATTGTTTGAAGATGATTCATTCAAGTTTGAAGTATATTTTTGGCAAATAGCTAGTGAAAGATTGCTTGGAGTATTAGGAGTTATGTCTATGCTAGATCCAATTAGAGAAAGATTAGAAGAATTAAAGTTTAATCCAAAAGATTACAACCTTAAAAAGAAAGATGATGCTAGAGAAGTATTTAACTTCTTTAGTGGAATGATATGTTGCAGACATGATAATTTATTTAATCTTTTTATAGATAATAAAACTATAGAAACTGAAAGAATAGATTTTTATATGTGGGCTTGGTGTAGTGTTTTAGATGAATATATAAAAAAGAGAGAATACTACAAAAAGTTAATTGAAATTAATTAATTGTTTTAAATAATATAATATTGTGTATAATATGAATAAGAGGTGAATCTGATGGATAGTTATGAAGAACTAAAACAGATTATAAAAAGCCAACAAGACAAAAGAGAAAAAGAATTTTTAGATAAATTAAATAGTCATGGTAAAAAACGATTTAATTCAAAAGATGATATTAATAATTTTGTTGATAATATAATAGATAACAAATCAAATAGTAATAAAGAAGATATAAAAAAGAATATAGTAAATCTAAATGAAATAGAAAAAGATGGTTTTATATTTGGTATTGTAACTACAAAAAGTAGATTTAAAGATTATAAGTCTTTAGAAGAACTAGGTAAAAAAGTTCCAACAATAACTATATATAGAACATATATGATTATTAATAAAGATGATGATATAATTGATAATTTGTTATATAAACAATTTAAAGAAAAAAATCTTGCTATTGAATATTATAATGAATTATTAGAATATGTCCAAAAAAGTGAAGTTTCAGAAATTTTTAAAAAAATTAAAGAAAGTTTATAAAATTTGTGGTATAATCAATATATAAGTTAAAAATATACAGAGGTAGTATTATTCTGTTTTTGAGTAGTACTACCTCTTTTTTTGATTTTAGAAAGAGGTTGACATTATGAATCAAGATGTAGAAATAGAATTATGTGTAAAAGAAGTAATGGATAATAAAGGAATAAGTATTAGTGAATTAAGTAGAAAAGCTAATATAAAATATGATATTGTTAAAAGATATTACAATGGCGAAATGTTAAGATATGATAGTGAAGTTTTAAAAAAATTTTGTGTATATCTGGATTGTAAGATTGAAGATCTGATAAAAATTAAAGAAAAAATTTAATTTTTTTTTTGCGATTTTTTAAAAAATTGTAATTTTTTATTTTGCAGAAGCTCTTATTTTATAAGGCATTACAGAGTTTTAGTGAAGTATAAATGAAGTTTAAAATGTAGTTTAAAACGAATGGACAATCATAATTTTTTATGGTAAATTTGCTATAATGAGTGAAAACTCTAGGAGATAGATGAACACATCCATCCTATAGATACAAAAGTTCATTCCCTAAATAAGGAATTGACTTTAAAAATATCGAGTGATAGTATAGAAATCAATTAATTACATAGGTTCTACTATCAAAGGATGTGATGAAAATGGTTATGACATCTAAGTTAAACTTAATTAATTTTAACAATTCAAATGTTGTTTATTTAGTATCCGTTTTTTTTGGAGTTGTTGACTATATAAGAGGGAAAAAGTCTTAGTGGCTTTTGCCCTCTTTTTCGTTCGGGGAGGTTACTATGAAAATTAAAAGAAGTCCATATTTAAGTGAGGAAATTTCTAAACAATATCCGATTGAAAAGTTTAAGGGGTTAATAATTAATGTAATAGATATAGTAGAAAACTTTATTTTAGAATTAGGGGATGAAAATAAATACAATTCATCTTCAACAGCTAAATATGAAGAATGTATTGGCTCTCATCAATTTAGTACTACTTCTAAAATAGAAAGTATGCTGATAAGAATGTATGATGAAGAAGAGAAAAAAAGACAATTTATTGATAAATACTTTAAAGCATTGGAATCTTTAGAAAAAACAGAAAGAAAAGTAATAATATATACTTTTATTAATTGTATAGAATTTGAGGTAATATGTGAGAAGATAGAATGTTCTCCTCAAACATTAAGTAAAATTAAAAAAAGTGCAATAGTGAGATTTGCATTAAAACTAGGATTAGATAAATTTGTTTAGGAAGTCTTGGACTTCTTTTTATTTGCATTAAAGGAGGTGGTTTTATGATTGTAAACAAGGATTGTTAGTAATTTGACTTTTTTAACAAGTGATGGTAACATGCCATCAAGGAGAAGAAGGTTATGAAGAAAAAATTATTATTAATAATACCAGCCGTTATTATTTTAATTGTTTCTATAACTGTGGTATTAACTAAAAAATCTGACAATCCAAAACAAGTATTTCAAAATAATAAGATAGAAGAAACTTCTAAAAAGAAAGAAACTCAAATTATAGAAGAATCAAAACAAGAAACAGTTGAAGAGAAGAAAGAAGAGGTACAACCAGTAGTTGAACCTAAAAAAGAAGAAGTAAAGACAGAACAAAAGCAATCAACTAATAATGAAACTAAGAATACTACACCTACTCAACCTAAAGAACAACCTAAACAGGAAAGTGTTCCAGTTGCTCCAGTACAACAACCAGTACAAGAACAACCTAAACAACAAACTGAATGGGAGAAATTAGGTATTAGTGAATATGATTATTACCATAAACCAATGTGGAGTTGGGCTAGAGTTGATTATAAGATTGAAGATTATGGTTCTTTTGATGCAACACATAATGCTTGTATAACAGCTGGAGATCAAATGGAAGATATAATTAGTTATTCTTGTACTAATATAAATAGTTATTCTGGAGATTATTTAGGAGATATGCTTAGAGTTAAATACTAGAAAGGATAATTATATGAAATCAAAGATAGGTAAGTATGCTATGATGAGCATACTTTTTTTGTTGACTATTTTTGGTATTCAGACAGTTCATGCTGAACAGTACACAGGACAAGCAATTTGGCCTAGTGAACATATTAGCAATATCTATATTAAAAAAGATAGAAATGATGGATATTCAAAATGGCAACAAGCAAGATTTATTAGAAGAAGTGAAGATAATAAATTCGTTTATTGTTTGCAACCTTATGCTGATATAGATAATAATTTACCATATTATGATGTAATTAGATCTGATTATGAAAGAGTATTAGGATTTAGTGAAGCACAATGGGAAAGAATTTCACTTTTAGCATATTATGGATATCAATATAATGATAATGGTTATAATCATAATGATCAAAAATGGTATGCTATTACTCAAGTAATGATTTGGAGAACAACAAATCCAGATTCAAATATATATTTTACTGATACATTAAATGGTAATTATACTTCTAAATTTGATGGAGAAATGGCTGAATTAGAATCTTTAGTATCTAATCATTATAAAACTCCTAATTTAGAAAGTGGTATAGTTTTACCAATAGGACAAACTAAAGAATTAAATGATCCAAATGGAGTTCTAAGTAATTATACAATAACTGGAACTGAAAATGTTACTGCTTCAATTAATGGTAATACATTATCAGTAACAGCAAATAGTATTGGTGAAGGTAAAGTAACTTTTGAAAAGAGAGCTACTAAATATGAAATACCACCAATAGTATATTTTAGTGATCATTCTCAAAATGTATTTAGAGTTGGTAATTATGATCCAGTTAGAACAAAATTCACTTTAAAAGTAATTGGTGGAAGAGTTACACCAGCAAAGGTTGATGTGGAAACAAAAACCAATACTCCACAAGGAGAAGCAAAACTTGGTGGAGCTGTATATGGTATTTATAAAGTAGATGGAACTAGAGTTGGTTCTGTTACTACTAATGATGATGGTAGAAATACTTCTGATTATTTACCAGAACTTGGTAGGTTCTACCTATTAGAAGAAAAACCATCTGAAGGATATTTATTAGATAGTAATAAATACTATTTTGAAATAACTGAAGATAATTTAAATCCTGAAGTACAAGTATTTGAGCAAGTAATTAAATTAGATTTTGAATTTACAAAAGTATATGCTAGTGCTGAAACTCAAATTATGGAACCTGAAGTAGGAATTAAGTTTGGTATTTACAATAAATCTGGAGAACAAGTTAAAGAAATAACAACAGATTCTCAAGGTGTATTTAGATTTACTTTACCTTATGGAACTTATACAGTTAAACAATTAACAACAACAAAAGGTCATGAAAAAATAGAAGATTTTAATGTTGAAGTTAAAACAACAGGAGAAGTTGTAAAGAAAGTTATTTCAAATGCTCCTATTACTGCTAAATTAAGAGTAGTTAAAATAGATGCAGAAACTAAAGAAGTAATTAAAAGAGCAAATATTAAGTTTAAAATATTTGATATTAAAAACAATGAATATGTATGTCAAACAATTACATATCCAAATAAAACAACAATCTGTGAATGGGAAACTGATTCAGAGGGGGAATTTACAACAGCTTATCCATTGATGACAGGTACATATAGACTTGAAGAAGTAGATCAAGTTGTAGAGGGTTATTTATGGAATAGCCAATCACATGAATTTTCAATTGATGAGAATTCTAAATTAAGAACTGATTCTGAGTATGGAATTATATTTGATACAGCTTTTGAAAATCAACCAGTTAAAGGAGAAATTCAAATAAAGAAAACTGGAGAAGTAGCAGAATTAACTGATAATGGTTTTGAATTTAAAACAGATTCATTAGAAGGAGTTAAGTTCGGATTATATGCACAAGAGGACATTATTTGGAATGATAAAGTGATTTATACTAAAGATTCTTTAGTGGAAGAAAAAATAACAGATAAAGATGGAAACATTGTGTTTGATAATCTTTACTTAGGTAAATACTATGTTAAAGAACTTTCGACTTTAGATAATTATGTTTTAGATGAAAATACATATGAAGCAGAGTTAATTTATAAGGATCAATATACACCAGTTATTGTATATTCTGAATCAATTTTAAATATATTAAAAACTGGAAAATTAGAATTCACAAAAACTGATATATCCGAATCAAAAACATTACCAAATACACTTATAGAAATATATACTGAAAACGATGAACTAGTATTCTCTGGTAGAACAGATGAAAATGGTAAGATAGTTATTGAAAGACTTCCACAAGGAAAATATTACATTTTAGAAAAGGAAGCTCCTGAGGGTTATAAGTTGAATGAAGAAAAAATGCCATTTGAAATAAAAGAAAATGGAGAAATAATTAAATCAACAATGAAAGATGAAGATATCACTGGTACTTTAGAATTTACTAAAGTAGATATTTCAACAGATGAACCACTTCCAAATACACTAATTGAAATTTACAATGCTGAAAACGATGAACTAGTATTCTCTGGTAGAACAGATGAAAATGGTAATATCACAATTGATAAAATCAAATATGGTAAATATTACATTTTAGAAAAAGAAGCTCCAGCAGGATATCAACTAAATCCTGAAAAAATGTATTTTGAAATTACTGAAGATGGACAAGTAATTAAGTCTGTTATGAAAGATGAAAAGATTGTTGAAGTTCCAAACACAGGTTTATCAGAAATAAATTATGATAAGGTAACTCCTATTATTGTTATTGTATTAGGAGCTGGATTAATTATCTATGCAACAAAGAAAAACAAAAAGAAATAGTATAATTACTGTTGTAGGAATATTACTAATATTTTTTGGTGCTTCATATCTAATATTTAATCATTTTTCTAATGAAAGATTAAAGCAAAAAGATAATAATAAAATTGAAGAATTTTTTGAAATAGAAGATGAAGAACCAGAAGAAGAAATAGAAGAAGTTATAGAACAACCTAAAGAAGAAAAACAAACAATTAATTATGATTATATTGCAGTATTAGAAATACCAAAAATAAATCTTAAGAGAGGTTTAGTTAGTACAGACAGTAGATATAATAATGTTAATTACAATATTAAAATAGTTGATGGCTCTTTAATGCCTTATGTCAGAAATGGTAATCTAATACTTGCAGGTCATAATGGATCTGCTTATATTTCTTTTTTTAAAAATCTATATAAGTTAGATATAAATGATAGTGTCTATGTTTTTTTTGATGGTATAAAATATGAATATAAAATAGCTGACATATATGATGTGGATAAAACTGGAACTGTTAACATATCTAGAGATAAAAATAGAACTACTATAACTCTAATTACTTGTAAAAAATATAGTAAAGATAAACAAACAGTTTTTATTGGATATTTAAGTAATAAGGAATCTTATTAATGGATGATAAAGATTATGTTATTATTCCTCAAAGAATATTAGAGGATAATAATTTAACCAGTACAGATAAACTTGTTTATGGAATTATTTTAAGATTAACAAGAAGTAACGGATATTGTTGGGCTACTAATCAATACATGGCTGATATTTTAAAAATAAATCCTAGAACAGTATCTTCTTGTATAAGAAAATTACGAGAATTGGGATATATTAATTCTTGTAAAAATAAGAACGATAAGTTCAAAACATTTAGAAAAATAAGTTTTGATAAAGAGGAAGAATACATCTATTAAGTATAGAAAAAGACATCCTATAAATATAGATGCAGACATCCTACTAATATAGAATAGAATAAAGAATATAATAGAGAATTATATCATTTAATCTTTTTAAAACATTTAAACTTATTTAAAACATTTATTTGTAGGAGGCATGAAATGTTAAAAGAATATATTAATTCATTTTCATTAGTTGGGAACATTTCTTATATTGGGGATATTCAAGAACAAAAGAATGGAACTAAATATAGATATTTTCAATTAGCACAAAATAATAAGTATAAAGATAAAGATGGCAATCTAGTAGATGAGCCATCTTTTATTAATATTAAACTATTTGAAAGTCAATTTAAGAACTTTGAAAAAGTATTAGAAGTTGGTAAATATTTAAATATTTTTGGAAAAATCAAAGTATATAAAGATTCAGATAATAAGAACAATATTATTTTAATAGCAAATAATTATCGTGATTTAAATAAACAAAAACAATACACTGAAATATTTGACTATGATTGGTTAAATGAAGGTGATGATAGAGAAGAGAGTAACGATTATGGGTTATAGATCTGATGTTAGAATTGTTACTTCACAAAAAGGTTTTGAAAAGTTAAAAGACTTTGTTACAAATAAAATAGCAAATAGTCAAAATCCTAATATGTACAATTTAATGGAAAACTTAGGCTTTGAACATAATAATAGTTATTCAAAATATTTTGGTTGGAATAATGTTAAATGGTACTACGAGGATGTTGATATAGTTATGGAAGGACTTCATAAATTAAAAGATGAAGATTTCTCTTATAGATTTGCTAGACTTGGAGAAAACTTTGATGATTACGAAGAAGAATCTTATGAATCAGAAAAGGAAGAAGAACAAGATTTAGAATATCCTTGTGTAGAACGATATTTTGATGATGATTATGTTAAAGATAATATGAATTCTAATGATATGGATATAAGTTCTTAAAGGAGGTGATGAAATATAGCTAAGAACATAAGAGTTCTCGTAGTAGAACCTTATAAACTACCTTATGAAAAAGAAATACCAAATACATTAAAAGCAAAACAAGAAATAGTAGATGGATATATAGAATATACATATCTAAATGAAGATGAAAATGTTGCTTTAATATGTAATGAAGAAGGTAAATGTATAGGGTTACCACTAAATAGAGATATTGGTCATGACATTATTGCAGGTACTTTTATTTTAGTAGGCGATGATGGTTGTGGCGAAGATTTGTCATTAACAGATGAACAAATTGAAAAGTATAAAAAAAGATTCGATAAAGAATCAATTAAAGAAACTGATATAGCAATTGGAAAGATTGCTTTATCAAATAGTTTAGGTTTATAAGGAGGTAAAGATATGATGAACCAAACATGTATTATAGGTAGATTAGTTCGTGAGCCTGAAGTAAAAGAACTAGAAGATGGCAAAAAAGTAAGTAATATTACTCTTGCTGTTCCAAGAAGTTATAAAAATGAAAATGGAGAGTATGAAACTGACTTCATCGATTGTACTTTATGGGGTGGTGTTGCTGACAGAACAGCTGAATACTGCAGAAAAGGAGATTTGGTTGGAGTTAAAGGAAGACTTCAAACAAATAATTATGAGAATGAAAAAGGCGAAAAGAGAAAAATTACAGAAGTAATCGCTGAAAAACTTACATTCTTATCAAGTAATAGAGAGATTCTTGAAAAAGAAGGAGTTAATAAAACCAAAGAAGAAGATTTAGAGGTTTAGTTATATGAGAATAAGCAAAGAAAAAAGAGTTAAATCGCCAGCCAGCAAAATAACTCTAGTGGTATTATATCACTTCTTTGCTTTTTTCTTCAAATTTTTAAGGAGGAAACAACATGAATTTATTTTATCAACTTATCAGTGATGATGCTGGTAAACGATTAAAATATGAAAGAAGAGCATGGGGAATGTCTAGAAGAAAGTTAGCGAAATTAGCTTTTACAGATCCTGAAACAATAGAAGATATAGAAAAAGGATATGTTTGTATGTTAGATTTCCATTTACTCAGAAATCTAAGTAAAGTTCTTCAAATTAGCCCATTTGACTTCTTCATAAAAAGATTAACAAAAGAAGAAATATTAGCAATGGTTTAAGGAGGAATATAATGTACAAATTAGCAAATTATTTTAATATGTTAAAAATTGAACATCTTGAAGGTGGAAGTTATGATGTTAACTCTATCCTAAAAGCAATTAAAACTCTTACTAGTTGGGCTTTATCAATTGGTATTGCAGCTGCAGGTGTTTCACTGGTCATTGGATTTATATTATATGCAATTGCTGATGTTGAACAAAAAGCAAGAGTTAAGCAAAGAATTATTCAAACAATGTTAGGTATTGCTGGAATAATCTTAGCAATATCTTTGGTAAATTTAATCATAGACTTATTTTAAATGAAAGAGGGTGTTAAATATGCTTATGAAAGCACTCGACCTTTTAAGAACATTAGGTTGGGGAATAGTAGATTTTATTTATTCTTTAATAGACTCTTTATTTGATATTTTAAAAGAAATCAATGCACTTGATATTGTTAATTCAGTATCAAATGAATCAATGTTTACGAAGTTCTATACTGGATTAATGGCAATAGCTGTTACAGTTCTTGGATTATTTGCAATATGGAGTTTTGTAAAAAAGATAATGGATCCAGATGAAGGATTATCTACAGGACAAATAGTAAAAGAAATAATTAAGTGTGGAATGTTAGTAATAATGTCCACATTTTTATTTGTTCAATCTTCTACTTTTTCAATTAAACTTAGTGGATATACTGCAAATATATTTACAACTAATAATGGTTCAATTGGAGATAATATGCTTGTTCAATATGTATCATATAAGGAAGCTTATAAAGTTTCAGATGAATTTAAAAATGATGATTATGAAAAAGCAATAAAGAATGATACATTCACAAAAAAGAAAATGTATAAAGATAAGTTTGTTACTGATGCTCATTTTATCTTACCAGATGAAAAAGAGTATAAGTATGATATAAATTGGATAATGGCTATCGTAGTAGGTGGTTTTTTCTTATATGCACTTTTCTTTAGTGGAATGATGCTCGCTCGTAGGCAGATAGAATTTCTATTCTTATTTGTAATATCTCCAGTCATATTTGCTACATCAGTTGGAAATAAACAAAGAAGAGGAGCAGTATTTGAACAATTAGTTTCTTTAATTCTACAAGGTGCTGTTGTAATGCTCATCATTGGTCTTACAGCTTTACTTATGAAGTCAATACAAGGAACAAACTTCTTCCCTAATTCTACAGCTAAAGATATTGTTATTAAATCAATTTTATATATAGGTTGTGGAACATTCTTACTTACTGGATCTCAAGTAGTTAATAGATTCATAGGTGGAAATGTATCAGCAAATTCAGGAAGAGAACAATTAATGAGCATGATGGGATTTGGACAAGGTATGAAAACAACTGCTGTCGCTGGAGGAGTTGGAGCTTTAGGACTAGCAAAAGTTGGAGCTGGTGCAACTACTTCTATAGCTGGTAGATTAGGTGGTAATAAACTTGCTAATTCTATTGGTAAAAGTATAAGTAATTTTGGTAGAAGTATGGCTGGTAATCATCCAGTAAATAGCCCTATGAATAAGATAGGTAATGCTATTACTAGATTTGGTGGAGGAGTACAAAAACATACACCATCATCAATAGGTAAAAATATGAGAACTTCTGGATATAGAAATGTAGGAGATGCTATTTCAACAATGAGTCCTACAAGAAATATGTATCGCAGTAGATATAATGGAAGGAGAATATAATGTTTATAACAGTTAACAATTTAAAAAAAACATTAGGTAAATATGTAGAATTTACAGATTTATATATTGGAGTACCATGTCTAGTTGTCTTTATAGTTTTATTTTCAATTCCATTCACTAGATTATTTTCACTTGTATTTTTAAGTATAGTATTATTCTTACTTATACCAATAAAACTTTCTAAGAAAAATAGAATGTATAAGGTTATGGCTCTTGTTTTTAAATATATCTTTAAAAGTAAAGAATTTATTTATAAGAAAGAAGAGGTGAATGATTTTGAAAATATCGAAAGAAGAAAAATCTTTAGCAAAAATAAAAAAGCATAAAGATTCAAAATATATACCAAAAGGTATTATGAGATCTAGAATGAAAAATTCTAGAGTTATGAGTAATGTTAAAGAAGTTGGAGAAGATGGATTAATCTATCTTAAAACTGGAGAAGTATCTTCGTTAATTGAAATTAAAGCAATTGATTTATCATTGACTAGTAATCAAGAAAAGAACAACTTCTTTGTTACTTTAAAAGCTTTATATCAAATTAGAGGTATAAACTTAAAATGTTATAAGATAGATGATAGATTAAATTTAAATAATAATAAAGTTAATCTAGATTCTAAGCTTGAATACTTTGAGAGTAATGAAAAGAAAAAAGCATTACTTGAAGAAAGTAAAAACTTAATTGAATATTTAGAAGAAAATGATTTTACTGTATCTAGTAAATACTTCTTTGTATTAACAGCAAAAACACAAGAAGAATTAGAGAAGATTCTTGATGAAGTAGAGGAAGTATTAAACGATATTAGTCCTAAAATAAATTATGAAATTATTCAAAATAAATTAGAAATATATAAGTTTTTAACTAATGTGTATTTAACTAATACAACATTAGATCAACTTGTATGGAGTGATTTACCAGAAATGGTTGCACCAATGAATTTGATTGAAAGACCAAGTAGTCTTAAATTTGATGATATGGAATTTTCACTTGCTACAATAAAAACACTTCCACCATTTATTGATGAATTGTTTTTTGAAAGTATATTCAATGTTCCAAATGTAAGAGCTTGTATTTCAGTTAAGGACACAATATCACAAGAAGAATTAATTAGATGGGTTAACTCACAATATCAATTCTTATTAAGTGATAGAAACACTACTAAAAAATTAAGTGATGCTACAGAGTTAGATAAACAAGAAGAGAACTTCCAAGTACTTATGCAAGAAATTAAAAATGGTGATGAGAAGATTAAAGAAGTATCTCTTATATTAGTAATAACTGGAGATAAAAAAGAAAGAGATGAGATATTAAGAGAATTAAAAAGATTAGCTGATGCTTATCAGATTAAACTTGATATACCTAGACTTAGACAAATGGAATTATGGCAAACTTATGATTTAGGAACTAAGTCTTTAGATGACTATTCTGTATATCTTCCAACAATGACTTTATCTGCAGGATTTCCATTTACTAAAACATATTTTAATGATGCTAATGGTTATATGATGGGTGTTGATATTCATACTTCATTACCTATCTTTTATGATCCATTTACATTAAATAATTCTAGAACATCACACAACCTAGCAATTATTGCTTCCACTGGTGGAGGTAAATCTTTCACAATGAAAAAGATAATAGTTAATGAATTTGCTAGAGGAACAAAAATATTTATATTTGATGCTGAAAACGAATATAAGAAATTAGTTGATGCTAATGGTGGAGAATATATTGATTTATATTCTAAGAAAGGTGGTATTATTAATCCACTTCAAATTAGATATATAGCAACTGATGAAGAAGATAAAGATACAAAAGAAACGGATTGTCCTCTTGCTAAACATTTAGGATTCTTAGAAGCTTTCTTTAAATCTGCATTTGAAGATATTACTGAAAAGGAACTTGTAATGTTACTTGCTATAGTTGAAAAATTATATAACAAAAAAGGTATTTATAAAAACACTTCCATAAACACTTTAGAATCATTTAAGCCAACTGATTATCCAATATTTTCAGATTTATATAATTTCTTACCAGAATACTCAAAGGATTTAAAAAGTAATGAAAAAAGAAAAATAGTAGAACAATTAGATATTCTATTATCTAGATTTTTAACTGGTACAGATTCATATTTATTTGATGGATATACTAATATAAATCTTGATAATGATTTAATTGCATTTAACTTACAAGAATTATTGTATTCAGAAAATCAAAGGTTAATAAATACTCAAACATTAAACTTATTAACATATCTTAATAACAGTATAGTAGCTAATAAAATTAGAAATGATAAGTTAGAAGTTAAAGATAGAAAACATGTTACTATAATAGCTGATGAATTTCACTTATTTATAGATGAAAATAATTTTGAAGTCTTAAGAAACTTCGGACAACTAGCAAGAAGAATTAGAAAATATTCAGGTTCATTAATTGTAGCAACACAATCTATTAAAGACTTTGTTGGTAGTAATCAAATATTAAGACACTCTACAGCTATATTTAATAACTGTCAGTATCAAATGGTTGGTATGTTAAAAGAAGATGATCTTCTAGCATATCTAGAATTATTTAAACAAAATCCATTAACTGATACACAAAAGAATTTCTTATTAAGTGCTAAAAGAGGAGAGTTCTTATTAAATATTGATTCTAAAACAAGACTTAGAATTAAGATTGAAGCAACTGAACTTGAAAGAAAGATGATGGGTGAATAATGAAAACCATTGATGAACTAGCTACAGAAGTAGTTGAATATGAATATGAAGTTAGACCTTATGAAATGAATGATTGCTATGATTCAAAAGAAGATGCATATAAGAATTTTTATGAAGTAATGGCAAATTCAGATAATGGATTATTAACTGAAATGTTAGAAGAAATAGATATGTTATTAAAGTATGAGGATTTAAGAGATCCTATCTTAAAAAAACAATATGATGATTGTACTAGAATCTGTTATGACTTAAATATATATCTAAATGGAAAAGATAAATCAGAAGATATGGATATATAATTATGTTAAAGAAGAAAATTAAAAAGAAAATAATATTAGCACTTGCTCCAGTAGTTCTTATTGGAGCAGTTGTTATTGTTATCGTTTGTGCATTAGTTACTTTAGATTTTTTTGGAACAAATGAAACAGATGGATATGTAGAAGAAAATGAGGCATATGCAGAAGATTATAAGAATGTATTAAATCAAAATATTAAATATGGAAATGGTTATGTTTCATTATCTAGAATTTTATATTTTTATTTAGAAGATGATCAATTATCGTTTAGTATGATTTATTCTGATAATCTTGATAAAGAAACTAAAAAACAAAAACCAATATCTGAAGTATGTGAAATGCCTAGATATAAAAGTATGTCAGTTTGTAAGACAGAAGAACTATCTGATTCTAGTCAAAGTGATGAGGATGTAATAAAACCTTTTACAGCTCCACTAAAAATTAGTAATATGAATGTTACTAGTTTTTTTATGGAACAAAGAACAGTTTATGGTAAATTTGATGTTCATGAAGCTTGGGATTTATCATCTCCAAATAATACCCCAGTTTATTCAACTTGTGATGGAGAAGTAATACTAGTTAAGTTTCCATATTCAGAAAATAAAATAGATACTTCTGGAGGTGGAGGAAATCAAATCAAGATTAAATGTGAAGTAGATGAAGATACAACTTATGAAGTTTGGTATGCACATTTATATCCTAAAAGTTCAAAGGTAAAAGAAGGAGATAAAGTTAAACAATGGCAACAAATCGCCGAAGTCGGAACGACAGGATATTCAACTGGTCCTCATCTTCATTATCAAGTTTCTAAAGATGGTAGTACAGTTGATGGAATGAGTTTAATAGATTTTACTGATACAAATTCAGAAACATTTGTTAAGCCACCATTGGAACCATACAATGGACTTAATCCAAATTTGAATGGAAATTATCCTAACTTTAATGGATATACTCCATATCAACCTTAAAGTATGACATCCCACATATTTTTAAGGATTTTATAAAATGGGATATTAACTATCCTTATGTTATAAGGGTAAAATGAATATTTAATTTCATTTTGGGATAAATTTTGCAAGTGCAAAATAAGTTTGGTACCACATAAAACATAGATTTTACTTAGGTAAAATGTGTGTTGTGGTGCCATCGTCTTATCCTGATAAAAAAATACCAATTAAAAATTGGTGTTTTTGGGATTTTATAAAGGAGGAAAAATATGATAACTAGAAGTATAAGAATAGATGAATATACTTATGATAAGTTAAAAGCTATGGCTAAATTTTATCATATAAGTATTAATGAATTAATGATAGAACTTATTCAAATTGGATTCTTAACTAAGGAGGAAGAGAATATAAATGAAAGCGACAATTAGTGATTTAATAGCAAATGATATTGTTCATCATGGAATGGAACAAACATCAACTGGAAACTATATTGAGAGTTTTGAAGATTATATGAAAGAGTTTGATGATGATTCTAAAAAGTATTTAACAGAGCATAAGGAAGATATATTTAATAGTATATCTTGTAATCCAAATATAGCAGAAGTTGATTTTGATAAAGATGATATCAATATGTATTTTTATTATGATGGTATATTTGATAGATTGGATAAAGCTATTTATAATGCATCCCAAGTGTTGGGAGAAAATTTAGAAATTGATGAGGTTCAAGAAATATCAGATGAAGTAATTTATGGAGAAGATTTAAGTAGAGTTTTAACTAACTTTATTAAAATGTTCAAAGGTTATAGAATGGAGGTCTAAATATGAAATCTAAAATCTATTCGGATTTAGAAGTTGAAAGTTTAGAGAAAAGTCCATTTGTTTTAGAAGTTAGAAGAAAGAGGTTCATACATTATGATCCTCTTTTTAAATTATGGACTATTTTGCAAAGAAAGAAATATCCAGAAAAGTCTTGTAGAGAGTTATTTGAATATGCTGGATTTAATACTAAGTTAATGAATCCTAAATTACCACAAACTAGAATTAAGAGTTGGGAAAATCTTTATTATAGGTATGGTATGGATTATTTTGTTTCAGAAAAAACTTATGCAATCTTACTGGATTATTTTAAAGGAGAAGTATTTATCAGCAAAGATGATACTCAAACTACAATTTATAAATTAAAAATATATAAAGAATTAAAAGATTTATTAATGGAGGAAAAAGAAAATGAGAAAAGATGTACATTTAAGAATTAGTAATGAATTATATTCAAAGATATTAGAATTATCTAAACTTCATAAAGTTGCTATTAATGATGAAATAGCAAGTCTTTTAGAATTGTCTTTTAAGATTAATGACAATGATAAACGAATAACAGAATTATCAAATAATTTTATTAATCTAAAAAAAGATATATCTTATATTAAACAATTGTTAATTCAAACATATGCAGATTTAAATTTAGAATATGTTGATACTAATTCTAGTGATTCATTAGATAAGTTCAATAAGAAATATCATAAAAGGAATATGAATGACTAAGTCTAAAATAGTTATTAGAACTCAATATAAATTATCTTTAAATAATCCTGATAGATTAAAAACATTTAAGGATAAGGATCAAAAATATGTTGATGGTATTATAGACTATTTTTCAGATGATTCAAAAAGAGCATTAAACTTGATAGACTATTTTACTGGTAAGATTAATAAACATGAAGATATTAATTTAATAATGGAAAATGGTAAGTATGCTACTCCTGAAGAAAAAGAAAAAAGAAAAAGGTATATATCTAAACAATTTAATAATTCTAATTTATGGCAAGTAATGTTATCTATTCCTAAGGATTTAGTTGATAAAAATATTAGTTGGGAAGATATGGATGAGCAAGTATCTAAAAAGATAATACCTGAAGCATTAAAAAGAATGGGTTTTAAAGATATAAAAAATATGACTTATGGAATGTCTAGACATATGAATACTAACAATCCACATTATCATATTTATTTTATGGAAAAGAAACCAAATACATTAAGACAAAATAAAACACTAGGTTATAGAAGAAAAGGTAAAATTCCTAGGAAAGTTATTAACTATATAAAAAATGAAACAGTTTTAACTATTCAAAGACAATCTAAATTTAAACCTATGTCTATGGATATAAATAAAGATATAGACGAATTTAAAAAGTACTTTGATCCTAAAACTAGGAATTTTGTCCTTTATGATAAAGAAAATGTTATTCTTGAAGATAAAATTTTACGATTAGGTAAGTTATTAGATGAAAGAGATATTAGTTATAATTCACGAATTAAATTTAATTCAATAAAAGATGATGAAATAAAACAATTAACTAGAGATATAAAAGAAGATTTATTCAAGAAGAATAAGAATCTTATTTACACAAAAGATGACTTTAATAAAAGAATTGATAATATGAATAATTATTTAACTTCAGTAGCTAAGAATAATGGACTAAAGAAATCTGATATAGATTTATCTTATACAAATAATAAAGAGAAATATCTTGATAATTATATATTAAATGCTATAGTTAATCATTCAAGATATCATTATAGGAAGAACAAGAA
>JGI24712J26585_10000275_pt1 | contig 44266 bp, 30 predicted proteins | sample BioPla3DNA2_FD_26585 | JGI IMG/M metagenome (IMG submission 26585)
CAATAATCAAAAATCATATTTTAAAGAGCAAAAACGGTTTTAAACCGCGTTGTTACAAGCATTTTGGAGATAAAATCCAAATGCAAAAGTTGAGTTATAAAGTAAAAAAAAATATGATAAAAACGCTCGTTAATCTAAATAAATAGCAAAAAATCCCTGTCTATTAAGTATAATGTTCAATTAAGTGTAAGAATGAACATATAATCCTAACTAAAAAGAAGTTTTTGAATTTTAAACATGTACAGACTAAGGGAAGCGACAGATTGCTTTGACAAATTTTTCAATAAAATTTGCACAGCTCTATTTCTAGCAGGTGTCTGTACTCTTGTAGCCTGTTCAAGCGACAACAAACCATTAAAAGTTAAAAATGTGGTTGAAGATCCGGTTTCTATTCAGGTAGATGGCATTGATAAAACTGAAGTATTAGATAATGTTAATGCCTATCTTGAATCCCTCCCTTTAATTTCCAAAAAGCGTGCTCGTTTATATGATCGTGAAATTAAAGAGAATATCACCAAAGCTGTTCATACTTTTGGTTATTACCATCCTCAGATTGAAATTACCTATCCAAAGATAAAGAATAAGGATGATAAAAAGCTTCTTGCAAAAATCGACCTTGGAAAGCCTCTTTTTATACGTAAGGCTAATGTATATGTTGTAGGTGAGGGTGCCTACTATAAATCATTTTCAGAGATTGTAAAAAAATCAGGTATCGGATCTTATCATTTACTAGATCACGGCAATTACAAGCAGCTAAAAGATGATCTTTTAAACAGAGCCATTGAGCTTGGTTTTTTTGATGCGAAATTCCTGATTGCAAGAATTCTAGTTTATAAAGAGCAGAATGTAGCTGACATCGAGCTGATGCTTGATACCGGTAACCGTTATAAATTCGGTCAGATGGTTACAGATGCTGATACAAAAGTTTTATTAAAGCCATCTAAGTCTTTAGTTAATTTTCATGAGGATCAGAATTTCTCATCAAAGGTTATAACTAACTTTTCAAATTCACTTTCACAGACTAATTACTACCGTTCTGTCGATGTTCACCCATTAGTAGAGGAGCGTAAGGATGGAAAGGTTCCAGTTAAAGTCGAACTTACTAGAAAGAGCAAGAATCAGTTTAGAGTCGGTTTAGGTTATTCAACCGATGAAGAGGTTCGCGGTATTCTAGCCTGGGATAAACCTTTGGTAAGCAGCAAGGGACATTCATTTAGTTCCTACTTTAGAGTATCTAAAGTAAAGCAGGATGCTCAGGCTGTTTATAAGATCCCTCACAAGAATCCAATCTCTGATTACTATTTTATCCGTGCAGCTCAAACTCATACTGACTTTAATGACACTTTATCTGATTTGTCACACCTGTCATTGCACTATGTAGACAGCATGACCTCAACATGGCGTAAGGATTATTATCTTGCGCTAGAGTATGAAGACTTTACTCAGGGTAGTGAAAAGGGAAGAACAACCAATCTAATGCCAGGCATTAAAATATCAAAGCGTACCACCACAGGAGGCTTTGACCCAAGAGCAGGCTATAGCGTAAGTTTTGATAACAAGGTAAGTTTTGCTCCTGTATCTGATTTGACTTTCTGGCAGACAGAATTTGTTTTCAGCGGAATCTATGCTCCTACTACAGACTCAAGGATCCTGTATAAGTTATATCAGGGTGCAGTAATCGGTTCAGATTCCATGAAAGCACCACCTTCACTTAGATATTTTGCAGGTGGCGATAAGAGTTTACGTGGTTTTAGCTATAAGTCTCAATCTCCAAGAATTGACGGTTACCTAAGAGGTGGTAGATTCCTTACTGCTACAACTATTGAATATAATTTCCCACTTGGAATTTCAGATTCCCGTGGTGCGATGTTTTTTGATTCGGCAATTTGTACGGATAATTACAGAGAAGATCATTCTGTATTGTATGGACCTGGTATTGGTTACAGATACTTATCAAAGTATGGTGTCTTTAAAGCTGATATTGCCTATGGTATTGATAATAAAAGAGACCAGAGTCAATTCAAACTGCATCTGACCTTTGGTCCTGAGTTCTAATTATGCAAAAAAGTGTAAAGAGTTTTATTAAGTACGGCCTTTTACTTGGCATTATATTTATAAGTGCTCTGACAGGCTGTTTATACTATCTTCTGGCAACAACAGGTGGTGCAAAATACGTAGTTGATAAGGTTAATGCAAATTTATCAGATGTTATAAAAATCTCAGCTGATATTAAAGAAGGCTCTATTGCCACAGGCTTTAAATTTGATACTCCATTAAAAGTAGAGCTCGTAGATGTTGTAACCATACGCGCAGATAAACTCAATGTGCACTACAACATTATGGACTGCCTGTCTAAAAACGCACTTGTCTTTGATACTTTTACAGCTGACAAAGTTGAAGTAGAGCTTTTAGATACCCCATCAGATGAAAATGAATCTGCTCAGGAGGAGACATCATCTGATGATACTCCATTCAGACTAGACTTTATCACCCATATTTTTATCCCTAATCTTGATGTAAAGGATTTTGTCTATCTATCATCAATTGTTGATGTAAGAGTTCCAAAGGCTCAAATGGCTTTAGAGGCATTTGATGACAACGCCTTTATCACCTCAGGAAAAGCTGAGGGTGTGCTTGTACATTTAAAGTATGAATCTACAGAGTCAGAGCCAAATAATCTTCCAAAAATCCTGACCTTTGATAATGGCAACGGCGCAATTGAAAAAATCACTGACATTGAACTGCCTCTTAATGCCTATATCAACAACCTTGATGTAAGCCATGCAAAATACTACATGGATGGCTTTTCAACAGGTTATTTTGACGCTCATATAAATGCCAACTGGCGCGGCACCTTACTGTCTGTTCCAAAGATAAATATAAGACATGCGCTAGGTGATGTCTCAGTTAGAGGCACCATGGACTTTATAGACTACTATAATCTTGATTTTGATGTGGCAGGTTATGGCGCTAAAACTCAGGAGAACAAAAAGGAATATGAAGGTGGCCTGTATGATCTGAAAGGTATTATTAAGGTAAAAGGAAATCTTACTGACTTATCAATGGATGCAAATGTACTGCATCCTCAGAAGATTGATTTTGGTGTTCGTTTAAATTCATTATCAAATGAACTGCCAATGAATGTTTATTTAAAATCAAAAGAGATAATCTATCCTTTCCATGATTTAACCATCACGGAAAAAGAAAAGGCTCTAGTAAAAGAGTACCCTCAGCTTTCTGGCCTTTTCGATAGCTTAAACTCACTGCAGTCTAAGGTTAAATCAGAGATTGAGAAGGCTAAAGCAAAGAGCTCAAAAGAGCCAACTGACACTCTTAAAAGTAAAAACGCCAAGAGCACTACAAATGATGTTATAAAGGCAAGATTGAATAAAAACACCAAGCTTGTGTTTTCAGATACAGATTTTTCCTATAAGGGAGCCTTATTTGATGAGAGCAAGGTACTGTTCAAAACCAGAATTAACGGATATGGTTTTAAAGATCTGAATGTTAATGTAGATACAGATTTAGATACTGATAACGCACACTTTAATGATTTTTGCTTAAAGGGTAAATTAGGTAATAAGAACTTTGATGCAAAAGTAGATGGTGATTTTGAGTTTGCTGATAATTTAACCTTTGCAGGTAATGTGAATTTAAACGCTCAGGAGGCTCGTGATATACATCCAATGCTTGAAGGTCCTATTAAGCTTTCAAGTGACATTAACGTATCCTATGACAGTGCTGATGACAAACTTGCATTTGTGATCAATAAATTCAATGCCGATTTTTATTTAAATCAGAATGCCACCACCTTAAAGGTAAACTCTCTTGTAGGCGACACAAAAGACGGTTTTGATTTAGACCTCTTAGCTTTTGATCAGGCTCATACCAATAAGATAACTGTAAAAGGCAGCCTGTCTGAGACATCAAACCTAAATGGAATCATTGGTTTTAATGATATATCTTTACTTGAAAAGAGTGTGAAAGGCACTTTTGATGGTCGTATTACCGTAAAGAATAATATTAAGAATCCTCGTGTAAATGTGGTAGGCCGTTCAAACAGAATTACTGCAGGCGACTTTTCAATTTCAAAACTGCTTATCGATTCAAATGTTGATATCGAAAAGGAAACCTTTGCAAATTCCTTTATTACAGATTCTGTGCGTGTGGCAAAGGGCATCAAAGCCTACAGAAAATGCGCTTTAGATGTTTCAGGAACTGTAGCATCTCACAGACTTACATTATCATGCGGTGCGTCATCAGGAAGTTATGTAAGTGTTAAAGGTGAGTACGATAAAAACAAAAAGACATATGATGCTAATGTTTCAAACCTTATTATCGTAAGTAACGTTATTGATCCTATTTCTCTTTTAGAGCCTGTAAACATCCATTACAGCATTGATAAGAAACAGGGTAAGGTTTCAGATGTGATTTTATCTGATGGCAATGCCAATATCGTTATTAGTGACACCTCAATATTAGAAAACGGCATTAAGACAAGAGTTAATCTTGATAAACTGAAGCTTGTGGCAATTGAAAAGTATCTTCCTGATAACGTCAAGACAAGCGGTGAGCTTTCTGTACATTCTGATATTGAATACATAAATAATGTTCCGAATATTAAGGCAAAAGCAATCGCAACTCGTGGCAGAATTCTTGTATCAGACTGTTTTATTCCATATAAAACAATAAGTTTAGATACTACAATGAATGCAAAAAGCGCCAAACTTGATGCGAAAGTGGAGCTTTTCAGAGACAATGGCAATTTAAATGTAAATTTAAGAGTTTTAGAGCCATACTCTACAAGAAAGCTAGATGGTGATATTAAACTTGATAAGCTAAACTTAAATCTGTTTACAAGCGCATCAACAGCTCTAAATTCACTAGATGGTGAGGCAAATGTAGATGGTCATATCTCTGGCTCTCTAGAAAAACCTTTATTTAACGGCTTAATCAGTGTAAAGGGTAGTGCTCATCCTCGTCTGAATGTCGGTGTAATCAATGACTTTGATGTAAAGGTAAAGGCAAACGGTGCTACAGGTGATTTAGATGGAGTCTTCTCACTAAATGACGTTAAATCATATCTTCGTGGTACTTTAAACTGGCAAGATGGAGCTAAAGGCGCACTTACCTTTGACGCTGAAAAGCTTCCAGTATTCCTTTTAAGCTACGGCGAGGTTACTGCTAATGTTCATACTAAAGCAAAGCTTGATGATCATATAAGTGTTCAGGGTGATATTGAAATTCCTCAGGCTTTAATTAAGATAAGCAACCTTGAATCAGGTGCCATAGCTCCGTCTTCAGATGAAATCTTTGTTGATGACAATGCCAGTCTTCGTAACATTGTTGCAAAAAACAAAGAAAAAACTTTAAACAATGACATGGAGCTTGATGTTAACCTTAATTTAGGCGATAAGGTTAAAGTTGATGCCATGGGACTTAAGGCAGATGCTTTAGGCGGTATCAGAATCACCAAGGAAAGCACCTCCAACAAGATTGTAGCCAAAGGAAAGATTTATCTTGATGAGGGTAGAGCAGAACTTTATGGACATAAGTTCCTTGTAAACAGAGCAGATGCCATCTTCAAGAGCAGCATTGATAATCCTATGCTTGATGCTGAGGTGGTAATTGACCCTTCAGCTATTGAGGATAATGTTGTTGCAGGTGTTCGTGTAAAGGGACCTGCTAAAAATCCGCAGATCACATTATTCTCAAAACCTGCCAAGAGTCAGAACGAGATCTTATCTTATCTTCTCTATGGACATGGTCTTGAAAAGAATATGCAGTCATCAAACTCAGACAATTCAAGCGCTCAGCTTTTAATGTCACTAGGTTTAGGTACTACAACAGGTATTTTAAATTCTGTAGCCGGAATCTTTGGTATGCAGGGCGTGCAGATTGGCTCCTCAGGCAATGGCGATGATTCCCAGGTTGAGGTGCAGACTTATATTACCAACAGATTAAGATTATCATACGGTTATGGTGTCTTTAACTCAGTAAATGAATTTAAACTAAGATATGAACTTGTACGCAGATTGTATGTTGAGTTTGTCTCAGCCATTGATGAGTCTGTTGATTTAATTTATAGTTTTGAAATAGATTAAGAAAAAATAAAAACGGAAATAATAATTTGAAATACGTATATACACAGAATACTAAAGAAGCCCATGAAGCAGAAGATGCTGTATTAGAACTTGAATATAATGATCTGATCACCTGTTTTGATGAAGCACAATTTGAGTATTCTAGTGATGTTAAAGCCCGTTCTTTTGCTAACATGCAGTTACGTGCCCGTAACGCAGTTAAAGCACTAGTTCGCAATAGCTCTCAGAAGATTCTGCTGTTATGCGGCTCTTCTAATGTAGATACTATCGATATTGCCTGTCAGCTGTTAAAGGATATAGCTGATGTAACACCTACCATTGCCTATGCTCCAACCAAATTTGAGTGCTTTGGTGATGATAAGACTGAAGGTGTTTTCACATCTAAAGGCTACGTGGTAATGCCATGCACTCATCTTATGGATCATCCAAAGTGGCTTGGTATTACTGATGCCTGTCTTGCTCAGAACAAAGATTTAAAACTTATCTTATGCGGTGACGCATCAGAGTGTGCTGCTATCAATATGATGTGGCCAACACTTGATAACGTCCTAAGAGCAGATATTGTTATGGAGTTTCCTGTAAAGGGCGCTTTATCAACAATGGGCGCTTTAATCTCTAACTATGAGAAGAGACTTCCTGTAAAGCCTTTTACAAAGGATGCCATCTCACTTTTATGCTCATGGTCATGCCGTCAGAGCGGAGACAGACGCTGGCTTGGTTTACCTGAGGTAAAACTAAGAGGCTTAATTCAGGAGGCTAACCTATTTGCAAAAGGCGATAAGGTTACCTTATATGATGTTCTAAAAGCTATGGGAGCTGCTGACTTTAGAGTTAACTACCTTGCTGAATCAGGGCTTAGAAATCACCGTGACAATCAGATCTTTGTGGCTACAAAAGGCGAGGCCATAGGTCAGATTAACGGTTTATCAGTAATTGAAACTGCAGGTACCTCATATGAGTATGGTGAGCCTGTAAGAATTACCGCAACGCTAAGAGCAGGCGGTGAAGGTGATGTTATTGATATTGAAAGAAAAGCAGAGCTTGCAGGTCATATCCATGCTAAAGCCATGATGATCATCAACGGCTTTTTATCAAATGAGTTTGGTTCAGAGCAGCCACTTCCAATCTCAGCAAGTCTTGTATTTGAGCAGTCCTATTCTGAAATTGATGGTGACAGTGCTTCATTAACTGGCTTGTGTGCTGTTATATCAAGTCTTTCTGATTTACCTATTCGTCAGGATCTTGCAGTAACAGGTGCCGTTGATCAGTTTGGTGATGTTCAGCCCGTAGGCGGCGTTAACGAAAAGATTGAAGGTTTCTTTAAAATCTGCAGACTGCACGGACTTACAGGTACACAGGGGGTAATTATTCCTAGATCCTGTGTAAATCAGCTGGTTTTACGTCCTAGTGTCTTAAAGGCCATTAAAAACGGCAGATTCCATATTTACGCTGTTGACCATGTAACAGGAGCTGCTAAGGTTCTTTTAAAGACTCACTGGGGGGAGCCTGATGATAACACTTCTATCTGCGGTAAAATCTGCGACCGTTTAGATTCAATAGGCGCAGTACGCTCAATCAAGCCATGGTGGCATCTGTGGTAATTCAAAGGTGATCTGCCTTTTAGATCACCTGATACTAATAAATATCTAAGTCTTTTACTGTAACTTAATTTATACAAAATATCTTTTAGGAGAATTGTATGAAATTAAGACATCTATTAGCTTTACTGGTACTGGCAACAGGTTCATGCGCTTATGCTGATAGTGTTGGCTTCTACTATCAGAACAGCAACTCAACAATTTCTGTGCAGCAATCTGACAATAATCAGAGCTATGGCTATGGTCAAGGTGGATATGACAATCAACATCCTTCAATGCACAAAGGCCAATACAAGCCTCATAAGTTTGCCAAAAGACACGGTCCAAATTTCGATAAGAGACATCAAAGAAAAGAAATGGCACGTTTTGAACACGAACATGGCAAATATGCAATGAACAGAATGGACGAACCTAAAAGATCACATCATGACAGAGATTTTTAATATTTAGGATTGGATATAAGTACTCCTGCGATTCAGGAGTACTAGTACTTAATTAGGCTTTTTTCTTAATGTTGCCTGCAATAACAGTAGAGCGTGGAGGAATGGTAATAGTCTTACCCTGAGTTAATTCCTTTAGGAATTTCTCCTCATACTCTGGACTTGTTCTTGTAGCACCATAGCTCTTAACGCTGATGGTTTCACGGGCTAACATGTCATATAGACCCTCAAGACCCCCACCATGATCGTAACGACGAACATTGCGACCNGACAGTGGAATTAAAAGATCTTCACCAGAATCAGCTGAATCGTCAGATCCGCAATCCTCAGGCATGTAAATAGCTGCTAAAANAGGGAAGAGCATTGAGCCCTGCTCAATCTTAACCTGCTGACGAGATGCGTTTACAAGTACGATACTGAATCTGTTTTCAAACAGTCTGATATAACCAAAGTAAGCACCGCCTGCGCAGATAAACAGCATTGAGCCTTTAGAGAAGGCTGGGTTTGAACGTCTTAGATGTGACAGCTCCGTGATTACAGACTGTACATCATTTGAATTAACGCTTACGTGTCTGTCCTTTAGAGCCTGGAATGGAATAAGACCGCGAGGACCTACCTCGTATTTATCTAATACATCACCTAATTCATCGCCCTGATACAGACAAGGAATACCACGCCAGGTGAAAAGACATGCTAAAGCTGATAAATACATATACTTGTCAGCACCAATGATGTCGTAGAAACGAGGCAGCTTGTAGTTATCAAGCTGATTTATAAGGCATAGTTTTACCTGCTGAGAAACACCAACAGAGAATTCCTCACAGCAGCGCTTTAAATCCTCACCACTGTATGGTATAGGATCGCCCTGCAGATTTACACCGCCAAAGAATGAACGGATTGGGCTTATAAAACCTGTGTAATTGATGGTACCGTCAACATTACCATCAGAGCAGATTGCATAACGAGGGTCAGAACCGAACTGACCTATCATCAGGCAGTCTAAATGGCTGCTGCGTGCTGACTTACAGATCTGAGACAGACGCTTTAAATTGTTCTTGGCGCTGCCGTTATCACCAATCTGTGAAGCGTGATCGATAACCCAGCCGTCAATTGAATATGGACTTCTGATCCACTTTTTAACGATGCTGTTAGGACCGTCAAAAATAGCGTGGCAGGTTAAGTAGTTGGCGTAGTCAAGCTTTGGATAGTTTGCCTTATTGTCAGATACGTATGCCTCACCTTCTGAGGTGAAAGTATACATCTCACGGTATGGAGAATCCTTATGACGAAGTGCGCCTTTACCGGTACGCTCCTGTCTGTCAAACCATGGGTGTGAGTCACCTGTGTGATTGAAATTACCGTGCATGATGATCTTCATTTCATAGCCTAGAGCTACAGTACGAAGTCTCTTTAGAGCTCCGTTACCGCCAAAGTGAGGATCAACAATGTCATAGTCTTCTGTATCAAACTTGTGAACAGAAGGAGACTTGAAAACAGGTGTCAGATAAATACTGTCACAACCTAGACTTCTGATATATGGAAGCATGGCTGCAACGCCATCTAAATCACCGCCGCAGTGAGTTTCATCAATATTTACAAACTCAAAGTCCTTATTTCTGATTGGAGCATCAGCCTGAACTCTGTTGCCATCTACGGTGAAGTAACCGCGTGATGAGGCAAACTTGTCAGGGAAGATCTGATAGAAAACAGAATCTAAAGCCCATTGAGGATGTGGATCGAACAGCTCAATAGAGTAGCAGTGCTGCATTAGAGGTGGTTCACGAGACATACCAAGTGAACTGTACCATACAACGTCAACTACATTAGATTTTTCATCTGTAAGTGCAATCTTGAAATAGTATGTTAAAAGATTCTGAGACTTATCAGCGCTTAAAGGTGCCTCAAAACGGTGAATACCAGAGCATGAGCCTGTGTAGGTCATAGCATTGGTATGATCTTCGTTTTGTGCAAAGGTAACGATAGAAATCTTTAAACGATTATGATTAGCACCACGTACAAATAAAACCGCAGTCTTTGAAGCAAGATGTGGTGCAGAACAGGTGTGGAAACACTGAAATGGAAGTGATGATCGTGGAGAACTGGTGTTCTGACGCATAATGAGCCTTCCTTGTTATTAAAGTATCGCTAAAGCGCGACATACGGTTGAAAAAATCTGATTTGTGCCTTCAATATCCAAGCACTCGTCAATTGAGTGTGGGTGTTCAATGGTTGGGCCAATGGAAATAAGCTGTAATTCCTTATTAGCCTTTGCAAACTGAGCACATTCAACTCCTGCATGAAGAGCTGTGATTTTGAAATTACATCCTGTAATTTCCTTGTAGCACTTATCTAAAACTTCAATTAAATGGGTATGAGAAGCTGATTCCCATGCTTCATGTAAATTAGATACACTAACCTCTACTGAATCAGTAAGGTCACATAAAGCTAAAACCTTTGCAGTCTCTTTTTCTAATGCTCTGCCTGATAATGAGCGAGGCAGTAGAGAAATCTCAATAGCATTATCAAGAGTTTTTACAACACCAAGATTTATAGAGGTTTCAACAATACCCTCATAAACAGGTGACATTCTCTCAATACCATCTGGTAGAGCTACAAGTAAATGAATTAAATCAAGTGTCTGAGCGTAGGCAAGTGAGTTTACTGTATCGGTATCTTTTAAAGTGCATGTAGCTTTAGGATCGGTTGTACTGAAAATTTCATAAACCTCATTAAAGCATTTAACTGCAGCATCCTTAAAAGCATCAAACTCGCACTCATCTACCGCTAATGTTACCTTTGCCTTTGTAGGAATTGAATTTCTTACAAAGCCACCATCGATTGATTCGATAAAGAAATCATAGTCTTCAGCGAGATCATTTAGCATGGTAGCTAAAACCTTGATGGCATTAGCGCGACCTAGGTGAATGTCGGCACCTGAATGACCACCGTTGAAACCATCTAATGAGATCTCAAGTGATCTGGTGTTTTCTGTTTTTACAGTGTCGTAACCGAATCCGATGTTGATATCGCAGGAGCCTGCACAGCTTGCAAATACATAGCCGTTATCCTCAGAATCAAGATTGATTAGATAATCTCCCTGAAGATATTTCTTATCTAAAAGGCTGGCACCTTTCATTGAGGTTTCTTCCTCAACTGTAAAGATAAGACGCAATGGTCCGTGCTTATATGATGGTTCTGAGATTAAAGCAAGCATCATTGCAATGGCAATACCATTGTCAGCACCTAAAGTGGTGTGATGAGCCTTAACCTTATTATTGTCAATGTAGGTATCGATAGGATCGTTTAAAAAGTCATGGCTGTAACCTGATTCAACAACAGGTACCATATCCATGTGACCCTGTAAAATTACCAGGGGGGCATTTTTGCCATTATTGCTTTCAACTTCGATAATGACATTTCCTGTTTCGTCCATTGTGCAGGATTTTTGATGAGCTTTTGCAAAATCCATAATAAACTTAGCAATTTTCTGCTCATGTCCTGAAGGGCGAGGAATAGATGTAACTCTGTCAAAAATCGACCAAAGCGCCTTTGGCTCAAGATCTGAAATTGAAATGCTCACTTTTTTACCTAATTTTCGTTGAGTTTGACAATATTATAATCTTTTGATAGGGGAAGTTTGAGTATTATACATGGGATTTATAAAAAAATTTGCATATACGTATAATATACTGTGTTTTTTTTGAAAAATTCTTCTTTAAAAGTCAGTTCGCCTATTAATTGCCTGAATTGACAAAAAAAGATTAAATAGGCAGTTTATGTCTGATACCTATATAATGAAGAACTAAATAATTATCTAAAAAATAAGAAGGTTGTTTTGAGTTTATATATGAACATGCAGCAGCTTTTAGACGAGAATCTAAAGGCAGGAAAACTGCGCACTATCGTCGCTAAAAGTCAGCATCAAAGTAAAATTATCGTAGATAACAAAGATTACATCAACCTATCTTCAAATGATTATTTAGGTCTTGCATCTAATCTTAATCTTGCAAAGGAATTTTTAGATAGCGTATCAGGTCCTTATATCAGGCAAAGCTCATCTGGTTCGCCACTTCTTACAGGTGCTCATGAGAGTTACCTTGAGGCGACAGAGGTAATGGAGTCACTATTTAATAAATCAGCTCTTTTCTTTACAAGCGGCTTTGCAGCTAACAGCGGTTTAATTGGAGCTCTTGCAACTAAAGAGAATCTTATTATTGCAGATAAGCTTGCCCATGCATCAATTATCAACGGTATTAAGGGCGCTGAGGGTAAATGTCTTCGCTATGCTCATAATGATTATGAACACCTGCAAAGACTTATTGAGGCAAATCATGAGAAATATGATTCTATTATCATTGTTACAGAAGCTGTCTTTAGTATGGATGGCGACAAGTGCGATTTAAATGCTTTAGTTGCCTTAAAAAAGCGCTATGACAATGTTTACATCTATGTTGATGAGGCTCATTCATTCTGTCTTTATAACGATAATGGAGCAGGTTTTTGCGCAAGTGAGAACAAGCTATCAGACATTGATTTTATCCTGACAACCTTCGGTAAAGGTTTAGGCTCACAGGGAGCCTGTCTTTTATCAAATAAAGTAGCTCATGACTACTTTATAAATACCACTCGCTCTTTAATCTTCTCAACTGCGCTATCTCCATTTACCTTTGCTCACAATGCCTTTATGTTAAAGTACATGCAAAAGGCACAGGCACTAAGAGACAGATTGTATAGAATCAGTGACTTTATTCATGAGACCTTAATTGAGTGCGGTTATGAGAACGTGTCATCATCTCAAATCATTCCTTTTATTACAGGCGATAATGACAAGGCAATTAAGGCATTTGCCTTCTTTAGAGATAACGGTTTTTATGCAATGCCAATCCGTCATCCTACAGTTCCTTTAGGCAAGGCAAGATTACGCTTATCACTTACTGCATCACTTACAGATAGTGAAGTCGAGAAACTAGCAAAAACCATTAAAGCATTCAGAATCTGATTATGAAAATTGAATTTTTAAAGCAAAACGGCACTGACTCTCTAAAGCTGTTCTTTTTAGGTTATGGACAGGATGCAACTCCCTTTGAGGTTACAAAAGAGTGCACAAAGGATGATTATGCTATTGTTTATGACTATGAGTCATTAGATTTTGACTGCGAAAAGCTGAAAAATTACAAGGCAATTGAGCTTGTTGCCTGGTCAATGGGTGTAATGATTGCACCTAAAGTCCTTAATAAGGCATCTTTATTATCAAAGGTTACAAAAGCTACAGCCATCAACGGTACAATAGCCGGCATTGATGATAACTACGGTATTCCTATGGTTTTGTGGCAGGCTACAATTGATGCCTTAAATGAGGATACCTACGCAAAATTCATTCGTAGAATGTGTTTAAATGCAGCCCTGTATCAGGAGTATGTCAATACAAAACCTAAAAGAAGCATTGATTCATTAAAGGCTGAATTAAACTATATTAAAGAGCTTGCCATCATTCCATCTGTTGAAAATTTCAATTATGATTTGGCAATTGTCGGTAATAAAGATAAAATTATCACTCCTAAAAATCAGCTATCAGCATGGGATAAGACAGATACATCTGTTGTATGTGAAGATATTGCTCATTATAGCCTTGATATAATAAAAAAAGTTTTAGAGTCATAATGTTAGTTAACAAGAATTTAGTAGAGCAGCGTTTTTCAAGAGCCTCTGATAGTTATCAGAATGATGCCAATGTCCAGGCGGTCATGGCACGTGAGCTTATTGATAGAGTTGAATCTCAGCCATATGATGAAATCTTAGAGATCGGCTGCGGTACAGGTCTTTTATCAAAAATGATTGCTGATAATCTTGATTTTAAACACCTTATACTAAATGACATTAGCAAGTCTATGCTATTGCACTGCAAAAACGCAGTACCAGAAAGTGAGCGCGTATCCTATCTTATAAAAGATGCCGAGTCGCTTGATTTTAAAGAGCAGGACCGATTCGATTTAATCATATCTAATGCCTGCCTGCAGTGGATGAGTGATCTTGAAAAAGTTTTAAAAGATTTCAAATACTACCTAAAAGACAATGGCTGTCTTGCCTTTTCAATTTTTTCTGAGGGAAATTTTGCCGAGATTAAACACTGCTCGGGTTTATCTCTTGCCTATAAATATCAGAAAACTCTTCAGAAAATGCTCTCAGGAATTTTCCCTTGTTACACTCTAATGCCACGAGAAATCGTACTTTACTATAAAGACGTGAAAAGCATGTTAAGAAGCTTTAAGCGTACTGGTGTAAGCGGGTTATCTGGAAGGATCTGGACAAAAACTCAATTGAACGAGTTTATTGAAAAGTATGAGCAGAACTATAAAAGCGATAAAGGCGTTAGGCTTACCTGGAAGTGGCATTACGTTATCGCTTATAAATAATTTTATAGTGACATAATAAGTGGTATCAGTGTATTTATAGCAGTAATAATAATTACTGAGGTAATTACAGAAACCATGTTCAGATTAGCCGAATCCTCAGCAAACTCAGGCAGACTTCTGATTGCTGTAATTGGTGCAAAAGAAGTGATAGGCGCAAATACAATCACCACAAGAATAAGTTTCACATCATTGCTGTATGGAAGAAGAGTCCATAAGGCAACAGCAGCTGTCAGCGCAAGTCCATAACGCAAAAACAGCATTTTTATAATGCCTGATAATTTTGCAATTGAAATATCAAAGTTCAAAGCCACACCAATGATGAACATGCATAAGAAGGTATTAGAGCCTCCTATTACCTTCAATGGATGCAAAATGGTCTCATCAATATGAATGGATAGTGCTGAAAGACAGATTGAGATGATGCAGCAGTATGAGGTAACTGACTTTGAAAGCTCAATTATAATTCTCTTTAAATCGATATGATCTTTTGTTACAAAGCCTTTTCTGTTAAACCATAAAGCCATGCAGTAAACACCGCCAAAGCAGAAGAAGGCGTTTATCACATCAAATAGGCACAGCGCAATAAAACCCTCAGGTGTTAACACATTATGCATGAATGGCAGAACAAAGTTACCGATATTAAATCCACCTAAATTGAGCATGGATTAAACACAGCGGTCAGGATCTTTGTGATAGAGAAAAATCCAACAAACAGAAAGAGGAAAAATTACAGCAAAGGCAATGAGCAGAATAAAAAAGAGGATTAATTCAATTTCAATTCCCTGCGAATTTCCAAATAAGATTGCACAAGGAAGAGTTACATACATTACTACATAGGATAGTTTTCTGGCAGTTGCTATATCCACCAGGCTAAAGCGCTTAAACAGATAACCTACTAGAAAGATTAAAAGTACTGTATAGGCATTTATTAAGATCTGACATGATTAAAGCTCTATTTATTTTTTCTAGATTGTAGCGAATTTATTTGTCAGATAAAAATGACGCACCAATTTTAGTGCAGTTTGCTTAATATATAAATCTAATATTCAAAAATAGAGCAGAAAAACTTTATTAAACTGAAGATATGCTTTAGATATGCGCAAAAAGGCGCCACAGAAAAAGTGGAATTTGTATCTGCGGCGCTTACGACAACTAAATATGAATAGTTTGTCTGTCTTTTGCCAATTTTGATTATTTGTTGATGGTCTTGCTGTTTAGCACATATAAATCAGCATCGATATCATCAACGATTTCCTCACAGGTATTACCTATTAGTGCTGCCATTACGCCGGTACGACCTGCTGATCCGATAAATACTGCACGTGCATTAAGCTCATTGCAGATCTGTGGGATCACATCATCAGGCATACCTTCCCGGGTATGACACTGACTTTCTGGAATATGGTGTTTCTGAGCAAAAGCTCTTAGTCTGTTCTTATGCTCTTTAACAACATTCTCCTCATATAAGGCAGGAGAGTAGTGAGGAACCTCAAGCATGATACTTGGAAGGTATACAGGTGCTGAGTTTACTAAATGAATAGTGCCCTTGGTAAGTTTAGCTAGAATCTGAGCTTCGCGAAGCATTGCGGTATTTGCAAGTGAATGCTCTTTAACAGAGAAATCCACACATACGACAATATTACCGCCTTCAGCAAAGTTAGTATCCTTTGCAATGATAACAGGGATCTGAGATTTTCTTAGGATATACCAGTCAATAGGGGTAAAGATAATTGAGTCTAAAACACCGTGATGGTTGGCGGCTTTAATGATTAAATCATATTTACCACCGTTGATTTCATCAACAACGGCCTCACCAACATCTTTACTTTCAACCACCTTTGGAATAATGGTAGTCTCTGAATTGCACTGATTTCTGTAAAGTTCAATGGTCTTTTCCATGCTCTCAATATAGGTCTGTTCAATATCATCGTGAACAGGCTTTTCCTTGAGCTTGTTTAGAATGAGAAGATCATATGAATAGTCATAGGCAACTCTTAAAAAGGTAATTACAGCTCTTGGATTGAACCTGGTAATGTCTAACGCACGCTTTAAAGCAACCTGCACATCCTTTTTGGGCTCTGCTACCACTAATATACGGTTATACTGTTTCATACGTTAACTCCTAGTTCTTATCTATACCTTTGTACATAACCTTACTATAAGATATAAATAAAACAAAGCCACTTTTGGATTTCATAATTGTGCGTTAATTTACATTTTTTCATCATTTATCAAATGGTTACACAGCTACATTCTTAAGGTTTTAAGCTTAATTCCTAAAAGAGCACATACAAGAATATAGATAAATCCGCCTACCCCTACGTATAAAGTTAAGTGTAATACCGCCTCAAGAGTAGTCATTTCCACCCATTTATCAAAACCTGGAGCAATATACTTTAAAGATACTGCCATAGCAGTACCTGCAATAAGTGCCTTTAAGGTAAAGAGAATGGTTGCCTTTGAGAGGTTATAAATCTTTCTTTTATGCAGAAAATAAAGTAACAGTGAAATGTTCACGTAGGCAGCTAATGCTGTTGAAAGAGCAAGACCAATATAGTCTAAAGGCCATACCAGAATCAGATTGAAGATAATATTTGCAAAGATTGCAACTACAGAGCATCTTACAGGGGTTTTTGTATCCTCAATTGCAGCAAATCCCTGTACGATAACGCGAACTAGCATAATAGCGCATAGGCCTGATACAGATGCTAGTAACGATGCTGATGATAAAGCTACATGATCGGCTGTAAAGGCGCCTCTCATAAAGATTGTACGCAAGATAGGCTCTTTTAGCGCAATCATACCGCACATAGATGGGATACCTAAAAACAGTACCAATCTTACACCCCAGTCTAGGGTGTTTACATATTTGTCATGATCTTTTGAAATATCAATCTTTGAGAGGGATGGTAAAATCACAGTGGAAATAGCCACAGCAAAGATACCGATAGGAAACTCTAATAATCTGTCTGAGTAATATAAATAAGAGATGGCACCTGTTGCTAAAAATGATGCTAATGCTGTATTTACGATAAGGTTAATCTGACTTGCTGAAATTCCCACAATAGCAGGCAGCATAAGTTTTCTAATCTTTTTGACACCCTCATGATTCCAGTCGAATTTTGGAATAATAAAAAGTTTTAATCTGAGAATAAAAGGTATCTGCAGAATAAGCTGCAATACACCACCTACAACCATACCATAGGCTAAAACCACGTTAGGATCATTAAAGTATGGTGCTACAAAATAACAGGTGACAATTAACACCACATTTAAAACGCATGGAGTAATGGCAGGAATTAAAAACTTTCCATATACGTTTAATATTGCCGATGTAAGTGCAGTTAAGGTAATAAAGAAAAGGTACGGGAAAGTAATTTTTAAAAGATAACTTGCCTGAGTGAACTTAATGGCATCTTTAGTATTATCAAGATATGCCTGATACCAACCCCAGCCAAAGAATGCTGTAAGTACAGGGGAGGCTAACATACCTATTATCGTTACCATAAGCACAATGGCACCTAGGGTACCAGCTGTCTTATTTAAGAGAACCTTTAGCTTTTCTTTATCTCCTTCTTCTTTGGTTTTACTCATTACAGGAACGAATGCCTGAGAGAATGCTCCTTCAGCAAAAAGTCGTCTAAAGAAATTAGGAATGCGGTTAGCAAAGAAATATACGTCAGCTGATAGTGAGGCACCTAATAAAGATGCAATTGCAATGTCACGGAGCATGCCCAGAATTCTGGACATAAAAGTAGCGCTAGCTGTTATGGCGCCCGATCTTAATAGTTTTGATTTAGCCACAGTAAGTCCTTAAAAATTTTAGTCATTTTATCAAATATTAAGTGCCTTGAAGCATTAGATAGTAAAAGTAAAATTTTCATTTTCTACTTTAAATCATCATCAATTCACATTCGTAATCCACAAAAAGTAACATTACATAATTTCAGAAATGAAAGAAAAAACGCAAATTTCTTTGTTTTGCACAAAATTCCACAACCTGTGGGAAACTCGGTGGATTATGGTGGTATCTGTGGGTAATTTTGATTCATTAGCCATTTAAGACCTGTGGGAAACTATTTTATTAAAGTTCTTGCAATTAAAAAAGTATCTAATATTCAATAAGTTATATATGTTTATCAACAATCAGTGAATTTTTTAACTGCACTGTAGGAAAAATCGCATATGAAGGCTTGAATTCAAACTGAAATGTTACTTTTATTAAATAGAAAATTCATCGAAATACAAAATAAAACTATGTAATAACAGATATTTATATTGAATAATGAATAATAAACAATACATAAGAATACATGAGTTTCAAAACTGAAAATTTAACTGTCTATTTTTTAGTTATCTACAACCTGTGGGAAACCTGGTGGGAAATAAAAAAGTCTCTGTTCTTCAAACTACTACTTGCTTCAAAATTCAGCTAATTTATTATTCTAAAAAATAATAAAAAAATTAGTAAAAACAATAAGGTATACCCTTTTAAAAAAGCAAAATTGAAAAATATTTTTTGGTATTTTTATGTGGAAAAAGTTTTCCACAGCTGTGGGAAACTTTTTTGTAAATCATCAAATTTCTCTCTGAGGCCTTATTTTTTGAGCTTTATTTGAGAATTTTCCTCATCTATCTTAATTACTCTTTGTACGTCTAAAAAATATAATTATTGACATGAAAAATCATATGTCTTTGCTGGTATAAAGTAACAAATGAAAATTCTATTAAAAATATTACTTTTTTTCAGTAAGTTAATCTCTAGTTCAAAATTGCAAGAAATTTTTTTACAAATAATTTTGAATACGTTTTTATGGACTATTTTTGGGCAAATTTATTCTGGTTTTTGAATTTTAAAATTATCCACTACAATTCATCTGTAACTGTGGGAAACTCGGTGGATTAGGGTGTAAACTGTGGAAAACTCATGTTTCCAACCTGTGGGAAACTCGAATTTTTACATAGAATTCTTGCGGAATTTACAAAAAATCAGGTTTTTAGAATTTGTAAATTTTTAATTTCTGATTCTGTAAAAACTGACTTTGTCTTAAGTGATAGCTTGACAATTAAAGATTAAGTAATTCTTGTGAAATATCATAAATTTTCTAGTAAAATTAAGTGAGTAACATATTTGGAAAACAACATGCAATCTGAAAATCTTAGCGAAAAATTATTCAAGCCAAAGTTTAAATATGAAGAAACCTCCATGATTTCTAATAGTGGAGTAGAACTGCCAAAGCTGTCTTATGAAGATTCTGCCTTTGGTTTTACACCTTCATATTACAGACCTATTCACCGCTTCAACTGGGTAATAGGCGGCGGTAATGTGCTTGATATTGATGAAGCTCTAGCTAAAATCAGTGTTTCTAAAAATGAAAGAAGCAGACCTAAGTGCCTTGATACTGTAAAAGAATATGGTCCTGGCCACTGGATTTATGAGTTTTCAACAATTGCTCAGTCACGAGTGACCAAAGCGCGTGCTGCAATGGAGAAGGGGGATATGCAATGTGCATCTCACAACTTCAGAATGGCAGCCCGCTATTTTGGAATTGCGGCTTATCCAAATTTAAAATCAGATGTACTTGCTTTAGAAGCAGACGTTTTGTGCAGAAAATGCTATAAGCAGATGTTTGAGGTTGACCCAAATCTTGTACCTATTAAAGAAGAGACATTTACTGTCGACGGTAAAAAGGTTACAGGTTATCTTCATTTACCTGATACTGAATCAGTGCATCCATGCCTTGTGGTAGCCTGCTCTTATGAGAACAGCATTGAAGACCATTTCAGACTGTTTACAAATTATCTAAAGCCAAACAATATTGCTATGTTTCTGATTGAAATGCCAGGAACAGGAGCATGTGACAAGCTTAATTTAGATGACCACTTTTCATTAGGTGTGGAAGCTGCCTTAGAGCATCTTTCAACCTTAAATTGTATCGATTCAACAAAAATTGCCTTAATGGGTAGAGCATTAGCTGCAACTACCTGTATTAGAGCAAGCTTAATGAAGCCAAATCTTGTTAAAGCACTTATTGCTATTACTCCATTTGTGCATTCCATCTTTACTGAAAAAGACTATCTAGACTCTATGCCTTTATGCTTAAGATCTTCTCTGTGCAACAGATTAAATCTTGATGCAAGCAATTGGGAAATTTTAATTCCGCGCTTTAAAGCCTTCTCTTTAAAGAATCAGGGAATACTGTCAAACTCCAATAGATGTACCACCCCGACACTAGTATGTACCATTAAAAATTCCTATGTGTCAGGAAATGACATTACTCTGCTTGAAAACAACTACAAGGATTTTTCTTTGTATGTGCATGAGAACGAAGGTTATTCAGCTTTTGTTAAAGACTCTATTGAAAGAATAAGTAAATTCCTTGTAGAAAAACTAAATAATTAAGGTTTCTAAATGCATTCTCTGAAAAATAAAAGAATTATCATCAAATTAGGTTCAAGCACTTTAACTAACGGCTCAAAGAATCTGGATAGAGCTCATATGTTAGAGATTGTTCGTGTGGTGGCTAAATTAAAATCAATGGGTGCAGAGGTGATTTTAGTATCATCAGGCGCTATTGCAGCAGGCCGCGAATTCTTAAATCATATAAGCTTACCTAAGGATGTTCGCTACAAGCAGATGCTTGCATCTGTAGGTCAGGTTAAGTTAATTGAAGAGTGGGAAAAGCTGTTCTCAATCTATTCACTAAAGGTAGGTCAGATCCTGATTACAAGAGCTGATCTTGACAGCCGTGACAGATATTTAAATGCCCGCGATACTCTGTTTGCTCTGCTTGAAATGGGGATCATTCCAATTATCAATGAAAACGATGCTGTAAGTACATCAGAAATTAAAGTAGGTGATAACGATAATTTAGCCGCTTTATCAGGTGTTTTAGTTGAAGCTGATTTAGTGATCCTTTTAACCGATCAGAAAGGTTTATACACAAGCGATCCTAGAAAAGATAAGGATGCAAAGCTAATCAATTCAGTATCTGTTATTGATGAGCATATCATTGAGATTGCAGGCGGTTCTGGTACCTCTTTAGGTACAGGCGGTATGGCTACAAAGATTAAAGCTGCTAAAATATCAACAGATGCTGGTGTAAAGATGATCATTGCAGCTGGCTCTGATCCTTCAATTATTCTTGATCTTGTTGAAGGAAAAGGTGAGGCAACCACCTTTGAGCCGTCAAAGTCTCCTATTTTAGCCCGTAAATCCTGGATCAGTTCTGCAACCCTAGCAATGGGCGCAATTGTTGTAGATGATGGTGCAAAGAACGCCATTTTAAATCGTGGTTCTTCACTTCTTCCTAAGGGCATCGTAAAAATTGAAAATGAGTTTTTACGTGGTGCTACAGTGGAGATTAAGGATCTTGGCGGTAATGTTATCGCACGCGGACTTACAAGATACTCATCAGATGAATTAAATCTAATTGCCAGAAAAGCTTCTGATGAATTTGAAAAGATTTTAGGTTTTACACATGGTGATGTGGCAGTTCATCGCGATGATTTAGTGTTAAAAGATAAATAAAATGCAAGATATTAAAGAATTAGCAAAGAATGCAAGAAACGCAGGTTACGAGTTTTCATTACTCGATACTAAAACCAAGAATGATGCTTTAAACAGAATTGCAGATATACTTGATAAAAACAAAGAGTTAATCTACAAGGTAAATCTTGAGGATGTTCAAAAGGCTAAAGACAACAATCTGCCTGAGGCTTTAGTTGACAGATTAACCTTCAATGACAGCCGCTTTAAAGAGATGGTAGAAGGTGTTCGCAAGGTAGCCCTGTTAGATGATCCTGTTGGTAAAATCTATGATGGCAGAACACTTCCAAACGGTTTATCTTTAGTTAAAAAATCAGTTCCTTTTGGTGTTGTAGGCGTAATTTACGAGTCTCGTCCTAACGTGACTGTAGATATTGCAGCCTTATGCTTAAAATCAGGTAATGCCAGCTTCTTGAGAGGCGGCTCTGAGGCATTTAACACCAACTGTCTTTTACATAAGCTAATCTCTAAGGCATTAAAGGATTCAGGCTTAAACGAGCATGGTGTAACCTTCCTTGAGAGCACTGATAGAGAATTAGTTAAAGAAATGCTGTCTTTAAATGACTACATCGATGTTCTGATCCCTCGTGGCGGTGAGAAACTTCAGAGAATGTGTCAGAGAGAATCTGCAATTCCTGTAATTATCGGTGGCTTTGGTATTTCTCATATCTTTGTAGATGAGAGCGCTAACCTAGATAAGAGTGTAGATATTGTTATAAATGCAAAGACTCAAAAACCATCAGCATGTAACTCTTTAGATACTCTTTTAGTTCACAAGAATATTGCAAAAGAGTTTATTTCAAAGCTTCTTTTAAAATTAAAAGAAAAGCAGGTAGCTGTCGTTGCTCACAACGGTGCTTATGAAATATGCAATGGCTATGAGAAATTAGAGCAGGGCTCTGCTGAGGATTTTTACAGAGAGTTCTTATCCTTAAAGATGAACCTTACTTTAGTTGATGATGTATATGAGGCTATTGCACATCTAAGAAAGCATAATGCATCTCACTCAGATGCAATCTTAACTGACTCACTAGTAAATGCTAATCTGTTTACAAATGCAGCAGGTTCTGCCTGTGTCTATGTAAATGCATCAACACGCTTCTCAGATGGAGGTCAGTTCGGTTTAGGAGCTGAAGTTGCAATTTCAACACAGAAACTGCACGCTCGCGGCCCTATGGCATTAGAGGCTCTTACAACATATCAGTATGTGTGTCAGGGGCAGTACCTTTCAAGAAAGTAAATCTCTTCTAGAGCGAAATCTCACGCTCTTTAATTTTTACATACAAAAAAGCTCTCTAATTTTTAGTTAGAGAGCTGAATGTGAAAAGTCTTAATTTAGTTTTTCCTGAACAACCTTAAAATTGCCATCGCCACTTGGTACAAATGACAATCTGTTTGTAAAGCCATCTGGTAAGTCTTCCTGATGGTGAGATACAAATAGGATACTTGTTCTTGAGTTTTTCATCACGTAGCTGATGAATGACTTTACTAAAGCTCTTGAGTAACCATCAAGACCCTGCAAAGGTTCATCAAGGATTAGTAATGGAGGATTCTTTACCAGAGCGCGTACAATCAGTAAAAGTCTTTGCTGACCAAAGGAAAGTGACTTGAATGATTCGTGCTCTTTATCTGCAAGGCCTGCTAGCTGCAGCCACTTTCTTGCAACAGTAATTTCCTCATCTGATGGTTTGTTATATAAACCAATTGAATCATAGAAACCTGATAAAACCACATTCAGTGCAGGACCGTTTACACGATAATCAAGATGCAGTGCACCTGATACTACACCGTAGTACTTTTTTATATCCCAGATTGATTCGCCTGTACCGCGCTTAAAGCCAAATACGGTAACATCATTAGCGTATACAAGTGGGTTATCTCCTGTAATTAAAGAGAGCAGGGTAGACTTGCCGGCACCGTTAGGTCCCATGATATGCCACTGCTGACCTTTCTTTACCTCAAAATCAAGCTTATCTAAAACAACTCTCTGATACTCAACAGTTACCTTCTTTAAAGATACGATGGTATCGCCTTCAATTTCTGGAAGAGCAAGTTTGCTTGGAGCCTTAGGTGGAGTTACATCAGGAATTGAAGCATAACCTAATAATGCTTTTGCATCGTCATCAGCTTCAATCTCCTCACGTGAGGCAATCTTTGCAATAGAGCAGTTCTGAATGATACCCATTGAGGTAAGTGATTCAGGGATCTCTGTTGGACGGTTTACAATTAAAACTGTAGGTGTCTGATATTTGATATGAATTTCATTGATAAGCTTTAAAAGCTCCGCTCTTGTTTCAACATCTAGAGCATCAAATGGTGTATCAAAGATAATCAGATTAGGTTTTGCTGCTAATGCATGAGCAATCAGCACTTTTCTGCCTTCACCACCTGAAAGAAGACGTATAGGTTTATCCATAAGCTTCTCAAGGTTCAATCCTTTAATAAGCTCAGGTAGAACTTCAGGATCATCATCTTTAAGGTATTTAGCAGGAGTGATACCGATTTCCTCGTCTGCTGTGGTGCAGTCTGAGTTTCTCATTTCATAGTCAGCCTGGAACAGTTCCATCTGCTTTTCAAAAGAAACCAAAACTGAATGATATTTTGATGGAATTACACCGGATTCAAGTTCAAGCTCTTCGTTTAAAGCGCGTGCAATAGAGGTTTTCCCGCTGCCGTTGCCACCGATTAGAACAATCAGATCATTTGGGGAAATAGTAAGAGTTCCTAGATTAACTTTTTTTTCTTCATCGATTTTATATACAGCTTCTGTGAAGCTTATGGTTCTTTGTGTCATAAGATACCTTTAATTTTCAAATTGTATCTCACAATTATAAAACTAAACTTAAATTATGCAATACAAAAGAAAATGCGTTGCATTATATGCAATATTTTCTGATTAGAGTAAAAAAAAGCAAAGGCATGTCGCAATATTAGGGAAAAAATATGGGACGAAAGTATTTTTAGTTTTAAAATCAAACTATAATTTAAAAAAGTTAATATTTCTAGAAGGAGGTAGTTATGGTAACTCCTACATTCAAATTTGCTGTTTTATTAAAACCTAGTGATGCTCAACCTGCATTAGACCGTGCTGCACAGTATGCTCGGGTTAATAAGGATATCGAAGTTGTTGCAATTCGTGTTGTGAACGAATTTAAAGAAGCTGACATCGATCAGATCCGTATAAAAGAGAATTCTAATTTTGAGGCATTAAAGCGTAGTTATGCAAGTATTGAAAACTTCAGCTTTAAAGTGATTTTCTCAAAAGAAGTAGCAACTGCATTTACCGATGAATGCCGTAATGGTAACTATAACATTGCAATTATTTCTGCAAACAAGCGTCATACTCTAAGAGATATGTTCATCAGCAATATTGACAGTTCAATTATGCGCAACAGCAGCATACCTGTTTTAGTTGTAAGAACAGCAACAGCTACTGCCCAGTTAGGTCAGTCAGTAGTTCTTGCAATCGATTTTCATGAGGTTGCTCATTTAGATAAGCTAGATGACTACCTATTTGATGCAGCTTCACGTTTTGCAAAGAGCTTTGATGGCCAGGTGCATTTAGCTAACTGTGTTACCCCACAAAATTCTGGTTTAATGGGCGGTAATCTTGACCAGTCAAAGATTGTTGCAGGTGGTGCTATCAATCCTATCGGCCTACATTTAAAGCTTGCCGATGAGTTTGCTAAAAAGCACAATATCGAAGAGAAGAATATTCACGTTATCCAAGGTCGTATCGATGAAGAGATCCCTCGTCTTTGCGAGCAGTTAAATGCACGTATGGTATGTATGGGTACAACTCCACGCAGTACCTTCTTAGGCTCTTTAAATTCATCAGCAGGTGAATTAGTTCTAGAGCAGATTAAAGGCGATGTATTCATCGTAAATTCAAACGGTATCCTTTAATCCTTACTGATTAGATAACAAAAAAGCGAGTTTTAAAAACTCGCTTTTTTATCACTGTCTAGTGATTAAACATTGAACAGGAACTCGAATAAATCGCCGTCCTTAACAATGTAATCCTTACCTTCAGAACGAAGTTTACCAGCTTCTTTAGCACCAGCCTCACCCTTGTATTTGATGAAATCATCAAAACCGATGGTCTGAGCGCGAATGAAACCACGTTCAAAGTCTGAGTGAATTTTACCTGCAGCCTGTGGAGCTGTAGCACCAACCTTAACAGTCCATGCTCTAACTTCTTTAACACCAGCTGTAAAGAAGGTCTGAAGACCTAGTAGTTTGTAACCTGCGCGAATTACGCGGTTTAAACCTGGCTCTTCAATACCAAGGCTGTCCATGAACTCTTTTCTGTCAGCCTCATCCATTGAAGCTAAATCAGCCTCAATTGATGCAGATACAGGTACTACAATAGAATTGTCTTCTTTAGCTAGCTTTTCAACAGCCTCAAGGTATGGATTGTTGGTAAAGCCATCTTCAGATACGTTAGCAATGTACATAACTGGCTTGATGGTCAGGAAGTTGAAATTACGAAGTGCAGCTCTGTCAGCATCTGTAAAATCAACAGCACGTAACATCTTACCCTGCTCTAAAGCAGGCTTGCACTTTTCAAGAGCGATAACCTGAGCTAAAGCTTCCTTATCACCACCTGTACGAGCGCGTTTTTCTAATCTTGATAACGCCTTATCACAGATGTCTAAATCTGATAGAGCAAGCTCGGTGTTGATAACATCGATATCTTCAACAGGATTTACCTTGCCTGATACGTGAATAACATTCTCGTCATCAAAGCAGCGAACAACGTGAGCGATAGCATCGGTTTCACGAATGTTCATTAAGAACTGGTTACCTAAACCTTCACCTTTTGATGCGCCCTTAACTAGGCCTGCGATATCCACGAACTCCATGGTTGTAGGAACAATCTTCTGAGGATTTACAATCTCTGAGATTGCATCTAAGCGTGGATCAGGTACTGGTACGATACCGGTATTTGGTTCAATAGTACAAAAAGGAAAGTTTTCAGCAGCAATACCTGCCTTTGTAAGTGCGTTGAATAGAGTAGACTTACCTACGTTAGGAAGACCTACAATACCGCATTTAAAACCCATTTTTTATCTCCTAGTGTGGCTTAAAACCGTTAATAAGTGAAGTGGCTTTTGATACCCCTTCTTTAAATAGCTTTTCAATAGCAATCAGCGCTGTGTCGTAAGCTTCANCAATTTTCTCTTTGTCCTGTGAACTTGGTCTTCCTAGTACCCAGTTTATTACTTCCTTTGNTGGTGGTTTACCAATACCCAGTCTTAGGCGGTAGTAATTCTGAGAGTTAGCTAGATTTGCTGTTATTGAACGTAATCCGTTGTGGCCTGCAAGACCGCCTCCGAACTTGAATTTCATGTGGCCTGCATCTAAATCAAGATCATCATGGCAGACTAAAATCTCTTCAGGCTTGATCTTGTAGAAATTGCAAAGAGCACCTACACATCTGCCTGATTCATTCATATAGGTTGTAGGATATGCAAGACGTACCTCATGACCTAGAATATCGCCTCTGCCTACAAGACCTGAGAATTTGTTTTCAGGTCTTAGTGAGATCTTGTATTTATCAGCAAGCATATATAAAAAGTCTACACCAATGTTATGTCTGGTGTGGTCGTATTCTGAACCTGGATTTCCAAGACCGACTATAAGCTTGATATTGCAGTTGTCTTTAGCCATTTAATACTTTAGCACCTTGCTTTTCTTTAGTTGGTAGTTCTTCGTAGAGTTCACTTATGGTTTTATTAAAAGAGCATATTACAAATGAAGGAACAATCTCTTTTAACGGGGCTAATACAAAAGCCCTTTCATGCATTCTTGCGTGTGGAATGATAAGGTTTTTATCTTCAATTCGCAAATCATTGTAGGCAATAATGTCTACATCTAAGGTTCTAGGACCATCTTTAAACAGACGAACTCGCTTGTACTTTTGTTCAAGCTCGTTACATAGCTTTAGAAGCTCATGAGGTTCTAAAGCTGTTTCAATTGCAAGTGCAACATTGATAAAGTCATCCTGATCTAAATATCCTACAGGTTTTGTAAGATACAAAGATGACTTTACATATGAACTTACAGATGGATGATTTTTAATATCCTCACAGGCACTGTTAATAATATCAGTGCTTACTCCCATATTAGAGCCTAAAGACAGTAGAACGTTTTTCATGCTATGAACTCAGATTCATAGAAGCACGCCATGCTCTTGCCTTATCAAGCTGAGCTTTTCTTTTGGCTGACAGGTTCTTTTCATCTTCAAAACCTTCAGTTGCAAAAGTCTGCTTTTTACCGCGTTTTGCTTCTAACTTATCTCTCTTTTTTTTACCTTTTGGCTCTTTTAATGCCTGCATCTTCATAGCCTGAATCTTTGATTTTTGATAATAAGGCTGCCAGAAGTTAACATAGCTTTCTAAGAATGGCTCAAATTTAGCTCTCAGGCACAGGAAGTCAAAGGCTGCTCTAAAGATGTTTCTGTCAGTTACTGTATTTGGATTTTCCTCTTCTTCAAAAGAGGTCAGACGAAGCTGCATTCTCCATAGTGACTTGATACTGTCAGATACCGCCATAGGCATTGCGGTAACTTTCTGCTGCTCATTTAAGACGCAGTGTAAAACGTTTTTAATAAGGTTAGCGCTGTCTACAGGCTCTACCATGCTGAACTGATACTGATTTAACTGATAGAGCTGTACTGAGAATACAGTCCATAGAATTACAGCATACAGGAAATGAGGCATGTTAGGCTTGTTTTCCTTGTAGCGGTTATCTGAGCTTACAAGAGCGTAATCTACAAACTGCAGGAAGGTCTGATTGTCTAAGAATTCCTTAGTTGCAGGGAAGAGCAACTCAAAGATGTGATATTTTCTTAGAATATCAAAGCTCTCATGACCATGACCTGTCAGGAACAGCTTGTTAACCTCTTCAAACATACGTGCATTTGATACATCAAGCAGGTTTGAAGAAAGCTTTTTAATAGGATCAGCTGTTCTCTTTGAAATCTTAAAGTTCAATTTGGCACTGAATCTTAGTGCTCTAATCATACGAACAGGATCTTCAGAGTAACGGACCTGTGGATCACCAATGATATCAATAACGTTCTGTGTTATATCATAAAGACCGCCGTTGTAGTCGTAGATTTCCTTTTTAACAGGATCAAGATACAAAGCGTTAATGGTGAAGTCACGGCGCAGTGAATCCTCAACAATGTTCTTACCGTAAACATTGTCGCGAATTAACATACCTGAATTATCAGAGATTCTTGTTGAGAATTTCTTTTCGGCTTTATTTGTAGGTGCAACCTTATTGCTTCTGAAGGTTGTAACTTCAATGATGTTTCTTCCAAAGATTACATGGACAATTTTAAATCTACGGCCGATGATTCTTGAGTTAGATGGAAAGATCTTTCGCACCTGTTCTGGAGTTGCGTCAGTTGAAACGTCAAAATCCTTTGGCTTTTTACCAAGCAGCAGATCTCTAATGCAGCCGCCAACTAAGTATGCTTTAAAGTTGTGTTTTTGCAACTGGCTAACCACTTTCATAGCTTTTTCAGAGACAGCATTAAAATCAAGATTCAGATCTGATGCTGACACCACTAATTTAGCAGTGCCGTTTTTTCTTACTAATGCTTTATTTTTTTTAAGACTTTCTAGATCAAGTCCTTGCAATGGAGCAGAAATTTTTTTAATCCTCATTGAATATAAACTCGCACATTGTAGCATTTTAACATTATCAATGCAGTTTAATCTCTCTTTGTTAATTTTTATGTATAAGTAATATGGTATATTAAACTATACAAAGAAGAGTTTTTTTTCTCTTTAATCCGCTATATAGGTTACTTTTATGACTATAGAAAGCCAATTCAATAAAGTAGCCTGAGAGTACGATGAAAACCGCAGGAAGTTCATTACTTGTTTTGACAAGTTCTATATAGGCGCTACTAAATTCATTCTCTCATGTGTTCATAAACCTGAAAAACTACTGGATCTGGGGGATATTACCGGTTTACTGTCCTATTACTGGTATAAATATTCTAAAAAATCAAATTTTGTATTGGTTGATTTAGCATCGAAAATGCTTGATGTGGCAAAAGAGCGTTTTGAGTCTTTACATAATTTTCATTATATAGTTTCAGATTACTTAAATGATTTTCCAGGCGATAAGTATGATTGCATCATCTTAGCCTTATCCATCCATCATCTTTAAAACGAGGATAAGCAGAAACTCTTTTCAATCATCTACAAGAACCTAAAACAGGGCGGTATCTTTGTAAACTACGATGAGTTCTGCGCCGCACTCCATTTTTAAATGAAAAGCTCGACAGTTACTGGATAGAGCAGATTTACTGCAGTGGCCATACTGAGAATGATATTGCACTATGGAAAGAGCGCAGAGAATTTGACAGTAAGACCTGTGTAGACAGAGAAATCTCTAGGCTAAGAGAGGCTAAATTCTCTGAGGTATTACCTGTTTATTCAAATCAGAAATTTACAGTTATTATGGCTGTGAAAAAGTAGCATCTATAAATAAGGACAGAGTTTTGGAAGGCTATTGATTCTTTTTATATCAAAAGATTCAATAGCTTTATTTAAAATACCTTTGCATCCTGAATTTACATATATTCTGCTTATATCTTGACCTAAAAATTCAAGCGCACTTATTAGAAGATTCTCTTTTGTGTCCAAATCAAGCACTGGTTTTGCCAGATTCTGTTTTGAGAGTTTGTGTTTTTCATCTTCTAAAACTAAAGGCAGGTGCAGGTAACTTACATCTTTTGCTTTAAAGTCTTTGTATAAACACATTTGCGCAGGCGTTATATCTGTAAGATCACTGCCTCGTACCACCTGAGTAACTCCCTGTCTTATATCATCAACAACACAGGCTAAATTATAGGCAATCATGCCATCTGCGCGTTTTAAAACTAGTGTGTTCTCATTAAAGGTAGTTTTAACTTTTCCCTGTAGAAAATCATCAAAGATGTTTTCAATGCCATCTAATCTGTAGCGAACAGAGTGAGGTTTTGATAAATCAAGTTCCTGTTGCCTTTGATAACAGGTGCATGGAGTTTCTTTGATCTTTGCTCGGGTGCAGTCGCAGTAAAAGGCTTTGTTCTTTTCTAAAAGAGCCTTTATTGCTTTTTCATAAACCTCAGTATGCTCTGACTGGATATACGGAGGTTCATCATATTCAAAGCCTAGAGAGTTAAGCTCTTCAATGATTTGTGTGGTGTATTCTTTTTTGCAGCGGTAAAAATCCAGATCTTCAATGCGAAGGAGAATTCTGCCATGAAAATGCTTTGCCACAAGGTATGAACCTAGAGCGCATATAAGTGATCCATAGTGGAGACGTCCACTTGGGGAAGGTGCGAAACGACCGGTGTAAGACATAAAAGGATGATGGCCTTCAATTCTTATTGAAAGCCATCTTCTATAATAAAGGTAATTAGCCTTCTAGCTGTTTTTCTTTAATTTCAGCTAAAGCTTTGCAATCTACGCATAGATCAGCAGTTGGACGTGCTTCAAGACGCTTAATGCCAATCTCGATGCCACACTGCTCACAGTAGCCAAACTCATCGTTATTGACTTTAGCTAAAGTCTTATCAATCTTTTTAATCAGCTTACGTTCACGATCACGAGCTCTAAGCTCTAAGGCAAACTCTTCTTCCTGAGAAGCTCTGTCTAGAGGATCAGGGAAGTTTGCAGCTTCGCTCTTCATGTGGCCTACAGTGCGATCAACTTCGTTACGTAGCTGATCTCGCCAAGCGGTAAGAATTTTCTTGAAATGAGCTTTCTGCTTCTCATTCATGTATTCCTCGCCTGGTTGTTCTTGGTATGGTTCTACACCGGCAATAGCCAATGGGCCCATGGAGTCGATTGCAATTGCAGTCTTTTCATTGTCAGCCATAATACTCATCCTTAACTTAAGTTCCGTCCAAAAATACAGAAGTCTTAAGTACTCACTTATAATTTAATACTAAAGACATTGCTAATATCTTCAAGTTCGCAATTATGCATGAGTATTTAATTTCTATCAAGTTTATAAATTTATTATTTGACATAGAACAAAATTAGCGCAGTAAAATTGTCAAATTCATTGAACTGAGTACCGTTTTTCAGATTTTTTTATTTACACAATCTGATAAAAAACTTCCACAAAGCTAAGCAATTGCTCATTTATATAAGCTCTATTTTGATATAATGGAGCATTATTTTGCAATGACAACGATTATGAACAACAATAATTCAACAGACGAATATTTAAAGGGATTTTCTGCCATAGATGAAATGGATAAAAAAACTCCTGCATCAGAGAATTCTAAAAAAGTAGAGCCTACCTTTGACAACAGTTCTTTTGGCAATGACAGTTTCGCCTCAATAGGTAGCAAAAGTGAGCCATCTTTTGACAGCAGTGATGCATCCTTTAAGAATGAGCAAGGCAGTACAAAGATAAATGAGAGTGCACAAAATGATGAGGGCTCATTTCTAGGTCGCATAGTAGATAAAATTGCTTCATTTAAGGCATCATCTGGCAATTCGAAAGCTTCAACAGGCGGCAGTGATTCTTCAAACAGCGACAATCAGAACTGCGATGATAAACAAAATGATAAGAAGCCTGGCAAAAAGAGTTTTAAAAGAAGATTTTTAACTCTTGTTCTGGAGGCTGGTCTTGGTGCATTTGTGCTGCTTGCCATTTTATTTGTCTACTTTGATTCAATTGTTTTAGAAAAATTCGGTGTGGATGACAAGTGGGTGCTACCTGCAGTTGTCTACTCAAGACCGCTTGAGCTTTATGCCGATCAGAAGCTGTCTTTGCAACAGATGAAGTATGAGCTTCGTTTATTAAAATACCGTCAGGTTAGCAATCCAAGAAGTCCAGGTGAGTTTGCTGTAAACGATAAGACAAGCCGTATGGTGGTTTTGCGTCGTCCTTTTGATTTTCCGGATGCAACTGAGCCTGGCATGTCTTTACTTATTGAGTTTAACGGCCAGAGAATTTCAAAAATCGTCAATGCCGATACAAAAGAAGAGTTAGGCTACGTGAGAATGGATCCGGTTTTATTAGACCGAATCAACCGTATCGATCCAAAAGAGGATCGTATCTTTATCAGCAAGCAGGAAGTACCTGAGGCTTTAATCACCACACTGCTTGAAATTGAGGACCGCTCTTTTAAGACTAATCTTGGTGTTAACTTCTTTGCTATCATTCGTGCCTTTGTAAAGAATACTATCGCTCATTCAGTAGTTGAGGGTGGTTCTACCATCACTCAGCAGCTTGTTAAGAATTACTTTTTAAATTCACAAAAGAGCTATTCAAGAAAGATTAAAGAAATTATTATGGCGCTAATCATGAATCAGCGTTATACCAAAGATCAGATTTTAGAAGCCTACCTAAATGAAATCTATTTAGGTCAGAACGGCTCATCTGGTGTTTACGGTTTCGGTCTTGCCTCATACTTCTACTTTGGTGTTCCTGTATCAGAGCTGACTCAGGATCAGATGGCTTTACTTGTCGGTATCATTAAAGGCCCATCCTACTATGATCCATGGAGACATCCTGATCAGGCCTTAGAGCGTCGTAACGTTGTATTAGCTGTCTTAAAGAACCGTGGCATTATTACAAACACAGAATATGAGCAGTATACAGCCCGTCCTTTAGGTGTGATAAAGCGCGGCTCAATGAATTACTCAAAGACACCTGCCTTCATGGGTGTTCTAAAAAGAGAGATTGCCTCAAAGTTCGATTCTGATTTCCTGTCAGGTAACGGCATTAAGATCTTTACTAGTCTTGACCCTCAGGCACAGCTTGCTGCTGAAAAGTCTGTTGAGGAAGAGCTTAAGGTAATTGAAAAAGAACGTCATCTTCAGGGACTTGAAGCTGCTATGGTTGTAAGTTCTTGGAGAACAGCTGAGGTTTCAGCTGTGGTTGGTAGCAGAACTCCTCAGTATGCGGGCTTTAACCGTGTGGTTGAAGGTAAGAGACAGGTTGGCTCTATTATCAAGCCATTTGTTTATTTAACAGCCTTTAACCGTGGTATTCATTTAGGTACCGTAGTTCATGATGAACCTATTACAGTAAGACTTGCCGACGGTAAAAAGTGGCAGCCTCACAATGATGATAAGAAGTACCATGGCAGTATGGCAACCTATGTTGCAATGGCTCGTTCCATGAACATTCCAACTGTTAAAATCGGTATGCGTGTAGGTTTAAATTCAGTACGCGATACCTTACTTGCTGTGGGTGTTGATAAATCAAGGATTCCATTCTACCCATCAATTCTTTTAGGTACTATCGAGCTAACTCCATTTGAGGTAAACCAGATTTACACCTCACTTGCAACAGAGGGCCGTTACAAGAATCTGACCACTTTAAGAACTGTAATTAAAAACGGTAAGATTGTGTACGAGCGTAAGGATGAACAGCGTGAACCAACACTTGATCCTCGTGATTCATACCTGACCATGTATGTAATGATGCAGGCTACAAAGATTGGTACAGGAAGACGTATCGGCAGACTGTTCCCAAATCTTAATATTGCAACCAAGACCGGTACAACCAATGACAGTCGCGATACCTGGTCTGTAGGTATCGATTCTGATCAGGTTGTTGCAACCTGGGTAGGCTTTGATGATAACAAGTCAACAGGTCTGTTTGGTTCATCAGGTGCAATGAGAGTATACGCAAAATACCTTCAGGAGCGTGGTGGTCCAAGTTCACTTGATTTAAAGCGTCCTGACGGAGTGAAATTCGTAAACTTCAACAAGTCAGGCAACATAGTTGGTGACAACTGCATTCTGCCAGGTTTAAATCTCCTACCTGCACGTCTTGATAAGATTAGATATGTAGATCAGAACTGTACAGTAACTGTAACTGACAGCTCCTATAAAGAGCCTGTTCCTTACTCACCTGACGAGTCAAACGATTAGTCTTACAAATAAAAACGGCGTGGTGAAAACCACGCCGCAATTCAATCCTTAAAAACTTAAATCAGTATTAAGCTTCTGTATTTATAGCCTTTGAACCATCTTTTCTTGTGTAGGATGCAGGTGTCTTACCCTGAAGATAATAGCTGAATGCAAGAATAGTTGAGATAATTTCAAACAGCTCTGGAGGCACATTAGCACCTTCTTTTAGATTTTTTAACTGGTCAAAGAGGGCAGGATCTTTATGTACATAGATGCCAAGCTCTTTTGCCATATCAATAATAGCCTGAGCTCTTGACTCATAACCTAAAGCACTTACAAATGGTGACTCATCACCTTCATGATAGCTCAAAGCAACAGCAGCTGCGGCCTTATCATAGGTGGCTTTAAAAGAGCCGTCTTCATCTGTAGTGTTTACCTTGCTTGAACCTTCTGCCTTATCGTTGATGATAGAGGACATGTCATCATTTGGCTCAATAACCTCTGGATTTATAATTTCTTTATCTTGATCTTGGTTTTCCATAGTATTTCCTAAATATCTACAGACAGATTAGAACCATCATTTCTCTTGGCAGGTGCATTAGAAACCACATTTGTTTCTCTTAAATGTACTTGTCCTAGTCTTGCTGATGCTGTTCTTGTGGTAATACCAATATTCTGCAGTTTTTCTTTTAATACAGGAAGACACTGCTGAACTTTCTGTAAGCCCTTTAAGGTGCTTGCTACGACAGATAGTTTCAATTCTGGGATCTTAGCTTCTGCTCTGATTTCAATAGGTCCTAAGCCTTCTAAATCAAAGACAAATGACAGGTGCCATGACTGCTTGCCATCTTCTTCGATTACAGGTTGAGCATTGAATCCGCCTTCACGACCACCTTCATATGATGGAGGTAGAGGAATGTACTGATAAAGTACAGGCAGATTTTCCTTTGGAGGATTCTGGAATCTTATAATCTGATCTAAAGCCTCTTGAAGAGAGCCTTTTATTGCGTTTTTGCCATCACCTGTAACTGCAGATGAGAGCTTCTTTAATTCCTCGTCAAATACATCTTCTTCAAGATCAACATTCTTCTTTAAGAATTTATCTACAGACTTACCTATCTGTGAGAATCTGATGGCAAGCAGCATAAATGCCCACTGGTGCAGTGCTAATGCCTGAGGAGATGATGGTGACATTGGTACCTGTGTAAAGTTAAGCCAATTAGATACACTAGGTAAATCATCAATTGGGTTTTCAAGCTGCTCTAAGTACCTTTTAGCTTCATTCTTTAAAGCCTGTGGAAGCGCAGGGTTTAAAATCTGTGTTCTTAGGGTATACATCATATTATCTAATGGTGAGCCTTTAGCACTTAAAGATAACATGTTGGCAGCATCAAGCGGTGTCTGAACACTTTGAGTTTCAGCTGCTTTTGTCTCTGATATCTGTTCTTTTTTACCACCACCGAATAATGATGCTATCTTTGAGAACAGTCCTGATTTTTCCTGAACAGGCTGTACATCATCAACTACTGTATTAGTTGGAATAGGCTCATTCTGACCATTGGTGATGGCAGCTGCTCCTGCTGTCTTTGTTGGAATTGAGTTAATCTCAATATCATCAATAGCTTCATCATTAGTGGTAATGGTGCTGATATCCTGACCTTTACCTTTAATATCTGATGGTACAACAGAGTCTTCAAGTTCATTTTTTGGAACAAGATCATGAATGATCTTCTGGCTTATTGCCTCATTGTTCTGTGAAGCTGATGTATTAACCTTGCCGTCAGTATTATTAAATGGGGTATTAAATAAAGCCGGCTTTTGCTCTGCGTTCTTTAGATTTGAGTTGATTACATCCTTATTGTCAGTCTTAATAGGATCGTAATCATCTGATGATAAATCAGCAGTTGCCTTTTGAGTGTTATCATCTGAAAGCTCATCAGTTAAATCAGCTGTGTTTGCCTCAGAGAATACTGATGCCTTTTCTTCAAGAGTTACAACTCTCTGATTTAAAGTCTGCTCTGTACTGCTACCTGATGCGATAGTATCAGTTGATGAAGGAATAGGTTTGAAAAGACTTGCAAATGGATTTTCAACACTCTTCATTTCTGGTGTATCTTCAGGAGTATTTATAGCACTCTCATCTGTAGTATTCTGATTTAAAAGAGTATTCTCATCTGTAAAATCAGATGTTAAATTCTCACTCTCATCATGAGCTACAAATTTTGATAAAACCTTTTCCTTTAAATTCTCAGATTCAGTCTTTAGATTTATATCGTCATCATCAATGCCTTCATTTGATGTAAGGTCATTTAATAACTTAGAACTGCTATTCTGCTTTAAATTCTCAGCCTGAATCTTTTCATCTGTATCAGCATCTGCATCTGTATAAGTTTCTTCAGCACTTGCTGCGACATTTTGGGCTTCACTCTCAATGTTGTCTACAGAGTCAGCTTCATCAGTGCTTTCTTCTAACTGGTGAAGAGGAGTCAGAATCTTTTCAATTACCTTTCTATCTTCAACATTTATTTCTGGCTCGTCAGCTGCTGCCACTGCCTTGGTATCAGATAGAGTAGAGGTATTTACCTTTGATGCATTATCTTTATAAACTGCACTATCTTCAGCAATTTCCTTTGATGCATCTTCTGATGGCTGTTTTACCTGAGATGAAGCTTTCTGCTCATTTAGAGCGATATCGTCAGCGCTGTTATCTGCCTCATCATTTAAAGCAGGAGTATCAGTTGACACCTCAATATCATCTGGTGTTTCTGGAGTTGTCTCAATGATCTTTTGAGTCTGCTCTTTGGCGTTTTCAATAGTGTGAGAGCTTAAAAGATTACTGATAAAAGAGTTTGCTGCATTCTTACTGTCTGATGTTACCTGTACATTAACATATGAGGTTTGAGGTTTCTGAGTGTAAGTTGAATCAGCGTATGAGTAGTTAACAGTGGTTTTCTCAAAGCCAATGTTAGAAGTCTTGCTCTGTTGAGCCCCAATTTCTGCTTTTACCTGATCTTTAATTACTTTAGACGCGTTCTGTTCTAATTCTTCTTTTACACTCTGAGTAATCTTGCTTACAGTATCGGCTGCTACTTTCTTAGCCTGTTCTTTAGCTAAATTATGCTGATCCTGTACAGATTGCTGTAATTGTTCTTTAACACTTTGTGTTAACTCGTTTACAGCTTTTTTGGCAACTTCTTTTGCCTGCTGTGATGCAAGATCATTCTGAGATTTTATGCTCTGCTCAATAGCAGCTTTAATTGCCTCAGATACGGTCTGTTTAGTGCTTAAATTTACATCTGCAATCTGAGATTTAACACTTTCACTAAGCTCTTTTACTGCATTTGCAGCAACTTCTTTTGCTGTATTCTGACTTGCCTCAAGCTGAGACTTTACAGTTTCCTTTAAAGCCTCTTTTACTGCCTCAAGAGCAATTTCTTTAATCTTGTCAGCTGTAATTGCTTCACTTTGAGTAGCTTTAGGGGCAGTCTCTTGAGGAATTTCCTTTGAATTAACATTTTGTGTTAATTCTCTGTCAAGATTCTCAATCTGTTTTGCATCTACTGTTACAGTATTGTTCTGTCTTGATGCAGGATCAGGGAGTTTGCCTTCACTTGCAAGACGCTGTCTTTCTTCCCTGAACTGCTGCTGAAGCTTTGCTGCTCTTGCTGATAACTCAGATAGGGTAAGCTCTGATGCGTTCTTGCTCTTAGTGTTTCTTTGTGCACTTACATTAGCTTTGGTGTCAGATACTTCAGATTGAGTCTCCTGTAGAGCAGAATTTGTATCTTTAGCAGGAATTAAATTGCCTTTGCGGGCTGTAATTGCAGCTTTTGCAATTAAATCATGAATTCTTTTTGAGGTTTCCTTTGAAATCTCATCTGATGCTGTAGACTCATCAATAGCTTTAGTCTTGTTCTGTTTAAAGATATCAAGATATGTTGAATCCTGCGGGAAGTCATTTAATGCCTTACGAAGATATCTTGTCATTACCTGAGGGGTAGATGCTGTGGTATCCTTTTGAGTTTTTGTATCGCTCTCAGGTGGTAATGAGTCTAAAACTTCTTTCTGATTACTTTTTACAAAAGCAATAGATGCTGATAACGCATCTTTTGTAGCCTGCTTCTGACGCAGGTTTAAATCTGAATTTGGTGCAAAGACATCACGAATGGATAAATCTCTTTGTAAGCCTGCACCCATGTTTTCATAGTCAGTTAAATTTACTACAGCCTGACAGATGAATTTACCGAGGTTTTTACCTGCAGCACTGCCTTCATTTAATGCTTTTGGAAGATTCTGCAGATTGTTAGTTAATACATTAGATGCATCTTTTGTTCTTACTAACTGATTTTTATTTGATAAATCCTGAGCTACCTGCTCTTGAAGGGCAGGATCACGATTGATAACCTGCGCTGCAAGTTTTCTGTAGTGACTCATCTGGGCACTTGATTCATCGTAATCAATATTTTCTAGGGTGGATTTGTCCTGTATATACCCATTAAGATTGGAGCTTAGCTGATTGAATGTACGAAGATGAGACTCATTTAAGAGACCCTTTTTCTGCGAAATTACACTGATATATGAGGAGCAGGCTTTGCTGTTAATCAATGCGCTCTTTTTTACGGCCGGAGTATCTGAATTTGACTCAGAGGCAGTATTTACTTTGTTATCTGCGCTTGCCTGCGAATTTTTAAATTCTACGTCGAAACTATCCATGGTAGCTATATTCTTTTTTTAGTGTATATACAATGTTTATATAATAACAAAAAACACGCCATTAAGATTCTTGTTTATTCACGCTTTTTGCTAATATTTAGCACATATTTTCATCAAAAGATTAATTTTGCACCAAATTAGATGAATTAAGGACTTATATTTAGATATATCAGCAAAAAATAAGATTATATATTCAAAGAAAGTGCATATACAGACTGAATTTTGTAAAATGAGAACAGATCTTTTAAAGGAACACATATGCCTATTTTAAAGTTGTTATTAGTAAGCTTACCATTGGTTATAGCGTCATTTTGTTCAAGTCAAGCTATTGCCGCACACTCATCCTACAGCCCAATGGCCCCAAGACAGATTAGTGTTAAGGCAAGAGAGCAGGATTATTCGTATGGTCTTACAGTTTTACCTGGTAATTCCATTGACTCAATTGAATGGGTAAACCGTAATGTAGGCTGGAAAATTAACTATGTGATTTTAGATGGCTATATTTTAAGACCTGTAGCTCACGCTTATGCAAAGTTACCTGAGTTTTCACGTACAGGTGTGCATAATTTCTTCTCAAACATTACAGATCTTAATAACACTTTGAATAACCTTTTATACGCAGAGTTTTCAAACAGTGGTGTTTCTTTAAGCCGTTTCTGTATCAACTCAACCGTTGGTGTTTTAGGTCTATTTGATGTGGCCTCAGCTCTTGGTATTGAGAAAAAAGAACTTTCAATGAACACCTTATTGGGTAAATACGGTGTTGATCAGGGTGCTTATCTTATGGTTCCTGGCATGGGCCCTGCTACTGAGCGTTCATTAAATGCAAGTGCAATTGATAAGTGGCCATATTATTTTATTACTCCATGGGGAGCAATTGCCTGCTTTGTTGTCAACGGTGTTGATGAGCGTTCACGCTTAATCCCACAAGAGGAGCTTATCGACAAGTCTATTGATTCATACGCTCAGTTAAAACAGGTTTATCTGATGTATCAGGAAGGTAAGGTAAATCCTGAGTCTTCAATGCAGAATAAAGAAGATAAGAATATTGACGAGTATTTAGACGAGATTGATTCTCTATGATTATAAAAGATTTAGAAGACATCAGAAATAAGATTGATGATAACGATAGAGAAATCATCACATTATTAAAAAAGCGCCAGGATCTGGTAAAACAGGCTGCTGTTGCTAAAAAGAATTTAGGTCTTAGCGCCTACTCTCAGGATAGAGAGGCTTATGTTTTATCTCACTGTGAGGAGCTTGCTTTAGAAAACGAGTTACCTAAAGGCTTTTTAAAGGATGTCATGAAGAGAGTTTTACGCGAGTCCTATAAACTCTGTTCAGGAACTGATTTTAATTTTCCTCGCATGTTAAAAGAAGATGGCGACGTGGTTATCGTAGGCGGTAACGGCGGTATGGGCAGGATCTTTGCAAACTACTTTGAAAACTCAGGATATAAGGTATTCTCCTTTGGTCACAGAGGCTGGGATAAGGCTCCTGAATATCTTAAAAGCGCAAAGATTGTAATTGTTTCAGTGCCTATTGATATCACTATCGATATCATTAAAAAGCTCTCACCGATGCTGCGTGAGGATCAGATTTTATGCGATTTCACCTCTGTTAAAGCTCCTATAGTTGAGGCGATGATGAAATACCATAAAGGTCCTGTATTAGGTTTACACCCAATGTTCGGACCTGATGTAAAGAGCCTTGTAAAACAGGTTGTAGTAACAGTTCCAGAGCGCGATGAAAAAGCATCTGAGTTTTTAGTTGAGCAGCTTCGAATCTGGGGAGCTACCATCTGTAAATGCTCTGCTAAAGAGCATGATGATGCTATGGCTATCATTCAGGCTTTACGTCATTTCAGTACCTACAGTTATGGTACCTTCCTGCAGAAGTTAGCACCTGATTTGGAGAAACTAAAATCACTGTCATCTCCAATTTACAGATTAGAGCTGATGATGGTGGGCCGTTTATTTGCTCAGGATCCGCGCTTATATGCTGACATTATCATGTCATCAAAGCATAACTCTGATCTGATTGAGAATTTTGTAAACAGCATTAAAGCAGAGCTTGAAGTTGTAAAAAACGCTGATGTCGATACCTTTACAGAGCGCTTTTTAAAGACAAGAGATTTCTTTGGTAAATTTGCAGAGGAGTCTTTAGCTGAGAGCGGCAGTATTCTAGCAAAACTACAGGATGAGAGAAAATAATGCTCGGTAAAATCATTAAAATTACAGCAATCACTGCGATAGTTTTAATCTTACTTTTAGTATCGTTTTGTGTTGTTTCAAGTTTAATGATTGATGACTTTGTACAGAAGGGCATAAACAGGTTCAATCAAAAACAGCATGATATTGAGCTTACTTATGCCCCTTCTAGCAAAGATTTTTTGCATAAGTCCGGAAGACTTGATGTGGTGATAAAAAAGAACAGAGAACCTTTTTTATCTGCAAGTTTTGTGACCATCCTTGATATCTCTCTTACTGATGTACATTTAGCTTTTAAAAAAATAGATGGTGCAGGTAACATTGACGATTTCATAAAAAAACTTAATTTGCCTTTAATTAAGATCACAGGAAGCGTTGATGTCTTTCCTTTAAAGCTCAGTGCCATAGCAAAAGTTAAAACTCATCCTTTTTCAATTCCGCTTGAGGAGAGTGCCTGCTCTATAGGTGAGACAGAGCTTCTGGCAACAGCAAGAAACCTTACAAATCCAAAACTGCAGTATCTGTTCTCAGGTGTTATATGCAAGGGCAACACTCTATACAATGCAAGAAACTCCTTTGATGTATCGCTAAAAGATCTTGCTATTAAGATTGAACCTACAATCGATCTTAAAAAGAAAAAGGCAAATTTAAATGCTCTAGATGTAAGTTTTGCCTCGCTTGATGCAACAGCATCTACCATTTATCTTATAGGTTTTAGCCCTTCTGATAATGTAAAAGACAAATCTCTTCGTGATAGTTTTAAGGCTGACAATTTCCATGTGAATCTTGAGCTTTCAAAAGCATCACAAAAAGACTATTTCTCACTTTCAAGCTATGGCTCTGTAAATCTTCTGATGGCATTCCCATACATTAAGAACAATCAGATCCAGACTTATAACGATCTGACTGACTTAAAATACAATGTTGATATTGATGCCTTTAATTTAAAAGAGCTTATTAGCTTTGTAAAAGAGCCGGAGAGCTTCTCAAATCCAGTAGAGAGGATTTTATCTCCTAGCTTTAATGTGAACCTAAAGGAGCTTAGCTTTAAAAACTCAGGTATGAAGGCACAGTTTAGAACTAATACCAATCTTCTGATGCATCAGGGAAAGGTTAAGTTAGATAGCGTTGCAGTTAATGGCTATGCTAAGGTTGAAAAAGATCTGGTTACACTTTATCTTCAGGATCAGTACAAGATGGCCTTTAGAGATCTGATTGAGAAAGGTGCCATTGTAGATGCTGGCAATAACTATAAGACTTCATTTAATTTTGCACATCGCAGATTTTATATGAATGACATTCTGGTAAACAATCTTGATAATCAAAACGTCAGTGATAACAGCTCTACTGATTTGCAAATTGATAACTAAGTAATGGTGTATATAATTAAAATTAAAAGGTTTTGCTAATTAAATAATAAGGATTTATATGAGAATTATTTTATATATTGCAATGCAGGTTGCCGTACTTCTTTTAGTAAGTATTATCGGTAGCATTCTGTTAAATTTATTTGGTATTCAGATCTCTGGCAGTGATTACACCTCATTACTGATTATGTGTGCAGTATTTGGCTGTGCAGGCTCTTTAGTATCTTTATTCATGTCAAAGTTCATGTGTAAAAAGAGCTATGGTGTACGTGTAATTACAAATCCACAAACCTCAGAGGAATTATTCCTTGTAAATACAGTTGCTATTCTTTGCCAGAAGGATGGCTTAAAGATGCCTGAGGTTGGTATTTACAATTCACCTGACCCAAACGCTTTTGCAACAGGTGCATCAAAGGATGCTGCATTACTAGCAGTATCAACAGGCCTTTTAAATTCCATGTCTCAGTCTGAGGTGACTGGTGTATTAGGCCATGAGATCTCTCATATTAAAAACGGCGATATGGTAACAATGGCGCTGTTACAGGGCGTATTAAACACCTTTGTATACTTCTTCTCATACGTGGTTACATTTGCCATTATAAATGCAACACGCGGCAATAATAATAACGATAACCGCGACGTATCATTTGGCTCATCTATGATGTTCTATACCATTAACTCTCTAATGCAGATGGTATTCGGTATCGGTGCCACCATGATTTTAATGTGGTTCTCAAGATGGCGTGAGTACAGAGCAGATGCAGGCTCTGCTGATCTTAACGGCAAGCAGTGCATGATTGGTGCTCTTCAGGCTTTAAAACGTGGCGTGCAACCTCAGCAAAATAAGGAAAAAAGCTATATGCAGGCACTGTGTATTAATGGTCCGCTCACAGTTTCAGAATTATTTATGTCTCATCCGCCACTAGATAAAAGAATTGCTGCACTAGAGCAATTATAATAAACAGCAAATGTTTTAGTTTTTTTT
>JGI24712J26585_10000277_pt1 | contig 44205 bp, 43 predicted proteins | sample BioPla3DNA2_FD_26585 | JGI IMG/M metagenome (IMG submission 26585)
TCAAACGCGAGCGAGCTGCCCGCTGCCGTATACAACGCGGTCAACGCGCCCGACAATACCTTGTGGACGGTCACCGTCATTTTCGAAGAAGAGTTCGCAGGGGAAGTCTATGTAAGCGTGTATAAGAATGGGGTTAACTACTTTGAAGGCAAGTCCGTCCGGTTAAGTGTGGCGGAGCCCACGCAGGCGCCCACCTCTACTCCCAACCCCACCATGCCGCCCACCCAGCCGCCTATCAACCTTGGCACAGACGGCAGCGCGAGCATTACCACGCCCGAACCCATTGATACGGGTACGCTTGGCGGTCTTCTTGGGCCCTTAAACGGGGGGGTGGAGGAGCCTGTTCAAACGCCCGACACCTCCGGAGCGCAGCAGGGGCTTATTGCCCAGCAGGGACAATCCGGCATGACGGCGCCGCCGTTTATGGACCCTATTCCCTTAATAACGCAGGCACCCGACAATGGCACATGGGTTGACCCCATGCAAGCCAATAACCTTACGCAGCCGGAGATAACGCCGGAACCCGCGCCGGAACCGACACTGGAGCCCGCTCCAGAGCCGCGGATAACCCGCGCCCCCGACCCGCTCCTGCCCGCCTTGCAATTCGCAACCGAGGTGGATGGTTTCACGCAGGATGCCTATATCGGCTCCAGAAGGCAGAAAAACTACACCCGCGAAAAGCCTTTAGAGCTTTTTGGGCCGGATGATTATACCAGCTACCCCGGCGGCGTGTTCACGTTCCGAGGCTCGGCTTTCAGGCAAAACGCCGCCTTCGGTACGGTGGATATGCAGCAGCAGAAGATGAGCGTCCTCTGGCAAACGCCCCTTGGCAGCCTCAGGACCTCAAGCGGCACTGTCTACGGCCTTGGCTGGACAGGGCAGCCCGCCATTATCAAGTGGTCCAAGGAACTGCGTGAAGCCATGAACATCACCGAGGAAAAGAAAGCGGTATCGCCCCTGAAAGAAGTCATCGCCGCGGCGCAGGACGGCAAGGTGTACTTTGTGGACCTGGACGACGGCGTCGCCACCCGTGACCCCATCGATATTGGCTATCCCCTCAAAGGATCGGTTGCCGCCGACCCGCAGGGCATGCCTGTGATTGCCTTTGGTCAGGGCATTTCCAAATTGGCAAGCAAAACAGGCAAGATTGGCTACTATATTTATAACCTGCTTGACCAAAAAGAGCTCATGTTCATCAACGGCCGCCGGACGGACAGGCAAAAGCAGCACTATACCAACGGCGCCTTTGACGGCACGGCCCTGTTTGACAGATCCTCCGACACCATGATCTTGGCGGGGGAAAACGGCCTCCTATACACTGTGAAAATGAACACCCAGTTTGAATATCAGGATCCTGCCAACATGAAACTGACCGTCAAGCCCGAAACGGTGTATCAGCTCAGTCGCTATCAAAAACAAAAGGATTCTTCCCTCAGCATGGAATCAAGCGTTGCCATGTACAAAAACTATGCCTTTGTCGGCGATAATCAGGGCATCGTTCGCTGCGTTGACACTACCACCATGAAAAGCGTCTGGGCCTTTGACAACGGCGACAATACCGATGCCACCCCCGCCCTTGACCTTGTGGGGGGCGAACTTGCCCTTTACACCGGCAATACCGTTTCAAACAGGCTTAAAAAGGCCAAAACGGCCACCATCCGCCGCTTGAACGCCTTGACGGGCGAGGAAATGTGGTCGTATGAGCTGCCTGTCACCTTTGACAAAGATGAACGACACGGCGTGAAGGCAAGCCCCGTAGTTGGGCAAAATAGTCTCAGTGACCTTGTGTTCTTTACCGTAAGCGGCATCGACGGCGGCAATGCCCGTGTTGTTGCCCTTGATAAACGAACAGGGCAAGAGCGGTGGACGCTGAATCTCGCCGCCAAAACCGTATCCAGTTCCGTTGCCGTATATAATAAGGAAGGCAAGGGTTGGATTATCCAGGGGGACGAAAACGGCCGCCTGACGCTTATTGACGGCCTGACGGGCGAAGCCCTCTCCGCCCTTGAATTGGGCGGCGCCATCGACGCTTCACCCGCCGTTTATAACGATGTGCTGGTTATAGGCACCTGCTCCAAAGACCCGATGCTTTACGGTATCAGGTTGCAGTAACTTTCCGACAATCACCCGCAGCCTTCATGTTGCTGCGGGTTTTTTGTCGCTGTACTTTTTTTTACTCCGACTTTTTGTTATACTCTTAGGCGTCGATATCCGTAGGGATCGAACACGATACTAATTTACAGAAGATGTCAGGTATTCATTTTGAAACTTGAACGGAGGACAAAATTATGAAAACTGCTATGCTTCGCCGCTCTTTGATTGTGGCGCTTTTATCCGGCTTAATCGCGGTACTTGGCTTAACGCCCATCGGGCTTATCCCCCTTGGCTTTATCAATATTACGGTGCTGTGCATTCCCGTGGTGGTGGGCACACTGCTGCTGGGCTTAAAAAGCGGGCTTGTCTTGGGGGCAACCTTCGGGTTGGTAAGTTTCATTAGCCTGCTTATCAAGCCTTCTGCCTTGGCAGGCGCCTTAATGTCACGCTCGCCGACGCTGGCTACCCTCATGTGCTTTGCGCCCCGCCTTTTGGTGCCGGTTGTGACTCTCTTTTTTTCCCGCGTGAAGCACGCGGCGCGGATGCCGCTGGCAAGCGCCCTTGGTTCCCTAACCAACACGGTGTTTTACCTGGGCATTATGCTTGTAGGGTACATTATCACCGGTTTGGACGCGGCGGCTGTACTGGGCTTGATTATCGGCACGGGCGCCATTGCGGGCGGCCTTGAAGCCCTCACCTGCGCCCTGATCGCGCCGCCTGTAGTGCGCGCCATTCAAAAAACAAAGCTTATCCCCAAGGAGGAATCATGATTTTAACCCTGGACATCGGCAACACCCACATCAAAATTGGCCTGTACGAAGGCGACCGTATGGCGCAATATTGGCGCATGGCCACCAACCGCGCCTATACGAGCGACGAGTACGGAACCAAGCTTGAAAATATGTTCAACCACTCTCAAACGCCGCTGAATACCGTGAAGGGCATTATTATTTCATCGGTGGTGCCCACCATCAACTACACCATAGAGCATATGTGCCGTGACTTTTATAAGATTACGCCTATTTTTGTCGGCCCCGGCATCAAAACGGGCTTGAACCTTAAGTACGAAAACCCCCGTGAACTGGGCGCCGACCGCATTTGCAATGCCGTTGCCGCCGCCACCCTGTACGGGACACCCTGTATTACCATCGACTTTGGTACGGCGACCACCTTCAATGTCATCAGCGGCCAGGGCGCCTTTCTTGGCGGATGCATTTTGCCGGGCATGAAGGTGGCAAGCGAGGCAATTGTTCAAAACGCCGCCCGCCTCCCCCTGTTTGAGCTTTCAAAGCCCGAAAAGGTCATTGGCAGGACCACAGTCACCAACCTGCAATCGGGCATGATTTATGGTTACGTGGGGCAGGTGGAATATTTAATCCGCCGCATGAAAGAAGAAATGGGCGAGGGTGATATCAAGGTGATCGCGACTGGTGGTTTTTCAAACCTTATCACCGGCGAAACTGACGTGATTGACAAAATCGACGGCAGACTCACGCTCAAGGGCCTTAAAATCATTTATGACAAGAACGCGGATAAGTAAGGAGGCGCCATGATAAAGGACGAGCAACTCATCGAAATACCAAAAACCAAAGAACGTCTGTATACGGGCGCCATTTTGAACCTTGAAAAGTGGCAGGTGACGCTGCCAAACGGCAAGCTTGCCCCAAGGGAGATTGTGCTGCACGGGGGAGCCGCTGCCATCGTCCCGGTGGACGAAAGGGGCCATGTGACCCTGGTGCGCCAATACCGCGCGGCCATTGGCGAGTTTACTTGGGAAATTCCCGCCGGCAAGCTGGATAGCCCCGGTGAAGACCCGCTAAGTTGCGCCAAGCGTGAACTGGCTGAGGAAACAGGCTTTACGGCCGCGTCTTGGCGCTTGCTATGCAACATGGTTTCCACCCCCGGCTTTTCAAACGAGAGGATTCATCTTTATTTAGCCACCGACTTAACGGGCGGCCAAACCCATCCCGACCAGGACGAATTTATCGCGACCCTGTCCCTGCCCCTTGATGAGGCCATCGGCTGGGTCACGCAAGGCAAGCTCTTTGACGCCAAAACTTGCCTGGCTCTTCTTTTAGCAAAGCAGGTGTTGGTATGAAAAACAAAAATGAAAAAAGGTTTCCCTTCGGTACTGTTCTTTTTGTAATTCTTTGCGTTGCGCTGCTGTTGTTTGGGCTATATTGGGTGCTGGAGGGCATAAACCAGCCCGTGCCAATCATCCCTGAAGGCCTTATTGTATGATGTTCATCGACGGCAAACAGCGAAACTCTTTTTCGTCTTTATGGGCGGAGCGCGGTTTAGAAACCAGCCGCCTGCTTTTGCGCCCGCCCAAGCTAAGTGATGCCAGGCAAATGTTTTCTTATGCCCGGGACGAAAGGGTCGCCCGCTATGTTTTATGGGACGCGCACCGGCATTTAGGCGACAGCAGAAAGCACCTGTGGGACTTAATCATCGGCAATTTCACCGGTCAAACCCAGCAATATTCGGTGATTGAAAAGGCAAGTGGCCTGATGATCGGCACTGCCGGCTTTGTACGCTTTGATAAGGACAATCAGATGGGCGAAATCGGCTATTCCCTTGGCTACGATTATTGGGGCAAGGGCTATGCCAAAGAGCTGCTGTCGGCGCTTTTGCGGCATGGCTTTACTCGCCTTTCTTTGGAGCGTATTGAGGGCCTGACCGATGCCCGCAACGAGGCCAGCGCCAGGGTCATGCTTGCTTGCGGCATGCGGGAGGAAGGCTACCTGCGTGGCTGCATGATGCTCAAGGGCGTCAGGGTTGATGTTCGCTTGTTTGCCAAACTGAGGAGCGACGTATGAGAAGAAAAGAGCGTTACCTGTTTTATGAGCGCAAGCGCCGCTCACGCTGGTGGCTTGTTTTATTATTGTTTGTTCTGTTGGTGTCGGGCATTTCGCTGTACCTCAACTCCGTTGCCAACCGCAACCCCCAAAAGGAAAATATCAAGCTCACCGTGCCTACTTTGCCCATGAACTTAGAGGGCGTCAAGTTTCTGCACATCAGCGACCTGCATGGCAAGTTTTTTGGCGACAACCACGAGCTTATCATGGACAAACTGGTGGACGACAACTACAAGGCCGTACTGTTAACGGGCGACATGATTGGCAAGGATGGCGACGATACGGCTTTTTTGCGGCTGATCTCGCGGTTTCCCGAGGACATGCCCGTGCTTTTTATCGCTGGCGACGAGGACCCGCCCGTTTTTGATACCGAGCGCGGCACATACAGCAGCTGGATCTTGAAAGCGCGGGACTTGGGCGCCGTGTTTTTGGACGCGCCCTATAGCCTAATCATTAACAAAACCAAGCTGTGGTTCATGCCCCTTGAAAGCGCCGAAATATCGCTTGACGATAGAGCCTATGCCTTGGCGCGGCGCCGGGAAGCGGTTGAACAGATGCCCGGGGGAAGCGAAAAGGTAGCGGCGCAAAATATCCTCCAACTCAGGGAGGACGCATTAAACCGCTGCCGGGAAGCGGCGCTGACCATGCTGTCAAGCGACTGCTACATCGCCTTGTCGCACCTGCCCATCGGCGATGAAACGGCCGTGACCATTCAAGGCACTAAAGACGAGCAGGAAAGCATGCTCAACTACCCCGGCTTTTTGCAGGTGGTCTTTTCCGGGCATTTAAACAATGGCCAGGTCGTTATCCCCTGGCGGGGCAGTTTGTGGGCGCCGCAAACCCCGCTGCACGAAGGGGGCTTTATTAAAAAAGGCGTCAAGCTTTCGGGCAGCCTGCCCGCCAGGGGCATTGCCCAGCATGTATCCAAGGGCATGGGCGTTTGCGGCCTTTACCCTTGGTGGCTGTCCTACCGCCTGTTTAACCCGCCGACCTTTTCGCTTGTCCAGTTGACCGTACAAATGCAGTGAGATGAAAGATGAAGTACTTTATTAACCGGGAATTAAGCTGGATGGACTTTAACGAGCGTGTGCTCTGGGAAGCATGCAACCCGCTGTTGCCTTTCATGGAGCGGCTCAATTTTTTGTCCATCACCGCCTCCAACTTGGATGAATTTTGCATGGTCAGGGTGGCCAAGCTCATCAACCGTATCAACCGGGGTGAGGATGATAAGGACGCTTCGGAATATAAGCCCAGCCAATTGCTGCCCATATTAAAGCAGCGGATTACCGATTTCCAGCGCGAGCAGGATAAGGTATATGATGAATTAAAGGGTTTGCTCAAAGAACAGGGCATTCATATCTTAAGCCCGGATCAGCTTTCAGACACTCAAACCGCTTGGCTCAAACAGTATTTCGTGCAGGAAGTCCTGCCTGTTTTAACCCCACGGGTGCCCGACAGCGCCTTTCCCTTTCCGTACCTGAACGCTAAAACCATTCATATCGCCTGCAGCCTTATCAACAAGCGCACGGGAAAAACGGTGCTTGGCTTGGTTGATTTGCCTGAAAAACTCTCCCGCTTTGTTCTCCTGCCCATGGGCAAGGGCGATGTGCGGGGGATTTTGCTTGAAGACCTCATATCCCTGCACCTTGACCTGATGTTTCCGGGAGCGTCTATCGATAGTCTGTGCGTTTTCCGCCTGACACGAAATACCGACTACCTTTTAGATATTTCATCAAGCGACACCATCCTTGCCGAGATGGAAAAAATTATCAAACAGCGTCCCTATGGGCATATCTTGCGGGTGGAAGTACAAAAGGGCGCCAACGAAGAAACGCTTGATCTTTTGCTCAAATCCTTACAGGTTAAAAAAGACACACTCGTTTCAGGTTTACAAACCCTTGACTATCGCTTTCTTTCCAAAACCATTTATAAATTGCCGGGCTACGGACATCTGCGCTATGAGCCCTACCAATACCGCACGGCAAACAGGCTCATGCAGCCGGAATCCATTTTCCGCACCATCCGGGGCGGGGATATTTTCTTCCATCACCCCTACGACAGCTATGAACCCATTGTGAAGTTTATTAGCGACGCCGCCGATGACAGCCGGGTGCTCGCCATCAAGCAAACGCTCTACCGGGTATCGGGCAACAGCCCCTTTATAGCGGCGCTTGTGCGCGCGGCGCAAAAGGGCAAGCAGGTAACAGTGCTGGTGGAGGTACGCGCCCGCTTTGATGAAGTCAGCAACATAGAATGGGCGCATGCTTTGGATAAGGCGGGAGTGCATGTGTTGTACGGGTTCCCTGCTTGGAAAACCCATTCCAAAATTTCCCTGGTCGTGCGCCGGGAAGAAACGGGCATCCGCAGCTACCTGCACCTTGGCACGGGCAATTACAATGACGCCACCGCCAAAGGCTATACCGATTTGAGCCTCTTAACCTGCAACCGCCAGCTCGCCAAAGACGCGAACGCCTTTTTCAACCTGCTCGCCGGTTATCCCGGGACCATGCCCATTAAGGAGCTAATCGCCTCGCCTTATAGTTTCCGCCGAATGCTGGAAGAAAAGTTCGCCGGCGAAAAGGAAAACGCCAAAAACGGCAAACCCGCCTATATTTTGGCCAAGATGAACCAGCTGAGCGACCCGGGGATTGTTGCAAACCTGCTTGACGCCGCTGAGGCGGGGGTCAAGATTGATTTGGTGGTGCGGGGCATTTGCTGCCTTAAGGCGCCCGAGCACGGCAACATCCGCGTCCGCTCCATTGTAGGCAGGTTCCTGGAGCATGCCCGCATCTTTGTTTTCTATCATGGGGGCGCGATGGATACCTATATCTCATCGGCCGACTGGATGACAAGGAATATCGACAGGCGCATAGAACTGACGGTACCTATTTATGACCAAAACGTCAAAGAGCGTATCCTGTCTATTTTAGCCATCCAGCTCAATCCCGAGGCACGGGCTTGGCATATGCAGCCTGATGGAAGCTATACCTTAAATCAGGGTTTTGACACCCAAAGCGTTTTCATGCGGGACGGATACGATTTTGTTGACTTTTCTTCTTTGTTTTTGTATGATAAGTATACCGTGAGGAGCGAGGAATAAACCTTGCGCACCGGCGTCTTAGAGAGGGACGGTCATGGGCTGAAAGCCGTCCTGACAACCGGCAAGGCAGTGCACTCAGGAGCGGTGGTGGGCTTGAACCATCCGCAGACCCGGCGTTACAGGGCATGAGTGGAACACCGGCTATGCCGCCTCGATTTGGGCGGCATAGCTTTCATTTTTCTAAGGAGGCTATTGTTATGAAAGTATTTAATACCATGTCAAGAAAAAAGGAAGACTTTGTCCCTATCCATGAGGGCAAGGTAGGCATTTACGCCTGCGGCCCGACGGTGTACGACTATTTCCATATCGGCAACGCCCGCCCCTTTGTGGTGTTTGACGTACTGCGCCGCTACCTTGAGTATACGGGGTATGATGTCACCTTTGTTCAAAACTTTACCGATATCGACGATAAGATGATTGCTCGTGCCAATGAGGAGGGCATCACCGTCAAGGAACTGGGCGATAGGTTCATTGAAGAATATTTTAAGGACGCCACCGCCCTTGGCGTAAGGCCTGCCACCGTGCATCCGAGGGCCACTGAGCATATCAAAGAAATTATCGACATTGTGCAAAAGCTCATCGACAAGGGCATTGCCTATCAGGTGGGCAGCGACGTGTATTACGATACGTCCAAATTTTCCGGCTACGGCAAGCTGTCCGGCCAGAACCTTGAAGATCTGGAGTCGGGCGCGCGGGTAGGCGTGGGTGACGATAAGCGAAGCCCCGCCGACTTTGTCCTCTGGAAGGGGCAAAAGCCCGGCGAACCGGCCTGGGAAAGCCCCTGGGGCATGGGCCGCCCCGGCTGGCATATCGAGTGCAGCGCCATGAGCACCACCTACCTTGGTGAAGCTTTCGATATTCACTGCGGCGGGCAGGACCTGATTTTTCCGCACCATGAAAACGAGATCGCCCAGTCCGAGGGCGCCTTTGGCAAGTCCTTTGTCAAATACTGGATGCACAACGGCTTTTTGAATGTGGATGACCAAAAAATGTCCAAATCCCTGGGCAACTTCTTTACCGTCCGGGATATTTTAAACGAATACGAAGCGGAGGATGTGCGGATGTTCCTTCTTTCGGCGCACTACCGCAGCCCGCTGAACTTCAGCCGGGAGATGATACAGCAGGCCCACGCCTCTCTTTCCCGTCTGTATGTGGCAAGGGACAAGCTCATTTTCCTTCAAGGGCACACCAAGGGCGATGAGCTGCTACCGGGCGAAGAGGCCACAGTGGAAGCCATCAACGGGTATGTTCTAAAATTTAATGCCGGCATGGAGGATGACCTCAATACTGCCGAAGCGATGGGGGCGCTGTTTGAATTAGTGTACCTGATTAACACAGACATTTCCGACAAGTCCGGCAAAAAGTTGGTGGATACCGCCCTTGAAACCCTGTTGCGTTTGGCCGATGTCTTAGGGCTTTTAATGAAAAAACCCGAAGATTCCCTGCCCGAAGACATTCAAAAGTTGGTGGATGAGCGCAAGCAAGCGAGGCTCGACAAAAACTGGGCCTTATCCGACAGCCTGCGGGAGCAAATCAAAGAAAAGGGCTACCTGGTGGAAGATACCAAGTCCGGGCAAAAGGTCACCAAGGCATGAGAAAGGCGGCAGCGGCGCTGTGTATGCTAAGCGTCCTCTGCCTCCTTTTATTTTCCGTTGTGGAGCAAAAGGGGCAGACAATAAGCCCAAAGGAGCGGTCTGTTGCGTTGCCCGATTTTAAGGCCGACTTGGTCGAACGCTTAAATCACATGACCAAGGAAGACTATATGCAGGTGCCCGGCATTGGCGACAAGATGGCGGATAGTATCATCCAAGCCATCCGAAGTCAGCCGCTTTATTTTGTGGAGGATTTGCGTACCATCCACGGTATCGGTGAAAAGCGCCTGCGGGCGATTCTTCAATTTATCCGGTAAAAGAGCGATATATCCTCTTTCTCTTTGTTAACCAAGCCGGTTTCCGGCCTGTGCAATACGTCTTGCGGTTACTGCTTTTATGTAGATGAAATCCATCATCGAAACAAGAAATATCCGCCCATAATGGACGAGTAAACCTGCCCCTATCGCATGCTTTGCCGGGGGAGGGCGCAAACACTGCCGCCAAAACGGCAAGTACCTTTTGTGCCAAGGTTATCGAATGTTCTTGGACGAACACCTGTCCGATCTGGAAGCAATAGCGCGAAACATTCATAAAAACAGATTATAAACATTTTAAATACCGCCATTTTTACTTGAACGTGCTTTCTTTCGATGCTACAATATCTTGCGCAAGGAGGGTAGCTGGTTAAATGAAAGCATTGTTAAAGAAGATTTATTGTGTTGAATGGATGGTGCCCAAGCACCACCGGATAGGACCTCTCCCTTCAAGCAAGGAAGCCTATGGCAATGTCATGCGTATTGCTTTGCCTTCCATTGCGGAAATGCTTTTAATGAGCCTGATCGGCTCTGCCGATACCATCATGGTCGGCCAGCTTGGCAAGAACGCTTTGGCTGCGGTTGCCTTGCCTACCCAGCCCCGTATGATGATGCTGTCCATCTTTTTTGCGCTCAACGTCGGCGTTACGGCCATTGTTGCCCGCAGAAAAGGTGAGGGTAAGCCCCAAGATGCCAATAAAACCCTGCGCAACGCTTTGATGCTGGTGATGACCCTGTCGCTTTTCATCATGGGAGTGGCGCTTACCTTTGCCGAGCCTTTGATGCGCTTTGCCGGCGGCAACACCAATACTCATGATGACACCGAGGTATTAAAAGGGGCGGTCACCTATTTTTCCATTATGGCTTGGTCGCTGCCTGTTTCCGCCGTTTCCATGTGCATTAACTCCGCCTTGCGTGGGGTGGGCAATACCAAGGTTACCTTAAAGGTCAATGTTGTTTCCAATATTGTCAACGTTGTTCTTAACTATCTGTTAATTCCTCGTCTTGGAGTTGCCGGCGCTGCCATCGCAAGCGTCATCGGCATTGCGACAGGCGCCAGCCTCTCTTTGACGGCGGTTTTAAGCCGTAAACAAGGCAGTTATCTGCATATCAGCTACAAAGACTCCTGGCGGATAGACCCCAAGACCATGCGCACCATTATCCGGGTGGGTGGCAACGCCATGATTGAGCAATTAAGCCTGCGCTTTGGCTTTTTCATCTATTCAAGGGTTATGTACTCCATGGGCGTTGCTTTATATGCCGCGCACAATATTGCCATGCAGTTTTTAAGTATTACGTTTTCTTTGGCCGACGGTATCGCCATTGCGGGCACCTCGCTTGTTGGACAAAAGTTAGGTGAAAAACGATACGACCTGAGCATGATGTACGGCCATGTTTGTTACCGAATTGCCATTAGCGTGTCGCTGGCGCTCGCGAGCTTTATTGTTGCTTTGCGCACACCTATTTCTTCCCTGTTTATTAACTCAAATACACCCAATGCCGGTTTTGTTGTTACTGCCGCCGCCCAAACCATGATTGTGGTTGCCATTATGCAACCCTTTCAGATGGGCTCCGTTGTGTATTCGGGCAGTCTGCGCGGGGCGGGGGATAACCTCTATGTTGCCAAGGTTATGGCGCTGTGCGTCAGCATTTTGCGCCCGCTGCTGGCTATTTTAGCCGTTCGTGTGCTTAAGCTCAGTTTGCCGATGACCTGGCTGCTCAGCTTAAGCGAGATGGCCCTTCGTGCCATACTGTTCGCTCGCCGCTTTTCATCAGGCAAGTGGCGGGAGAGCCGAGTGTAAGAAAAGGAGAAAGTTGTATGTTATTTTTTTGTTACCCTAAATGTTCCACCTGTAAAAAAGCCCAAAAATGGCTGGATGACAATCAACTGAGCTACACATTCCGAGATATTACGCTTGATAATCCTACCAAGGAAGAATTAAAGGAATGGACGCAGGGGAGCGGTACGCTCCTTCGCAAAGCCTTTAACACCAGCGGCATGAAATACCGTGCCTTGGGTCTTGCCCAAAAACTCAAGGATATGACTGAAGACGAAATGCTGGAACTCTTAGCCACCGACGGCATGCTGGTCAAGCGCCCCGTGCTGGTGCATAAGGGCGGCGTTCTGTTCGGCTTCCGCCAAACCCAGTGGGAGGAAGCGCTGCTTAAATAAAGCTTACATATCAGTATTACATATAAGCAAAACGCTGCCGGTTATTTAATCAGCAGCGTTTTTGATTTCGTCAAGGTAGACTGTTCCGTCTTTTATCTGGAAGAAAACTTCGTACCTGTCAAAGAAGAAAGCGTATCTTCGCTCGTCGTTTTGATATCCCGGGCGGGGGTCTTCCCTTAAAACGGAGGCTAACCTTTGCCTTTCTTCAGGCGATAGGTTTTCCCAAGCCTGTCCTTCAAAATCCACCTTCAAAAAGGTATTTGCGTCGACCGCGTACCCTCCCTTGGCGCCTTGGACAGCGTCGCTTTTAAGGTAGGGTTTAATGTCGAAAATGGGGGTTTTATCCATTAAATCCCCCCCCTCGACCAAAAGGACAGCGCCATCCTCCTTGGTTTTACGAACGCCAATGAGCTTCACATGCGACAGCCCAAGGGCATTGGGTCTGTAGGGCGAGCGGGAGGCGAACACGCCTACCCGCTTGTTGCCGCCCAGCTTGGGCGGACGCACAGTAGGCGACCAGCCCTCTTGGTGGATTTCCGAAAAATGCCAGATCAGCCACAGGTGGGAAAATTCCTCAATATGGCGCAGGCTGTTTTCGTCCCGGTACTTTGGCAAAAACACAACGACCGATAATAGGTCCGTGCTCCCCGACTGCCTGGGGATGGCGAATCTATCGGTATATTGGTTATGAATAATAGCAATAGGCTCAATGGTCAACAACTGACTATCCACTGACTTTGTTCATCCCTGTAATCGTAAATACAACAGACAACCTTTAGCCGACTTATTCCCTATTGCCAAGGTATTCTTTGCCGCCCATGTAGGGACGGAGCGCGGTAGGAATGGCAACGGTGCCGTCAGCGTTCAGGTTGTTTTCAAGGAAAGCAATCAGCATGCGGGGTGGGGCGACAACGGTGTTGTTTAAGGTATGGGCAAAGTACCTGCTGCCATCTTCCGCCCGCACACGGATGGCAAGGCGGCGTGCCTGGGCGTCGCCAAGGTTGGAGCAGGATCCCACCTCAAAATATTTTTGTTGCCTTGGGCTCCAGGCCTCCACGTCGCAGCTCTTGACTTTTAAGTCCGCCAAGTCGCCCGAGCAGCACTCCAAGGTACGCACGGGAATATCCAAGGTGCGGAAAAAGTCCACGGCGTTTTTCCAAAGCTGGTCATACCAGTACATACTGTCTTCGGGCTTGCAGACAACGACCATTTCCTGCTTTTCAAACTGGTGGATGCGGTAAACGCCCCTTTCCTCAATGCCGTGGGCGCCCACTTCTTTGCGGAAGCAGGGGGAATAGCTGGTTAAGGTGAGCGGCAAATCCTCTTCGGGCAGAATGGTATCGATAAAGCGGCCGATCATCGAGTGCTCGCTGGTGCCGATGAGGTACAGGTCCTCGCCTTCGATTTTGTACATCATATTTTCCATCTCGGTAAAACTCATAACGCCCGTGACCACTTCCGCCCTTATCATAAACGGGGGAATATAATAGGTGTAGCCACGGTCAATCATAAAATCCCGCGCATAGGACAGGATGGCCGAGTGCAGGCGGGCGATATCGCCTTTAAGGTAATAAAAACCGGCGCCGCTTGTTTTGCGGGCGGAATCCAGATCAACTCCGTCCAGGCTTTCCATGATATCGATATGATAGGGCACCTCAAAATCGGGAACGACGGGTTCGCCAAAACGTTCCACCTCCACGTTTTCGGTGTCGTCTTTGCCAAGCGGCACGGAATCGTCAATGATTTGGGGAATTATCATCATCTTTTCTTTTATTTCAGCGGACAGAACCTTTTCTTTTTCTTCAAGGGCCTGCAGTTCATCCTGCATATCTTTGACCTGCTGCTTGATTTTTTCGGCTTCTTCCCTTTTGCCTTTTTGCATCAGCCCGCCAATTTCCTTGGACAGGACGTTGCGCCGGTTGCGCAGCTCGTCCCCCCGCATAATGGCTTCCCGGTTTTCCTTGTCCAGTTCGATGATTTCATCCACCAAGGGAAGCTTTTCATCCTGGAATTTTTTGCGAATGTTTTCCCGCACCAAGTCGGGGTTTTCACGAATGAGTCTAATGTCTATCATACTTCCTCCTAAAAAATAAGAAGCCCCGCCCGCCATGGGACGGAAAGCTCCGTGTTGCCACCCAAATTGTCTTAATTAAAAAAATTAAAACCACTCAACTGCGCAGTAAGGGGCGCTGCCCTCGGAATTACCCGAATGTTCAGAAAGTGGAACGGGCAGGGACGGCACCAGCTTGCATCAACCGCCGGTTTTCTTGAGCCAATCGACAGCCTTCTTCTTTCATCGTAACAAACACATTATACACAAAAGCATTAAACCTTGCAAGGGTCGGCGATTTTTGATAGTCTATGGACAAATTCTATTTTGAGGTGAAGCATGACTCAATACGAACGCATGATGAACGGCCTGATTTATAATCCTGGCGATCCTGAAATCATGGCGAAGCAGGCGCCCTACCTTGACGGTTTGGCTAAATTCAACGCTCTTTTGCATACGCAGGCGCAAGAAAAGCAAGCCTATATGAAAAGGGTATTTGCCGAGTGCGGCGACAACTGCTACATCGAGCCGCCCTTTCACGCCAACTGGGGCGGGGCGCACCTGCATTTTGGCTCGGGCATTTACGCCAACTTCAACCTGACCGTGGTGGATGACGGGCATATCTATGTAGGCAACCAAGTGATGTTCGGCCCCAATGTAACCATCGCGACCGCCGGCCATCCCCTTGACCCTGAGCTAAGGGCAAAAGGCTATCAGTTTAATAAAGACGTGCGCATTGGCGACAATTGCTGGATTGGCGCCGGGGTTGTGATTATGCCCGGCATTACCATCGGCAACAACGTGGTGGTGGGGGCAGGCAGCATCGTCACCCGTGACTTGCCTGATAACGTCATCGCCGTGGGCAACCCCTGCCGGGTGCTGCGTGAAATAGGGGAGCAGGACAGGGAGTTTTTTTACAAACAAGAGAGAATAGACTGGGAAAATTTAACCTAAAACGTTGACGGAGGCATCATGAAATTAACCATGCTGGGTACCGGTAACGCCGGTGTGACCGAATGCTATAATACCTGTTTTGTCTTGCGAAACGGGGGAGAAAGTCTTTTGGTGGATGGGGGCGGCGGCAACGGCCTCTTAAAAAACTTAAAGCTTGCCAATATCAAGCCCCAGGATATCCGGCAAATTTTTGTATCCCACAAACATATCGACCACCTGCTTGGCATCGTGTGGATGATGCGCCTTATTACCCAGGGCATGAGCCGCAATACTTATGAGAGAGAAGCCACTTCACTTTTGCTTTGCTTTTAGTTTTAAAGATATCAGATCTTTGACATGTTTACTCAACCGAATGTTTTACTCTTATGGAATCTAAATAAATTAGTAAATAAGGAGGAATTTTACCATGAAAAAGATGTTGACCTTAATACTCACCTTAGGGATGTTGTTAACCGCCCTACCGACTTTAGCGACTGACGGTACCGGCTTTTCCTTAGTCGATGTCTCGAATATGAGCCCTGAGGAACAGGCAAGCTGGTATAGCTTATTTGAGATGACAGATGAATGGAGTCACTTCGGTGATCTTGGCAGGATGGCTCGACAGAGACCAGGAAATGAAGGGTGGTCACTAACCCATTTTGAAGCTGGAAATGTAATGAAAATCTCTGGTCATGAACCAGTAGAAATGAGTTTTAACGGAGAAATTTTTATTAACACTGCTGGAGAAAGACCAGAGGGTCATTGCAATTTATGGTTTGTAATGATTCCTGAAACTGGAGATTACGAAACTACCAATAGTGAGGTTGCCGTTAAGTGGCTTAAATATCCCATTATCGAAGGCCATGAGCGCGCCTATTGGTACGATGAGTATCGCTTTATGGCTTCGCAGCTCCTCATGCCTGTGAAAGAAAATGGCGAAAAACCCTGTGAGGTAATTGATGTTTTCTTTCAAAGTATGGACAGGATTCTCCACAAAGGAGTAATTACTGTCGAATTTAACTTTAACGAAAACTGTTTTCAGCTGGTTATGAGACCAGCTAAATAGGTTGAGCAATAAAAAGATCTATCGGGGCTATAGCTGTTTGGCTACAGCCCCGTGTATTTTATCGAATGATAAATCCGTCTTTATCGTCTGCGTCCACAACAAGCGTTTGGCCGCTTGTTAAATCGCCTTGAATAATAGCTCTGGATACTAAAGTCTCGATTTTTGCTTGCAAGAGGCGCTTCATCGGGCGGGCGCCGTAGACGGGGTCATAGCCCTGCGCCATCATACGGTCGATGGCCTTGTCGGTCAGTTCAAGGTGGAGGTTCTTGTCTTTCATTCTAAGCCGTAGCCTGTTAAGTAACAGGTCAATAATCGCACGGATATTGTCCTTGGATAGCGGAGAAAAGAAAATGGTATCGTCAATGCGGTTGAGGAACTCGGGACGGAAAGCTTTGCGCAGCCGCTCCCTTACTTTTTCACGGGCATCTTCCGATACAATCCCGTCATCGCTAATGGAGGAGAGGATAATATCCGAGCCCAAGTTGCTGGTCATAATCAAAATGGTATTTTTGAAATCCACTGTGCGGCCTTGGCTGTCGGTCAGCCTGCCATCGTCCAAAATTTGAAGCAGCATGTTAAATACATCGGGGTGCGCCTTTTCAATTTCATCAAACAAGATAACCGAATAGGGCTTTCTGCGGATGGCTTCGGTCAGTTGCCCGCCTTCTTCATAGCCCACATATCCGGGAGGCGCGCCCACCAAGCGGGAGACGGAAAATTTTTCCATATACTCGCTCATGTCAAGGCGGACGAGCATGCGCTCATCATCAAAGAGGTTTTCGGCAAGGGCTTTGGCAAGCTCAGTTTTGCCAACGCCTGTGGGCCCCAAAAACAGGAAGGAGCCAATGGGCCGGTTTTCATCGGCGATTCCCGCCCGTGAACGGAGAATAGCGTCGCTGACCGCTTGAATGGCCTCGTCCTGGCCGACCACCCGATCCCGAAGCTCGTCGGGCAGCCGCAGCAGTTTTTCCCTGTCGCCTTCCATCAGCTTGGTGACTGGGATGCCCGTCCAGCGCCCCACAATGCGGGCTATTTCCTCTTCGGTCACCTTGTCCCGAAGGTAGGTGTTGTCCCTTGCGCCCTCATTAGCTTCTTCCTGTTCAAGCTCGGCTTTCAGTTTGGGCAAGCGCCCGTATTTCAGCTCCGCGGCCTTGTTCAGGTCGTAGTTTTGCTCGGCCTTGGCAATTTCCGCGTTGATAGCTTCGATTTCCTCCCGCAGCTTTTGTGTTTTGCCAATGGCGCTCTTTTCGTTTTCCCACTGGACGGTCATTTGCTTATATTCATCCCTGAGGTTGGAAAGCTCCTCCTGAAGCTGTTTAAGGCGCTCTTTAGATAGCCGATCCTCTTCCTTTTGCAGGGCGGCTTCTTCAATCTCAAGCTGCATAATGCGGCGGCGCTTTTCATCAAGCTCAGTGGGCATGGAGTCCATTTCGGTGCGGATCATGGCGCAGGCTTCGTCCACCAAGTCGATGGCTTTGTCAGGCAAAAATCGGTCGGTGATATAGCGGTGCGACAGGGTGGTGGCGGCGATCAGGGCATTGTCCTGGATTTTCACGCCGTGGAACACCTCGTAGCGCTCCCGTAAACCCCGCAGGATGGAGATGGTGTCTTCCACCGTCGGCTCATCCACCATAACAGGCTGAAAACGCCTTTCGAGGGCAGCGTCCTTTTCGATGTACTTGCGGTACTCATCAAGCGTGGTTGCGCCTATGCAATATAGCTCGCCCCTTGCCAGCATGGGCTTGAGTAGGTTGCCCGCGTCCATGGAGCCTTCGGTTTTTCCGGCGCCTACAATGTTGTGCAGCTCATCAATAAATAAAAGGATCTGGCCTTCACTGTTTTTTACTTCAGCGAGAACGGCCTTGAGGCGCTCTTCAAATTCGCCCCGGAACTTGGCGCCAGCGATCAGCGCCCCCATATCCAGGGAAAAAATGGTGCGGCCTTTTAAGTTTTCGGGCACGTCGCCTTGTACAATGCGCTGGGCAAGCCCTTCGGCGATGGCTGTTTTACCGACGCCCGGCTCGCCGATTAACACGGGGTTGTTTTTAGTCTTGCGGCTTAAAATGCGAATGACGTCCCGAATTTCGCTGTCCCTGCCGATCACGGGGTCAAGTTTCTGCTCCCTTGCCAGCTTGGTCAGGTCGCTGCCGTACTTGGTTAAGGCGTCGTAGGTGTTTTCGGGGTTGTCGCTGGTGACCCGAGTGGCGCCTCTTACGGTAGACAGGGCGGCCAAAACGTCTTTTTCGGTGATTTGATAGCGGTTCAAAAGCTTTCCGGTTGTTTGCCCGCCGTGGCGGATGAGGGACAAAAACAGGTGCTCAACGCTCACATACTCATCCTTCATGTTTTTGGCGAGAGCTCCGGCTTCCCTTAAACTCTTGTCCATCTCTTGGGAAACATAGACCTTGCCCTGTTCCTGCCCGCCATGGTACTGCAATTTTGGCAGGCGTTCAATTTCGGCCAAGGTATCTTTTAATAGGGCTTGGCTGTTCTTGCCCATTTTTTCAAGCAACTGGCCGCTCAGCCCGTCGGGTGCCTGAAGCAGGGCGTACAGCAGGTGGACAGGCTCCACCGTTTGGTTGCCGTGTTTCTTGGCAACCAGGTTCGCCCCTTGCAGGGCTTCCAAACTCTTTTGCGTATATTGCAATTCGTTCATCTATCGTCCTCCCATGAAGGCATTTATTGACTTTCTTTGACCTTCAATCAGATTATACCCTAAAACAGTAAATCAAGCAAAAAAATCCCGCCAATTTGGCGGGAAAGTTTTAGAAGGAAGTTTATTTAGACGGTATAATCACCGGCGGTGAAGACGGCATCACGATGGGGTCCATCAACGACAGCATGGAAGAGCGCAAGTTGCTATTGGCAGCGGAGTTTTCCCAGAAACGGCGGAATTCGGTATTCACGGGCCTTGGGAACCTATAATAGCTTACCACGTTGCGTATGCTCATCAGCACGTTGGTGTCACCACCCAAGTCATACTGGATGCTGAAAGGCACGCCGAAACGGAACTTGGTTACAGGATCCACATAGCTTTTAAGCGGAACGTCGTTGGGAATGACCACATCCCCATAGCTACCGAAAATATTGAGGTATTCATGCTTTTGTTCGGTGTTTCCGCCCTTGCCGTCATAATAGTTGTGGTAGGTAATCACAACCGTGTCGCCGGCAACGTCTACATGCACTTCGCCAATGACGTATATGTTGGAAGCAACCAATTCATAGGTTTGGCGGCCTTGGCGTGTAAGGTCCAGGGGGGTAAACATGTACCACAGGTTGGTTAGCTCAGGGGTTAGGTCACGGAAATGCGGTCCGAAGCTGGAGACAGTGTTGTTATTGTAGAATGTATTCACATGCTGCTCGTAGATGGGGTTGTTGTACTGGTCATATCCGACCAACTTTTGCGCAAAGTATAGTTTGGTTTTCACATTGTTGGAGGTTGCAATCTTGTAATAATAGGTGTTAATGTTGCCTTTTTCAGGCAGTGCCTTGTACAGCGCCGAGGGCATCTCGAAGCTTGTTCCGGCAGGTACATAAAACGGAATCGTTTGATTGACGATTTTGCTGGCCTCATCGTACACTTCAACCGTTACGGAAATATCTGCTGTGGTTTCGTTTTTCACCATTAAGGCGGTCGCTCCCGTCTGGGGGTCAAAGACGTCTTTTGTTTGGGTAATGGATACTTTGCCTTGCGCAAGCGCGGGAACGGCGCTTACAATCATTAGAACGGCAAGTAGCAGGGCAAATAATTTTTTCATAAATAGCATCTCCTTTTCTTGATTAACCTTTCTTCTTGGTTTCATCTATATAACGGGTGGGGGAAGGGAAATTTTGCATCAGGCCAAAAATTTAATATTTTTTCAAGTTCATCGGGCAAGGGTGCGGATAAGTGAATGTTTTGCTGGGTTAAGGGATGTTTGAAACGGATACTTTCAGCGTGCAGGGCGAAGCGCCCGGGAAGTTGCGGGTCTTCTTTACCGTAGAGGAAGTCGCCCACAACAGGGTGACCGATACTTGATAGGTGCACCCTGATCTGGTGGGTACGCCCTGTGAACAGGCGAAGCCGCACAAGCGAGCGCTGTCCGTTTGACTTAAGCCGCCAAAAGGCCGTGCTTGCGGGTTTGCCGTGTTCCATTACCGCGCGCTTGATGGCGCCCACTTTTCCGATTGCTTGGTCAACGCGGCCTTCCTTTGGCAGTATGCCCTCGACAATAGCCAAGTACTCCCTGACAAAATTGCCTGTGTTTAGCAACTTTTGCATCAGTTGCTGGGTGTGTGTGTCTTTGGCGGCCACCATCAGCCCGCTTGTTCCCTTGTCTAAGCGATTAACAGGGTGAAAGACAAAATCTTCAGGCTCCCTCATATAAAAGTATACCCTGTTTTCAAGCGTTTCTTCATTGCCGCGCGACCGGACCGAGGGCAGGGGAGCGGGCTTGTTTATAACCAGAAGGTATTCATCTTCAAACACAATATCCAAGGGAATGGGGGAGGGAAAGGGCAAAGCGCCGCCTTTGTTGGGAAAAATCAGCTCCAGCACATCGCCGTCCTTGACAGTATATCTTGCGTGCACGGGTGTACCGTTGACTAAAATGCTGCCGGAAAACTTCATGGAGGAGAAGGCGCTGGCCGAAACCTTGAGCACCCTACGTACAAGGTGAGCAATGGACTTGCCTTCATCTTTTTTATCAATGTGGTACAGCAAGCGATCCTCCCCGGAAATTTTTTCGCGAAAGACTTGACATAAAATCGGCTCATCGTTATAATACCATTTGTTCATAATGCGCCTTTAGCTCAGCTGGTAGAGCACCTGACTCTTAATCAGGGCGTCCCGGGTTCGAATCCCTGAAGGCGCACCAAAGACTTTTAAGCCGAATCTGCCAACAGATTCGGTTTTTTATATTATCAGTTCAACAGTCAAACCCCGGGCGGGACAATACTCCCTGCGTATAATAGTGCTTCACTTCTACCATGTCTGTTACAAGGTCGGCCCTGTCGATAAGCTCTTGCGGAGCGTATCGCCCCGTTAGGATAACCTCGGTATGTTCCGCCTTATCATCCAAAATATCCAAAAGGTCATCGGTTGAAAATAGTTTATAATACAGCGCGATTGTTACCTCGTCTAAAATAACCAAATCCCAAGCACCCGAATTGAGCGCCTCACGGCATTTTTGCAAGCCTTCCCGTGCCGCTTTTTGATCTTCTTCATTGACCTCTCTATCAAAAAAACAACCTTTTCCCACTTGATGAATGGTGATGCTATCGAGTACCTCCGCGATTTTTGTTTCGGAGTATTTCATGTCTTTGACAAACTGGGCGATATACACCTTTTTACCGGCCATGGCGGCCCGCAGCGCCATACCAAAGGCTGCGCTGCTCTTTCCTTTTCCGTTACCTGTGTAAAGTTGAATAAATCCTTTTTCCATATTGCTCCTCCGTATCCAAAGTAAATGTGCCGCGAATAGAGGTCAGATTATTTTCCAATGCCATATTATATTTAGGTACCAGTTGTTCTTTTCTGTGTCTTTTATACAGCTAAAATGAATAGAGCAAACAAAAGCCAAACTTTTACAAAAAGAAGATAATCTGCTGCTGAAATCAAACGTCTTTCAGTTGATAAACAGTTTCAAATACATATTATTTACGGCTCGCTTGGCAAACATCCAGAAAGTACCCAATAATTTTTTGCCCGTCGACCGCGTCAGGACGGGCGCGCTCAAAGCAGATGCGCTCGGGGTGGTATTGCACGGTGTACAGTTTTTTCTCAGGATATTCGCAGGCTTCAACAACGTTATCATCCTTTGAATAGAGGGTGGCTTTCAGCCCCTGTCCCAAGCTATCAATACCTTGATGATGGTATGAGTTGACGGAAAATTCCTTGCCATATAGCCGGTGGTGGATTGAACCTTTATCGGCCACCACCAAGTGCACCAAATCACCTTGCTTGGGTTTTGGCAGATGATTTTTGCTTGTATCCAAATGCTGAATGAGGTTGCCGCCTAAATACACGTTGATAACCTGATGCCCACGGCAAATGCCTAAGATAGGCTTATCAGCTTTATAAAAATTATCCAAAACGGAAAATTGTAAATCATCCAAGCTGTCATTGATACCTTCGCTTTGCGTGTTTTCTTGGCCATAGAGCTTGGGGTTTACATCCCCTCCGCCGGGGAGGAGAAGACCGTCAAAAAGTTTTGGATCATCGTCTTTATCAACCGCGACGAGCTCTGCGCCCATGTGAGCAAAGGCTTTGTAATAGGTGGAGAAAGTTGTTTCAGCATCCTCCTTGGGAATAGCTATGGCGATGCGCAAACTACGCTCCAAGCTCATATCTTAATACCTCCTTGGGACGTCAATGATAAGGCGTCCAGTCTTTCTTTGGTAAATATTGATAAAAGGAGGGAAGAACACCCGGCGTGCGTGGGGTAAGACCGATGTCTACATTCAGGTCGGTAGTTTTTCCCTTAACAATAATGTTTTCGGCAACGGCTATTCCTACCTGACCGGCAGGAAAAACGCTGGTCAGCAGCGGATATTCCGGATTAATAGCGGTGGTTATGAGGCTATCTTCCAGCTCGATTTTCATGGTGTAGGCGCCGGGATATAGCTCTGTGAACTGGTAGAATCCATACTCATTGGTGGTGGTTTGGGCGACGAGTTCGCCGTATTGATACATGGAAATAGCAAGACCCGGGATGCCCGGTTCGCCAAAGTCCTGCAAGCCGTTGCCGTTCAAGTCCAGCCAAGCGGTATCGCCAATGCCGCCATGGGTACCCATGCCGATATCTTGAGCCATTTTGTTTTCCCCCATAAAGATGGAAGTTTCCTGCGACCTGCCTATCTCGTTTTCCACGCCCTGAGCGCCTGCAACAATGATGGACGGGCGGTTTGCCGTATCAACCAAGCGGGCGTATCGGTAGCCAAGCGGCAAGGTACATTCCACTTGATAGCTGCCGGGGTAGAGGTGGGTAAAAGAATACTCGCCCTTTTGATTGGTCAAAGCTTGTAGGATATTGCCCGTTTTTAAACAGATAAGGCGCAGGGGCAGGTTCGCCACATCGGTTAAGGTACCGTCCAAGTTCCAAACAGCGCCTTCAAGGGAGCCAAACTGAACGATTGGCAAATCAAGGGTGGTGTTGCCGCTATCTATCAAAAAGCTGCTTGTCCACTGTCCGCCAATGGGCGCCGTTAGACCGTAGACTTCGTAATCTTCGGGCAAGGTTAGCATGTAGCGGTAACTGCCGGGGAAGGCGTGGGCGGCGGTAGCCTGCCCTCTTTCATCCAAAGTCAGGGGGAAGGCAAGACCCGTCAAATCGTGAATCAGACTCACTTGAAAGTTGCCGTACGGCTCGTCGCCTTCTGTTTTGGTTTTAGACAGGTCATGGTCAAGGAAGGCGTTTACCAAGAGCGTGGTGTCTTTAACGCCTGCGATATGGCAATCCAACTGTTCCTGCCCCATCGTTACTTTGACAGGAGCGGTGAATGTGTTGCTCTGAACCGGCCTGATTACCGCGAGGGGACTTTTATAAACAAGCATATTTTCGGGCAGCGTCACTTCAAGGGCATAATTACCGGGGCGCAGCATATCAAAGAGGAATTGTCCGGATTCATCGGTGATATGGCTGCGTTTTTCTCCCTTTGCATTGGTCAGGACGAGGCTTGCGCCTTGTAAAAAGGAGTCGTCTTGGGACAAAAGCCCGTTGGCGGACAGGTCTTCAAAGACGGTTCCGCCCACCATGCCTGTTTCAACAGCAAAAATTGTAGCTTGTTTGCGCTTTTCGCCTGCTTCAAGGGAAAAGGTATCGGTCGCGACGACTTGTACGTCGATGAGGGGCTTGGAGTAGAAGCATTTTTTCGGCAAAGTATACTGAAGGCGATACGTACCCGGCAGGGCGCCTTTCAGGTTGAAAAAACCGTTTGCGTCGGTAGTTGCTTGCGTATAGTCGGCGACTTTGCTGCCATCCGGGTTTCGCAGCTCCACCAGCACCCCTTCAAGGCCGCCAACATTACCCTCAAAGCCGCTTATTTCATCGCCAAGCAGCACAGAGCCTGTTATCACGGCGGACTTAAAGGCGGCGGCATCAATGTTTTGTAAGCTTTGACCGGCCAAGAGGGAGTATTCCTTGGTATGCCCGCCCCCTACGTCTTGTGAAACAATACGGTTGTACACGCCTTGGCCACTTTCAAGGGGCGGGGAAAAGACATAAGGGCTTTGCAGGGCAATGTGTACAGAATAAGTGCCTGGGATAAGCGGGCTCAACTCGTAGTCGCCATCACTATTAGTTAGGGTTTCTAAAACCACCTGGCCTTCTGAGTTTACAGCAGACACCAAAAAGGAGGCAAGGCCCGCTTCGCCTGCGTCTTTTTGGCTGTTGAGGTTATCGTCACTGAAAAGACGGCCTTGAACGCTTGCGGCTTGAGTGGCGCCGAGCAAAAGACTGGCTTGCTGGTTAAGCGCCACTTCGCTTGTTATAGACAGGGTGTTTTGCGCTGTTTGCGCAAAGAACTGATTGCTCAATTCACCTTGAGCGGGGTTTGAAAAGACCAAGCCTTCAGGCAAAGAGGCTTCAATGAAAAAACTGCCCGCCCGAACGATGGGAAAGGTCGCGATACCCGATGGGCCGGTTGTTGCCTGCGCTTTTTCCTGTCCGACAGACAGTGTGAGCATAACATTTTCCAAGGGCGCCTCGCCAGGGTCCATGATACCGTCGGCGTTTTCATCGATAAAGGCGGTGAGCGATACGCTTGACGCCTGCGTTACTCCGATTGACCCAAGGCCGGTTGTTTGGCCGGTAACGACGGAAAAGTGAAGCTGTCCGGTCGCTTTAGTGTCGGAAGTGATAACGGTTTCCTTGCCGGGGGCGAACATCATGCCTTCGGGCAGGAAAACGGTCAGGGTATAACTTCCTTCTCCAAGGAGGGTAAAACCATAGCTGCCGTCTTCAAGACTTTTGGTTTCACGGCTATTGCCCGCGCTATCTGTTACGACCAAAGACGCGCCGGCAAAACCAGGTTCGTTTGCGTCCTTTATACCGTTTGCGTTGGTGTCATACCAGAAAGTTCCCTGTGCTTTGCCGGTCATGACACCGCCCACACCTACGCCAAGGCTTCCGCCCGTCGGTAGAGTTAGGGGCTCTGATTGGCCTGTCATGTCGCCGGTGGGCACAATCACATTATAAAAGGGGTTAATTTTCAAGCCCAAAGGGCCGATAATGTAAGGGTCGGGCATGGTGGCCGATAGGCGATACACACCTGGGGTCACAGGGCCGATGGTGGCCGCCCCCTTTTTGTTGGTAACGGCCGAACCTACAACATAGCTTTCGCCCTCGTATTCGTAGAGAAGGTTAACAACAACATTTTGAAGCAAGGGTTCAGTTGAAAAACGACCGCCGTTTGCGTTGTCGTCGCCAAAAGCGGTGACGACCAAGCGGCTGGATTTGGTAATGGCTCCTATGGGCAAAATTTCTTTTTGGCCGGTTTCAAGGGAAATAGTGGGCGTTTTCATCGTATTTCCCTCACCGGGCAGGGCCATGGAGCCGCCTTTCGTCATGGGAGAGGCAACGTGTTTATTTTCCAGCTGCGCTATAACTCGATAGTCGCCTTTGGCAAGATCGGTAAAAGCAAATGCTCCGTTCTCATCGGTGGTAACAGATGCCAGTTCCCGGTCCTCGCCGTCAGTTAGCGTGATAAGGATGCCCGCGATGCGTTCAGCGCCTTCGGGGTTACCGTTTGCCCTAACATCAAGGAAAACATAGCCTCCAATGGCGGCGGAATTTTCACCGGCAAGGGTTGAAAGACAAACGAGAAGGAACAGCGCTAAAACAAGCAAAGACAGTTGCCTTTTGAGCATGGACAACCTCCAAAGTTGTTAAAATTTTAGAACAATTAAGTTAGGGGATGCGGGTTACAAGGCCTTCCCTGACGGTGTGCGGCGGCTTGGTATCGTCGGGATGGCCGATGGATATTGCCAACATAAACTGATAACCCTCAGGGAAACAAAGCTGCTTTTCAAGGCGTTGTTTATCTTCACCGGCAAAGGCATCCCGCGGCAGCCCCAAGATGACCGTGCCAAGCCCAAGGCTTTGGGCGGCCAGGCATACGTTCTGAACGGCAATGCCTACATCGGTTTGGGCATAGCGGGAATCATCGCAGGAAAAGAAAAACACACAGGGCGCATGGTAGAAAACCTGGAATTCCGGGTTTTGATAACGGGCGCTGCTGCGCTGATTTTCGGGCTGTTTCATGACTTCCCTTTTGCATGCGTCATGAACATCTTGGATAATGGCAGCATCTTCAACCACCGTAAGGTGCCAAGGCTGACGGTTAACGGCGCTTGGAGCCTGCTCCGCGGCGGCAATCAGGGTGGCGATTTGTTCCTCCGTCAGCGGAGTATTCAGATACTTTCGGTGACTGCGCCTTTTGGCGATACAGGATAATACTAAGTTTGACATAAGACCCTCCTATCAATTAACATTAGTTCATGGAACATGAAGAAGCAATGCGAGCCGCCATTATGGAGGCTCAGCAGACCAAACAGGATGTGCCCGTTGGCGCGGTCGTGGTGTACGAGGGCAAAATCATTGCCGCCTGCCACAACCGCAGGGAGGAAGATAACGCGCCTTTTGCGCACGCAGAGATGCTGGCCATGAATGAGGCCGCCAAGGTTTTAGGCACTCGCAGGCTCACCGGATGCACGCTGTATGTAACCTTGGAGCCTTGCCCTATGTGCGCAGGCGCCATTATACTTTCGGGCTTATCCAAATGCTATTTTGGCGCATACGACAGGCAATCGGGCTGCTGCGGCAGCGTCTATTACATTCCGCAGGACAGGTGCTTTAACCATCAGGTCATGTGTGTGGGTGGGATATTGGAGGAAGAATGCACACGCCTCCTGACCGACTTTTTTGCGCAAAAAAGACGGGGCGAATAGATTTTTTACAGCGCCATCCGGAAGATTTTTTCCACATCTTCGGGACTGAGCGGCCTAAAGAAGCCGACACGGCCTTGATTGCGGTATTCGACATCTCGAACAAGAGCGGGGATATCTTTTTCTTCGGCGCCAAAGTCGCCCAAGCGGTTGGGCAGATTAAGGGAATCAAAGAAGTTGCGCAATTTTTGAATGCCTTCCTTGGCGGCTTTTTCCAAGTCGCCCGAAGGACAAACGCCCATCACCTTGTGGGCAAAGCGTGCGAATCGGGGCACGTCGTGGGGCAGCTGATACTCCATCCAGTAGGGGTACAAGACGGCCAGCACGGCGCCGTGGATGCCGTTAAAGTGGGCGGACACGGAATGCGCCATCGCGTGAACGCTCCAGTCCTGCTCCCGGCCCGTAGACAGGGTGTTGTTGTGGGCGATGGTGCCTGCCCAGAAAATATCGGCATGGGCGGCATAGTCGTAGGGTTCGGATAGCACCTTGGGGCCCGCCAGCATAATGGCCCGCAGGACGCCTTCACACATTTCGTCGGTTAGGTTCACATCCTTGGTGTTGGTAAAGTAGCGCTCGAAAATATGGGTCATCATATCGCATACGCCGTATGCCTTATGATTTTTAGGGACGGTATAGGTAAGTTCGGGGTTCATAATGGCGATGGTTGGGTGTATGAATTCTGAATTAACGCCACGTTTAATGTTAATATCTTCCTTGGTAATCACGCTTGAATTGCTGCTTTCAGAGCCCGCCGCTGCAATGGTTGGTACGGCCACGACAGGCATTGAAGCCTTGATAACAGCCTTGCGCGCGTAAAAATCCCAAAAGTCGCCATCATATAAGGCGCCAAAAGCAATGGCTTTGGCAGTATCAATGGCGCTTGCGCCGCCAAGCCCTACAAGCACATCAATCTTATGCTTTTTAACCAGCTCAATGCCCTCATAAACGGGGCCGGAGAGGGGATTGGGCACGATGCCCGAAAGTTCAAGAAAGGAAATGTCTTCAGCGGAAAGGGAAGCTTTCACCCTGTCAAGCAGTCCCGAGCGCACAACCGAGCCTTGGCCGTAGACAATCAGCGCCTTTTGAAAGCCTCTTTCCTTCATGTATTTGCCGATGCTGTTTTCAACATTCTTTCCAAACACGAAGTGTGTAGGGTTATAAAAAGTAAAATCATTCACGTACGTATCACCTCCAAATTACCTCTCTTCATTATAGCACCAACACCTGTCTTGGGCAAACCTTGACAGTAATGAACAAAGCGGGTACAATTGCACCAACGCTTGAAGTAAGGAGTGAGAAACAATGAAGATTAAGACGCTCAAAACCCGTGACCTGCGGGACTCTATCAAAAACGGTGGCTGCGGCGAGTGCCAGACTTCTTGCCAGTCTGCTTGTAAGACCTCTTGTGGCGTTGCCAACCAGCCCTGTGAGAACAAGGAAAATAAGTAAGCACATGTACGTAGAGAGCCGCCTGCTTAAAGCAAGCGGTTTTTTTGAGGAGATTTTGGATTTATGATTCATCAGTTTTCGTTAAACGGCTGCCATATCACGGTGGATGTGTATTCGGGCGCTGTGCATGTGACCGATGAAATGGGCATGCTTGCTATTCAGCTTTGCGAAAGCCTGCCCAAAGAAGAAGTGAAAAAGGCTTTGCTTGCTAAGGGGCTTGATGGTGAAGCAATTGGGCAAACCTTGGAACAGATTGAAGGGCTTAAAAAAGAGGGGCAGCTTTATGCGCCCAATGTATTTGAACAAAATGCATCCTGCTTTCAAAAAAGGCAAGGGGAAATTAAGGCGCTCTGCCTGCACGTAGCGCACACCTGTAACCTTACTTGCAGCTACTGCTTTGCGGCCCAAGGGCGGTTCCACGGCCAAAGCGCTTTGATGTCTTTTGATGTAGCCAAAAAGGCCATCGACTTTTTGATTCAAAACAGCGGCAAGCGCAGGCACCTGGAGGTGGACTTTTTCGGCGGCGAACCGCTGCTGAATATGGATGTTGTCAGGCAGACTGTAACATATGCCCGCTCCAAAGAAAAGGAGTTTGGCAAAGTATTTCGTTTTACAATAACCATCAATGGTATGTTCTTGGATGATGAATTAACAGAATATTTCAACCAAGAAATGGACAATGTCGTCCTCAGTCTTGACGGGCGAAAGGAAGTGCACGACCGTTTCCGAGTGGATGCCTTTGGAAAGGGCAGCTACGATATGATTGTGCCGAAGTTCCAAAGGTTTGTTAAGAAAAGAGGCGACCGCAGTTACTACATCCGCGGCACCTTTACCCACCACAACCCCGACTTCTTTGAAGACATTCGCCACATGGTAGACCTTGGCTTTAGGGAGCTGAGCATGGAGCCGGTGGTTACAAGCCCCGGCGACCCTTCGGCTTTAACCAAGGACGATATGCCCATCGTGTTTGAAGCCTATGAAAAGCTGGCCAAATATTTAATAGACCTAAACAAAGCCGGAAAGCCCGTTCGCTTCTATCATTTTAATTTGGATTTGGAAAACGGCCCTTGCCTGTACAAACGTATTGTTGGCTGCGGCTCGGGCAGCGAGTACTTGGCGGTTACTCCTTGGGGCGACCTGTATCCCTGCCATCAGTTTGTGGGGGATGCGTCGTATAAGATGGGCAACCTTGATGAGGGCATTACCCGCCCCGATTTACAGGCGGATTTTTTGGAAACCAACCTCTTTAGCCACTCTGAGTGCAAAGACTGCTGGGCGAAATTCTACTGTTCCGGCGGCTGTGCGGCCAACAATGTACGGGCATCAGGCAGCCTCCAAGGCATTTACAAGGAAGGCTGCGATATTTTCCGAAAGCGCATGGAATGCGCCCTGATGATGCAAGCGGCGATGGATGAGGAAAATTAAATAAGTTACCAAAAGCTAAAAAGAGGCTGTGAAAGATTTGCCGATCCGTCACAGCCTTTGTTTTATGTGTGCCTATTGGCTGTTTCCATCTCACAAACCGCTTTGATGAGTTTTGCCAAAGGCATTAAGGAATTATAAATATATGGCTCTGCAAATAGTTGATGCTCAAATATCAAGAAAAAGCCGCTTCCTTGATAATCTTTTGGGTATCTTGAAAGCAAAGACTGTTTGAAGCCAAGATGCTTAAATTTTTTCCATAATCCATTTCTTTTTCCAAGGGGGAGCAAACAAAGCCGCCCGCTTCCTTAACAATCAAACTTCCTGCCGCGTAATCCCAAGGGCGCAGACGCAATTCAAAAAAGATATCCGCCTTGCCCTGAGCCACCTCGCATAGTTCAAGGGCGGCCGAGCCTAAACGCCGTAAATCACCGGCTTTTTGTAAAAAGGCTTTTGCCGCTTTAAAGCTTAACTCGGACAACTCCGGGTCATAGGGCGATGTGCCAAAATACACAAGCGCCTGCTCAAAGGTCGTTTGTGAAACCTGAATAGGGTGGCCGTTTAGCGTGGCGCCGCGGTTTATTTCCGCTCTGAACATTTCGTTGGCGTAGGGGTTGTAAACAATACCCAGCACAGGCTTTTTTTGTTCACACAGGGCAATGGACACGCAAGAGTAGCGCCGTCCCCGCATAAAGTTGGATGTGCCGTCGATGGGATCGACAATCCAGGTGGGGTTATCGGTCAGCGGCTCATTTTTCTGTTCTTCCGAGAAAAATCTGCTGTCGGGAAGAACTTGGGTAAGTTTTACCCTTAAATATTCCTGTACCAATATATCTGCGTCGGTTACAAAATTATAATGTGCTCCTTTTTTGTGTGTGGCGGCATTTTCATGTTCCAGCATCATCCGTCCGGCGCCACGGACAATGGAATCAAGCACAAGTTTCATGTGGGCCTCCTTGTTGGTTAAACTATGCAAAATTATAGCATGCTGTGGCATTTTATGCTATGATACTTGACGGATGATAACGGAGGACATTAAAACGAGCATGGGCCCTGAAACTTTTCATTTACTTTCTCAACGGCTGTTGACCACTCGCTACCGCAAAACCATTTGGCACAATTTGTTGTCGGGTATTAAACAGTTTCAACTTATCAACGAAAACGACTGTGTGGCCGTGTGCCTGTCCGGTGGCAAGGACTCATTACTTTTAGCGATGGCGCTAAAACTTTTACAAGAGCGCAGTGAGTATCCCTTCACGGTCAAGTACCTGTCCCTTGATCCGGGATATACCGAGCAACATAGAAAGTTGCTTGCTCAAAACATTGAAACGCTTGGGCTGCCTGTCCATACGGTATATGCCGATATTTTCAGAAACGCTGAGGCTTCCTCTTCGCCCTGTCACGTGTGCGCCGCTATGCGCCGGGGCTACCTGTATAAAAATGCCAGGCTCATGGGTTGCAACAAAATTGCCTTAGGCCATCATTTTGATGATGTGGTGGAAACGGTGCTGATGAGCATTCTTTTTGCGGGGGAGTTTAAAACCATGATGCCCAAGGTGCAAAGCAAGAACTACGAGGGCATGGAACTGATTCGCCCACTGTATTTGGTAAAAGAGAAAGATATATATTTATGGCTAAATGCCATGGGGCTCAAAACTCTTAGCTGCGCTTGCAGCGTGACGCAGTCCGAGGAGGGCGGCGCACGAAAAATGATAAAAGATTTGCTCAAAGGCCTGTCCAAAAAGTATCCTGCCGTTTATAGCAATGTGTTTGCCTCAACTAAAGGGGTGAAGCTCAAAACGGTACTTAGCTATCAGGACTTGGACGGTAAGCTTGTGTCCTATTTATCGGAGGCTGAAGATGAGTGACAGCAATATCCACCAAGGACGCCGTGAACGGCTGCGTCAACGGTTTTTAAAGCAGGGCATGAAAGGCTATGCCGACCATGAGGTGCTGGAGCTTCTGCTCACTTTCGCCCTGCCAAGGAAGGATACCAACCCCATTGCCCACGCCTTGGTGAACCGTTTTGGCTCCCTTTCCGGGGCGCTTGAAGCAAGCTATGAAGATTTACAAAAGGTGGATGGCGTAGGCAAGCACGCGGCGGTTTTGATTAGCATGATGTTGCCCATCGCCCGATGTTACCTTCAATCAAAACAGGGGGATAGGGCAATACTTTCTTCCCCCAAGGCTTGCAAGGACTACGCTCGCTCTCTTTTGTTTGGGGAATCGGTGGAAAAGGTCATGCTTATCGGTCTTGATGCCGAAAACAGGGTGGTTGCCCACTGTCAGGTGTCATCGGGCGATGAATTGGAAGCGCCGGTATCGGTGCGCAGGGTGATGGCCGAACTTTTAAAGTGGGGAGCCAACAAGGCGGTTATTTGCCACAATCACCCGCAGGGACGGGCAATAGCTTCCGAAGATGATCGAAAGCTCACTTTGCACCTAATCAACGTTTTGCAGCCCGTAGGCATTGAGCTATATGACCATGTGATTATCGCCGGGAACGAGGCGTTTAGTTTTAGACAGCAGGGAGAAATGAAGTGAAAAAACAAGCGAAACGAACTTTCGGAAAGGCGTTGTTTATGCTGATAAAATTGGGGATTTTACTTTTTGTTGTGGCCTATGCTTTGTGCATTGTTTACCAACTGTGGCACGAACATCATTTGCCTGCGCCTGACCCGAATTCAACCGCCCCCGTCGTAGTGTTGGGCGCGCAAATTGACAAAAATGGCCAACCTATGTTACAGCTCCAATGGCGTCTTGAAAAGGCGCTGGAAGCCTATCAACAATACCCACGTCCAATCGTGGTTTGTGGTGCCCAAGGGGCGGACGAACCAAGAACCGAAGCTTCCGCTATGAAAGAGTGGCTGGTTCAGCATGGCGTGCTGGAGGAGCATGTGCTGGTGGATGATTTAAGCTTTAATACAAAGCAAAACATCAAACATGCCCTTCAAATGCTGCCTGAAAACACACGGCGCATTACCTTGGTGACCAGCGACTATCACATGCCAAGGGCGCTTCAAATTGCAAAGGACGCTGGCGTGTCGGCCGATGCCCTGGCAAGTTCTATCTTGCCCAAGTATTGGCTAAAAAACCATGCCAGAGAAGGGCTTGCATGGGGAAAATATTTCCTTGGCAAGGTGTTTCCTTTCCTTAACTAACGCAAAAAATTGTTTGACGAACCGCTCTTATCCGTGCTATAAATTAGGTGAATTTTAAGAAAGGAAAGAACCATAATGGATCCTGACCCGCGACCTAAAAAAATTAGATGTAATAACTAAGCCGTTGCGAGGCCTTTCGTGCCCGGCGGCATGAAAGGATGGACGAATGATTGAATATTTCTTTTCTGAAGGAGCCAATTTAAAAAAAATAGATATTCCTTCCGACGGGGGATGGATTAATATGATCAATCCCGACGAGTCGGAGATACAAAAAATATCCCAGCGTTACATGTTGGACTCCGACGTGATTAAAGACGCGCTTGACTTAGACGAGCGCAGCCGCCTTGACCTTGACGAGGAGTACACCATGATTTTGGTGAATATTCCTGCCCTTGAAGAGGATAGAGAAACCGATCTGTACACCACCATTCCACTAAGTATCATTGTTGTGGATGATGTGGTGATTACCGTGTGCTCGGAGCCGACACCCGTGCTGACCCGCTTTCGGGAGGGGATGGTTAGGGATTTCCGTACGCAAATGCGCTCCCGTTTTATTTTACAAATTCTTTTTAGGGTAGCGACCATGTTTCTTGGCTTCCTTCACGCAATCGATAAAAAATCAGAGGCGATAGAAGAAAGGCTTACTAAGTCTACCAGAAACAAGGAGCTATATGAGCTGTTAAAGCTTGAAAAGAGCTTGCTGTACTTTACAACTGCTCTCAAATCCAACGAAGCGGTCATGAAAAAGCTTTTCCGTACCAATCTGATTCGTAAATATCCCGATGATAGCGATTTGTTGGAAGACGTCATTGTCGAAAACGAGCAGGCCATTGAAATGGCCACCATTTATTCCGGTATTCTTTCAGGGCTGATGGATGTATACGCTTCGGTTATCTCCAACAACATGAACGTTATTATGAAATTGCTTGCTGTGGTTACTATTGTTCTGTCTATTCCCAATATTATTTTTGCGGCTTATGGGATGAACGTCAACGGAAAAGGTATGCCCTTTTCAACTTGGACGAACGGTTTTTCAATTATTATTATTCTTTCTTTGATCATTTCTGTTTTGGTGGGGGTCTACTTCCAAAAAATAAGCAAGCTAAAGTAACGCAACTTATCGGTCATTTTTAGAGGCGGCTAATGCCGCTCTTTTTGTTACATCTTTTCAAGTCATAAAAATTAGGTTAAGATAGTAAACGGAGGTTTGTAACGATCAGGCTATTTGATATTGGAAACAAAGCGCCTGTTACACTGAAAAAGATGAACGAAAATTGGCTGCGATGTCAACTCCTACTAAGGAGCAAAGTAGATTGGGCTTTTGTGGAGGCAAAGTAGATGGATGAGAAAAAGCGGTTGCAGGAGCTGATAAACCTGCAAAATGAAACGCTTCGCAAATTAACCAAAGATAATTTGCGCAAGGTGGGCAGTGATTTATTTGGTGATAATGAGGAAACCTTGACCCCACCGCCCGGCTTTCCCAAGGTGCCGGACATTTTTGCTTCCGATGAAGAAAAAAAGGATGCTCGAACAAAGCAAGAAAATAAGGCGCCCGAAAAAGAGCCCATCGAAAAACTGCAGGAAGAACTGCATTCCTATATCGGCCTTGATTCCATCAAAAAAGAGGTTGACAACCTCATTAATTTAGTGACTGTCTATAACTTGCGAAAGCAGCACGAACTGCCCAATGAAGACTTATCCCTGCACATGGTGTTTACGGGTAACCCGGGGACAGGCAAAACCATGGTCGCCAGGCTGATGAGCCGTATCTACCACTCCCTTGGTATCCTGTCCAAAGGCCACTTGGTGGAGGTGGACAGGTCGGGCCTTGTTGCAGGCTTTGTGGGGCAGACGGCCATCAAGACAAGCGAGGTGATTGAAAAGGCTTTGGGCGGAGTGCTGTTTATTGATGAAGCCTATGCCTTAAGTACAAGAGGCCAACAGGATTACGGGCAGGAAGCCATTGAGACCTTGCTGAAGCGTATGGAAGATCACAGGGACGACTTGGTGGTGATTGTCGCCGGTTATACAGACTTGATGGATGATTTTATCCACTCAAACCCCGGGCTTTCGTCCCGCTTTAATCGTTACATGGAGTTTCCCGACTATACGGTTGATGAACTGAAACAAATCTTCTTGATGCGAGCCAAAAAGGCGGGCTATGAACTCTCTGGAAAGGCAGACATGTTGTTGCCTACCGTTATTGAAAGGGCCTTAAAAGACAAGGGCGAAGACTTTGGAAACGCCCGTGGCGCAAGAAACCTGTTTGAGCAGGCCATCGCCAACCAAGCCAACCGTCTGTCTAAATTGGAAAGCGTCACCAAAGAACAGCTGATGACCCTGCTTTGTCAAGACCTGCCGTATGTGAAGGCGCCGGAGGAATTAGAAGATGCGCTGGCGTGAAATCACGGTAGCGACAAATTCCATGGGGGCGGATTTGGTTGCCGAAACCCTGCGGAATTTAGGAGCGGAAGGGGTTCAGATTATTGACAGGGCAGATATACCCGACCCCAGCAAGCCTCACGGTCACTGGGAATTGATTGACGAAAGCTTGCTAAGCGACATGCCCGAGGAGGTGGAAGTAAAGGCCTGGTTTTTGCCGTCCGCCGATTTGAGTAGCCTTGCGGAAACTCTAACGTTGCTGCCTGGAATTGCAGGCTTTCCATTAAATTCTCTACAGGTGCGTGTCGCTTCCATTCAGGATGAAAACTGGCAAGATACTTGGAAACAATACCATAAGCCCCTATATCTTGGCAAAAACTTAGTCGTGAGACCAAGCTGGGAAGCCTATGAGGCAAATGAGCATGAACTGGTTATCCGCATGGATCCCGGCATAGCCTTTGGCACGGGCAGTCACGAAACGACGCAGCTTTGCTTGGAACTGATTGAAAAGGTCGCCCCTGACGAGTTGCTCGATGTTGGTACGGGTTCGGGCATTTTGGCCATTGCCGCTGCTAAAATGGGCGCCCAAAATATCACAGCGGTAGACATAGACCCCGATGCCATACGCACCGCCAAAGAAAACGTGCGCTTAAACGGTTTGGAAGGCGTTATCAAGGTGCGGGAAGGCGATTTAATCAAGGGTATTAACCAAAAGTTTTCCTGCGTTGCCGTCAATATCTTGGCGGATGTCATTATTTTTCTTTTACCTGCTTTGCCCGCCTGTCTAAAGAAAGGGGGAGTAGCCATCCTGTCAGGCATTTTAGAGTCACGCCTTGATGAGGTGCTAAAGGTAACTGAAAACCTTCCTTTTACGGCGCTTGAAATAAGAAAACAAAATGACTGGTGCGCCCTGCTGTTAAGGTATACCGGATGATACAGTTTTATGCGGATAGTTTAGACGGGCAAATTGCCCGCCTTTCCAGAGAAGACAGCCACCATGCTATGCGTGTCTTGCGCATGAAGCCGGGCGATGAGGCTGCTATTGTGTTTGATGGGCGCCGTTACCTTGCTACTTTGAATGAAGCGGGTGATTTTTTGTTACGAAGCCAGCTTGTATCAACCGAGCCACAAACCAAAATCACCGTTTATCAGGGCATCTCCAAGGGTGAGCGCATGGAATATACTGTACAAAAATGTGCGGAAATTGGGGTACATACCATTGTGCCTGTACTGATGAAACGCTGTGTGGCCGGGCTGAATGAAAAAAAGCTTGAGCGTCTTAATCGTATCGCCAAAGAAGCCGGCCAGCAGGCTCAGCGCACCCACCTGCCTACGTTGCTTGAACCTATCGATGTCGATACCCTATGCGAAAGGTTAAAAGCGCACGAGCAAGCCCTGATCCTCTGGGAGGAAGAACAAAGGCTATCGCTTAACGCTGCCGTGTGCGGGAAGAAAGATATTGCCTTGGTGATTGGCCCTGAAGGCGGCATCACCCAAGAAGAAAAGGAGAAGATGGCCGTTCAGGCCGTGACCCTCGGTAAGCGCATCCTAAGAACCGAAACGGCAGCGCCGGTGGCGGCCGCTTGCGTTCTTTGTTTGCAAGGGGATATGCAATGAAAAGGGTAACCTTTTATACCCTTGGCTGCAAGGTAAACCAGTACGATTCGGAAGCCATGCTGGAATGTTTTCTAAAAGCGGGCTACAAAAGCGTTGATTTTTCCGAAATAGCCGATGTGTATGTTATTAACACCTGTATTGTAACCGCTACGGGCGAAAAAAAATCAAGGCAGATGATCAGGCGGGCTAAGCGCCAAAATCCGGACGCCGCTATTGTCGTGGCGGGTTGCCTTGCCCAGCGGGAGGCCGAAAAATTGCTGGCGCAGGGCGTTACCTTGGTGATAGGCAATGCCAACCGCGGTAAGGTAGTAGAGTTACTTGAAAGCGCCCGGCAGTCGGAAAAGGCCTTAAGCGCTGTTGAAAATCTTACACGAACCAACTACGAAGAACTGACCGTTTCCGGCCATTTTGACCGAACACGGGCGGCGCTCAAAATCCAAGAGGGTTGCGACAGGTTCTGCTCCTACTGTATCATTCCCTATGTTCGTGGGGGCATCAGGTCCCGCAAGGTGGACGATATCCGCCATGAGGCTTATCGTATTGAAAAGCAGGGTCTTCAAGAAATTGTACTAACAGGCATTCATCTCACCAGCTACGGGCGGGATTTAGACGGAGAAACCTTAGTGGAAGCCATCAGGGCAGCCGCTTTTCCGGAGGGAATCAAACGGGTACGCCTTGGCAGTCTTGAACCAGTTGTGGTAACGGAAGGTTTTGCGCAGGAGTTGTCGCAAATCCCCGAGCTTTGTCCGCAGTTTCACTTGGCATTGCAATCTGGTTCGGACAGCGTGCTTTTTAGAATGCGCCGCCGATACACAACGGAAGAGTTTTCTCATGCGGTTGCTATTTTGAGGCGGTTTTTCCCGGGGTGCGCCATCACAACCGACTTAATCGCAGGCTTCCCCGGCGAAACGGAAGAAGAGCACCAGCAGAGCCTCGCATTTTGTAAAGCTATCGGCTTTTCCCGCATACATGTTTTTCCTTACAGCAAAAGGGAGGGCACGCTTGCGGCAAAAATGCCCTCGCAGCTTGACAGAAAAACCAAGGAGCGTCGGGCAAGGGAGCTGATTGGGTTGCAGGAGGAGCTTTCCTTTAACTACGCCCGTACCTTGCTTGGGACTACCCAAGAAGTTCTCTTTGAAAACGATCGGGACGGCGGGGCGGAAGGTTATACGCCCACCTATATGCGGGTGTTTGCCAAGGGCGCAAAATCAGGGGATATCATCAAAGTAAAATTAGTAAACTATCAAGACGAACGATTTACAGGAGAAATTGGAGGTTAATTTCATGGGAAAGAAAGATTGCTTGTTTTGCAAAATCATTGCGGGAGACATTCCCTCAACCGTAGTTTATGAGGATGAACATGTCCTTGCTATCAGAGACTTAAACCCTGTAGCGGCAACCCATGTGTTGATTCTGCCCAGAACCCATGCGGACAGTCTATCCGACCTTGAAAAACTGCCCGATAACGAGCTATGCGCTTTGATGCGGGCAGTCAAAAAGGTGGCGGACAAAGAAGGCCTAACCGGCGGCTATCGTCTCATTTCCAATTGCGGCGAGCATGGGGGCCAAACCATCAACCACCTGCATTTACATGTGATTGGCGGTGAGCAGCTGCCAATGAAGCTGCTTGGCTGAGGAAATAACAAAAATATTTTCAAAAACGAAACACGTTGTGTAAATCCTTATGGCTTCCCAAAACGAGAATGGCTTCTTCTGTTTTAAATACATATTCGGGGCCGAAGTTATACATGAGTTTGCCGTTTCGTCTGTAGGCTAGCATATTGATTTGGTGCTTTTTTCTCAGGTCTGTCGTTCCAAGGGTACGGCCGACCCATTGCTCGGGAACAAAAACTTCAAACATGGCATGCTCGCTGTCCAGTTCGGTGAAATCTTGAATATGGTCAGAGGTAAAGCGGACAGCCGTCCAATGTGCTAATTGTTTTTCGGGGTAGACGATTTCGTCTGCACCGATGCGCTTTAAAAGCTTCGCTTGTATTTCACGGGAAGCTCGTGCAACCACCAATTTTGCTCCCATTTCTTTTAGGAGAGCTGTTGTTTCAAGGGAAGCCTGAAAATCATTGCCGATAGTGACAAAGCATACATCAAAGTTGCGTGCGCCAAGCGATTCAAGAAAGGCTTCGGAGGTACTGTCTCCGATTTTAGCGCCGGTCACAAAGGGCAAGACCGCATTGACCTTGTCTTCAAGCGAATCCACAGCCATTACTTCGTGTCCAAGACGATGAAGACTTTCAGCAACATGGAAACCGAAGCGGCCAAGGCCTATGAGTAAAACGGATTTCATTGTTTTATACCTCCAAAAACTGCGGTGTTATTAACCGACAGCAATATCATCAAGTGGAAGGAGAGTCCCATCTTTTTGAACGGAGCGCAGGGTAGCGAAGATAATTGTTAATCCACCGACTCGTCCGAAAAACATAAGGAAAATCAGGACGAATAAGGAGGGGATGGATAGGCTTGCCGTGATACCAAGGCTAAGGCCGACTGTTCCGATTGCCGAAGCGGTTTCAAACAAGGCAGTTTCCAAAGGGATTTTATCATACAAAGATAAAAAGAAGCCGGAAAACAAAAAGAGGTTAACATACATCACCATGATGGTAAATGCCGTGCGGATCGTGTCACTACTTAAGCGCCTGCCAAAGGCATGGGTGGTACGGTCTTGTCTGAAAACAGACATGGCGGTTAACAAAAGTACAGCCAGGGTACTGGTTTTCATACCACCGGCGGTTGAGCCGGGCGAGCCGCCAATGAGCATCAGGATGGATGTCAGGGCTTGGCTGCTCTGGGTCAGGCCGGTTAAATCCACCGTATTAAACCCGGCTGTACGGGGCGTGATTGATTGGAAGAAGGAAACAAGGATGCGTCTTGATAGGGGCATTTGATGAAATTCCACCAAGAAAAAGTAAAGGGCGGGCAACAGGATTAGCAAGGCGGTTGTCAACAAAATTACCTTGCTTTGCATCCTGTAACGGGATAGGCGGGTTTTGTGTGTCCGTATATCGTCCCAGGTAACAAAACCAAGACCGCCAATCACAATCAGCAGCATGATTGTTACGTTGATGGGAACAGAATCCACATAGGTGGTCAGCGATGAAAACTGCTCCCGTACGCCAAGCAAATCAAAGCCTGCATTACAAAAGGCGCTGATGGAATGAAAAAGGGCATACCAGAGGCCTTTGATGCCAAAATCCCTTACAAAGGTGGGCGCCATAAAACAAGCGCCAATCAGCTCAATGATTAACGTGTATTTGATAATAAAGGTTGTCAGGCGCACGATACCCCCAAGTTGTGGGGCAGAAATGGTATCTTGTAGGCGGCTGCGCTGAGCGAGCGATATTTTTTGCCCACTCAGCATGGCGATACCTGCCATCACGGTCATAACGCCAAAGCCGCCAATTTGAATGAGCGCGATGATAACGATATGCCCAAAAGTTGACCAATAAGTGGCGGTGTCCTTAACGACAAGGCCGGTTACACATACGCTGGACGTTGCGGTGAACAGGGCTTGAATAAAAGGTGTACGTATCCTTTCTTGGGTGGAAAAGGGTTGCATTAACAATAGGGCGCCCAAAATAATAACACTTGCAAAGCTGAGCATAATCAATTGAAAAGACGAAAGACGGAATTTTTTTACCTTACTTAGCATGTAATCTCCAGTCAGTGTTCCCAGACTTTTTGAACACCGATTGTCATTATACACCTTTTACGTGTAAATAGTAAGGGCATAAAAAGGCTCACCCGAAAATGTAACAAAATTGTTATAAATACTTGACAAGCTATGTATTGTCGATTAAAATAAGGAAGATAAATTAGGATGAACCGCGCCCTGCGCGATGGAAGGAGGAAAGGGCATGAATATTCGCCCTCGAACCGTCAAAGTCATGACATGGCTGGTTGCCATCTTGTTGCTTGTTGGAGGTGTGTTCATATCTTCAAACGCTGCGGAGCTTGGCGGTCTACAGTTCAGTATCGAAATTGACCCAACGACGATGACTTCGCCCGGCGCTGTCAAGGTAACTGCCCGACTTTCCAACAGTGGGACGGTGGACATTCAAACTCCCTTGTCGTTGTTTGACCCTGACGATAAACCCGTGGTTTCTTTCTTTGATGGAGGAACACTGTCCGGGCTTAAAGTAGGCGAAACGCAGGTGTGGTTAGGAGAATATTCCGTTTCCCAAGCCCAACTGGAGGCGGGAAAACTTGTTTATACCGTTAAGGCGGGCGTTATTGATGCCCAAGGCACGGTTGCCAGCCTTTCTTTGCCTGCGGAAGCTGCTATAAATTACGTGGGCGAAAAGGTATCCCTGTTGGTTAAGCGTACCATTACGCCGGAAGTTGTACGCAAGGACCAAACCGTTAAGGTGGTTTACGAACTAATTAACGATGGCAATGTACAACTAAACGACATCAGGGTGCGTGAACATTCCAGCATCTCCAACAAACAGCAAACGGTCGAAAAGTTAGAGCCACAAAACAGCGTCACCCTTACCTTTGAAAAGAAAATCAGCGGCAATGACCTGCAAAGCCATCCCAATATTACTTACCTAAAGCAAGGGGACAAAAAGCGTATTCAGCAAACTTTGGATCAAATGGTCATTCCTGTTGCTCGCCCCAACTTGCGCATCAACCTGTCAGCCGACCAAACAATGGTGGGTAAGGGCGACAAGGTTGTTTTAACGGTTACCTTGGATAACCAAGGCAATGTTAGCTATTTTAACGCAAGCGGCACCGATGAAAAGCTTGGCGTACTATTTTCCGATGTAAGCATTCCTGCCAAAGAAAAGGTGATTCTTACCAAGGAATTAACCTTGCAGGAAACGCTGGATGTAAAAGTGCAATTTACCATGGATGATAATACCGGCTCCAAGCCCAAGCAGGATACCAACGAGATCAAACTCAGCGCCTATGACCCCGACCAGCTCATGAAGCTTGATCTTGTTATGTCTTCCGACCGTGCGAGCATTGATTCGGCGCCGGGGGAAGCTACTTTCACCTTGCGTATTACCAACAATTCCTCTTATACAGCCAAGCGGATTAAAATATCTCAAGGTTTTACCGAGATTACGACCATTGATGAGCTTGCCGCAGGGCAAAGCATGGTCATTACTCGTAATTTTATGCTGTCTCAAGGTGGAAAATTCCAGTTCACTGCCGAGGCCAGAGATGCTCAAAACAATACCCAAACCTTCCTGTCCAACGAAATGACCATCCCATTGGTACCTGCAACGCCGGGTCCCACACGGCCTGTTTATCCAACGGTTGAACCGCTTGTTACCCTATCACCGGTTCCTCAAATTGTTGAAGGTGTTACCTCAACCAGTGGCCTCAAGGCCCTACATATCTTAACTATTGTGTTCGGTGTTTTGTTTGGGGTGGCATTCCTGTTACTTGTTGCCAGCACGGTTTCCCGTATGGTTGTCAACCGCCGTTTACAGCGCGGAGATTATATTGAAGCTACTGCTATTAAGCGTGATTATACTGAAGAGCGCTTGGGAGCGGAAGCGGACGGGCAGCAAGAAGCAGCAAACGTTTTAGTAGATGAGGCCGAGCTTTCTGAGGCTGATGCAGAGCAAGGAATTGACGAACAAGTAGCAGAAACATTAAAAGTGGAAGACGAAGCCGTTGCGCATGTGTCAACTGAGTTGCCGCACCAAAAGTATCTGCATCAGGAAGAGCAGGAGGAAGCCTTACCGAATGAGGATACACCTGAATCATCGGAAGCGGGGGCATATAGGCTCACTCGACAGAAAAAGTCAAGCGGCAGACGCCGCCACTAAGTATCAATCTACTATTTACTTACCGCCAGCCAGTGCTTGGCGGTAATTGTAGTTATTAATAGGTATAAGAAAAACAGGAGAGATAATATTTTGGTTGTTGAAACGAAGGAGCTAACCAAGCGTTATGGGCGCTCACGTGGCATCAACCAAGTGAATTTACAGGTCGAAGCGGGGAATGTTTATGGCTTCATCGGTCCCAATGGAGCGGGAAAAGGTACGACCATTCGCTCACTTCTTGGTTTCATTAATATCGCTTCGGGTGATGCCTATGTGTTGGGGATGGATGTCAAGAAAAATGCCGCAATATTTTGGCGAGGGTGGGCTATCTTCCTTCAAAATCGGCATTTTATCCGGGCATGACCGTTAAGGAAGCTTTGCAAATGTCAGCCAAGTTACGCCGAAGGGATTGTCGCAGAACTTCTTTTCGGCTGCTTGGCTGCTTTAAAGTCGATGAAGATAGGCGCATCAGCGACTTGTCTTTTGGCAACTGACGTAAAGTAAGCATCATATGCGCTTTGCAGCATGATCCGGAACTTATCATTTTGGATGAGCCAAGCACCGGTCTTGATCCCTTGATGCAAAAAAGCCTATGGGATGTACTCAAGGAACATAACCAACAGGGCGTCACTGTGTTTATTAGCTCCCACGTCTTAAGCGAGGTCCAGGCTTTTTGTAAGAATGCTTCCATTATCAGGGAAGGAGAAATTGTTATTCAAGATAGTATCTACAACCTTGGCAATAAGGCGGCCCGCAGGGTGACTTTGCGCAACGTTAAAGGTGAGATTCCCGTGCTTCCGATAGGTGTGGTTGAACAAAAACGCACATCGCAAGATTTTTTTCTCTACGAAGGAGAAAAAGACGACCCATGGATGAAGTTTTCTTACATTACTATAGCAATAAACAGCACTATAGTAATCAAGGAAGCACCCAATGACCATTTTTCGCCACCGAGATAAGGCGTAACCTCAAATCGCAGATTATTTGGGCGCTCAGCATCAGCGTTTTTATTGTTGTTTGCCTTTTGCTTTATTCCAAGGTCGAAAAGAACATGAATCTGATGAATAGCCTCTAAAATGGTTTAAGTATCTTTGGGGCGGCCATCGGCTGGGAGGGGCAAAAATACCTGAATATGATTATCTACTATGGTCTTGAAGCCGGCGTTTTTTGGGGCTGGGCGGCGGCCTGTTTGCCGCAACCTCCGGAGCGGTGCTTCTATCCAAAGAAGAAGGCAGGCGTACAGCCGAGAATCTATTTTCCCATCCCATAAGCAGGGTC